>Ga0115005_10001653_pt1 | contig 17821 bp, 12 predicted proteins | sample ArcOceMetagenome_FD_87163 | JGI IMG/M metagenome (GOLD analysis project Ga0115005, IMG submission 87163) | Marine eukaryotic phytoplankton communities from Arctic Ocean - Arctic Ocean - Greenland ARC118M Metagenome | ecosystem: Environmental > Aquatic > Marine > Oceanic | place: Arctic Ocean... | reverse complement strand
TTCATGGGAATCGGATAATTAAAAAAGGCCACAGCGTCCGTTGAAGCTCTTTTGTACCAGGCCCTGTAGAATTCTACGTAATATTCCACCGTGAACGTACGTGGACCAAGGCACCCACAAATAAGGTCCTAAGGGCTCGGTGATTAAATTTCGCAGCAGCTCTCTGCTGTCCTATATCAAGAAATGCTGTCACGCAAGAGCAGGTTGAACAAAGGAGGTTGTAAAGTATATGAAGAATGATAGACTATTGAAGGTGGTTGAAAATTGAAATTAGTACTATCCAAGAAGCACAAATAAAATAAAAAGAGTTGTCTTGAAAATCCATTCTTCTTCGTTGACCAGCAGCAGCACTAGTACCGACTGCTGGCCGCCAAAAAATATCACCAATATACAACCTCATATCAAGACAGCACACAGCACCAGCGATGAAATCTATGCATACAATTTCATCTATTTTACAAAGGTTTCTTGTATTTAAAAGAAATTACTTGTTTTTATCAGCAATGTTGTAACAAGAATTTCTTATGCGCTGTCACAGGTTAGGAGCTCTTTGAAGACCCTCCCTCTCAGAAAATGCGAGTTGAGTGCGCCAGAAATTATTTCCGAAAACTAGAGAACACGAGCGAACATTCTGAATTCATCGCATCACTCATCACTCATCAATCGGATATCGGATTACCGATTACCGCACAACGCACAACACCAGGAGTAACCATCGACCACAGCGACAGTCACCTATCCCTATCCAGTACATCAATCAATTTTGTTTGCGAGAATCTTCCGAGGTCATATTCAATATTATCTTATCCACTGAATGTTTCAATTCAAATCAATGCTGATGAACCAGCACCAGCAGCAGCAACAAACAAGCTCCAGCACCAGCGCAATGGCAACAATGTCCAATTGGAACACTAGAGAATCAGGTGACTTCGTCATGTCATTTCTTCATCACGCACTTGACGAATGTCAAATACAGCACCTCCTGCAAGTCATTCACGCATGGAAGACAGCTACAGCTGCAGCTACAATGGCAAATGCGTTACGCGACCGTTTACGTGATGTACGTGTACCAGCAGCATCAGACATGAACGATATCAACATCGATCCCTGCATCATTCCAAGAACTCAAGCCATTCTCGTCAAAATAATGCTCGCCGTGCAACTCCACCAATCAGAGGGAATTATTCTATCTGCTTCTACTACTAGTACGTATCATGGTGACAATGATGACGATGATCAAACAAACACTTTGTCATTTCTAGCCATTGAAATACTCGCACAGCTCAAATCTGGTGGTGAAGCACAAGAAGCACAAGAGCGAGAGCAACCAATCATTCGCATATCATACGCTTCCTCCACCTCCGAAGAAATGGCGCTCGCTTTTCTACGGGATGTCCCACAGTCTTCTATTCAAACCATTCATGTATCTGGTGGAGCTGGAGTAACGGAGCTGGATGAATGGAGGGAACTATTTGTTCATCAGTTTATTCAAGGTGCAGGTCTTTTGGATGCGCCCAGTGGTCTGAGAGTTCATGAGGGGGTTATTTTTCCCAATACTTTTGGTTTTGATTGTGCTGATTCATTTCATGAATATGCAGGTGCGGGTGCTGAGAATGATGAGAATGATCAATTTGTGAATGATCATGATGAAGATCTTGCTATTTGCATTGATACTGGTAATGATGTTGATATTGATATTGATATTGGTTTTGGTTTTGACCCTAGTTCTGGTGATTGTTTTGCGGGATATTGCGCCAGCATGGCATGGGGAATGAATTATGTCGAATAGATATGTGCAAATGTTTCGGGGAGCACCACACTACGCTTTACTCTGTTGTTTTGGCTTCTTTGTATTTTCGAGTAAAACGAGTGGTGTTTGAATAAAATAGAGATTGATTATTACGCGTATGCACATCATCTTATTGGTCCACAATACTGGCTGCATTTCATTTGCTCGTCAAGAAATATAGAGACTGGATGCAAATACAATATCTCTCTTGATGGCAATAGAGGCTTCCTCCATCTTTCTGTACAGTGTAGGATTACCAACAACCCTCGCACAATTCCGAACCTCGCGACAGAGCTCGTCCAAACGAGTAATACATCTCACGATACTTCCCTCTTGTACTAATGTCAATTGACAAATATTACTAAATGGCACACCCAACGCCCATTCATAAACAACATGGACAAGACCAAACTTCAAACTTCCATCACAGTAATCCTTTGGATCAATCATGAGGCCGTGGTCGCTCTGAAGTTGGCCAAGGTTGATGGCAATTTTTTTCATTGCTTCGCAAGTATTTCTTAATCGTTCTGGAAGTTCGTTGTCTAATTCATTGTCTCCTTTCTCCTGGAAAATGAGAGCAGAGAGAGCAGCGACGATCTCTGCTGGTTCGAGATCGTTCAAGATTCCTTCAAAAACAATTTCAGTTACAATTAATTCCTCACATGTGTTGCATTCGCAGGCGACTCTGCCCTTTACCTTGACGGTATCGTTTTCATCGACATAGTTGAGTGTTCTCAAGAGAGACTTTCGTTGTAAAAAGTCGGGGAATAGTTGGAGGGATTCGTTAGATAACAGATGGCGGAGTGCCTGAATAGTGGAACTGAGAGTTTCCTTCTTTTCAACAGTGGTGTAATGTTTCACCAAACTTGGATGAAGGTGAGATTTGTAGCTTCGGACATCCATGACACGATGGAATATTTCGTTGCTGATGGTCCCAAAGCGAAGGACTTCGTCTCCTTGGAATAGTCCGCCCTTGGTGCACTCTTTGAGGGGAAGAATGTCAAGAGCTGCATTGGATTCCATGGATTCTGCCTCGAGCAAGTAGGAAATGACTTTTTCTATTGATTGGTCCTCGGTTGACTTGCCTGCTCCTGCAGAGTCGCCTTTGCTTCTGATCTTCATATTTCCAAAGCCAAAGTCGTCGACTTTCCGAGCCATTGGTTTTGAATTGAAAAATGAGTTGCTTGTCTTGGGTTTACTGGCACCTAGACCTCCAAATGAGGATTCTTCTTTGAACAATTTTTCAGCATCGATTTTGTGTTTGTTAGAGGATATAAAAAGGACCTCGTCGAGCTCAATGTGCGCGTAGATGTAATTTCTATTTTTGCAGTTTCCGATGTATCCAAGATGGAATTCTGTGGCAGCTGTCTTACTCTCATCAGTAGTGTGGGTGTAGGATGGAGGAAGAAGCACAATACAGACAGCAGGTTTTGATATGGAATTGCCTGTTGACGCAATTTGAGGCGATTTCACAACAATGGCTAGGGATCTGGCAAAGCCTTTCTTCCTCGCCGATGTAACGACGAGGACTCGTCCAGGAATGAGAGCGCCCCCTGCAGTATGTCCCGCAGATAATAGGTAGTTGAGGCATTCCTTATTCAGAGAAATCAATTCAGAAGATGCAGCGTAATACTCTGATATGTCCTCAGCGCCAATACGAGTATCTGCGTCTCTAGAAAAATCTTCTTCCAATTTGGCAAGTGCCTTTGTTCCGCGTTTGAGTAGTTTAGGGTATTCGTTAGTTGTGAGTGCCCTTTGAGTTGCAAATTCGGAGAAGGAACGCTTAATCATGCCCTCGACGGTTAGGTCTTCTACACGGAGGAGATTCAGAATCATGTTATACGTGAGCCTGAACTGAGATGAAAGTCGTGTGGATGATCCAGTCAGCATGTTTCGAAGAATGAATTGGGGAGGAGGTTCTTCTCCAAAACAGCACATAATCACAGTGCCGACCTTATCGAGACCTCTTCTTCCTGCGCGCCCAGCCATTTGGGTGTACTCGCCAGGTTCAAGGACTCGGAAGCGGGTACCATCGTGCTTACGAATAGAGTTGAATACAACAGCTCTTGCAGGCATGTTCACCCCCATTGCGAAGGTTTCTGTAGCAAAGAGGACTGAAAGAGGAAGAGGTAGGATAAGATCTCCTGTATGCATCGAATGTGAACAGAAACTGAACATTTTAACCTATTCGGCTTACCTTTGATAAGATTTCGAGAAAATAGTATTTCTACCATTTCCTTGAGAATGGGTAGAAGGCCTCCTACACGGTTTGAAAGGCAAATAACAAATAGCAAATAACACTGAATAAGAAATCATCCATTGAAAATAATATTGACACTTGGAAGGTGGGGCAAGAATATTCACTCACCATGATGGACGCCGATTCCTCGCTTCACCATTTCACAGGTTGTGACAACCTGGGGAAGAGTTGCATCTTTGGGCGACAATCGTTTCATTGTTTGAAGAGCAAATCCGTGTGCAGCATTCCGTTCCGAGGCAGTATTCAAATCAAGTGATCGTAGGCTATTTGCAATTTCCTCGCATTTTTTCTTCGAGAAGGAAAATACGACAGTAGGCATAAGCTCCTCTCTTTCCAAAAATTTGATGAGTGCAATCCAATCCTGACGAGTACCTGATTGCTGCCAAGCAGAATGACTTGACCCAGATGAATGGCGAGTTGCTTGCACATTTTGTTTACTTCCGCCAAGAGCTCCCTTTTTCTTGCCTCCTTTCTCCTTCGCCTCCCTCTCTGACGCAGGCAGCAAGGCCAATGTTGCTTTTTTGTACCCCTGATCCAAAAACCCACTTTTACCCTCCATGACCTTGTGCAACTTCCTGCCAGCAAATAGATGGTGACTTAATGGTACAGGCCTGTAGTCTGTTCTGATCACATGAACAGGTTTCTTCTTTGTTCTCCCGATCCAGTCAGAGAACTCGTCAGTGTTTGGTGTCGTAGCAGACAAAAAGATCATATTGACATAATCTGGCAACATGATAATAACTTCCTCCCAAACAACACCACGCTCAGTATCGTTGATGTAATGAACCTCATCAAATATCACCCATTCAATGTCTCGAATCAGATCAGCACCTCTGTACAACATGGACCTCAAAATTTCAGTCGTCATGATGAGACAAGATGAATCAGCATTAATCTGCAAATCTCCAGTAATGAGTCCTACATCATCCCCAAATTTATCCTGAAAATCTCTGTATTTCTGATTCGATAACGCTTTGATGGGTGAAGTATAGATTGCACGGGTACAATGCTTCCTTGCAAGCGCAATTGCATACTCTGCACAAACCGTCTTTCCAGCAGAAGTATGCGCAGCAACAAAGATGCACTCTCCACGCTCCAATCTTGCAACAGCCTGTTTCTGGAAATCATCTAGTTCGAATGGATAGGTAATCGCAGGGTTTGGAACGACCGAGTAGAAATCGGATAGGTTGAGCAATGATGTGACCGCCCAGCACTTTCTTTCTTTCGAAGGTTGGCGATCATCGGCAATTTTGAGAGGATTGTGATTGTTGACATTTTGCAGCGTGACGGAAGAAGATTTCTTTTGTTTTGCTTGAAGAGTTTGATCGACTTTGGAAGCAGTGGTTGTCAGTGTTAGTTCTGTGATGAAGGCATCAATATCTTCAATATCCTCTACAATCGTGTCATTATCGAGGATTGTTTGTTTAGCAGTGCTGCTTTCCTCGTCGTCGTGGCCTTTATCTTGCGTTTTTGTTTCGTCGTCTCCTTCATCATCGATGCTACTCTCATCGTCACTGCTAGAGTCTGACGATGAGTCTCCAAACAGCGAATCGTCATCAAAGTAGCTCTTGTCCCACATTTTGCTAGCGACAACATTACTGGACGCCTCATTTCCCTGCCCACCTCCCTCATTCATGTAATTGTAACTGTCTCCTCCAGCTCCCCCCTGTGAATTTTCCACAATGGTCTCTGCACAACTCCCAAACTGTGGCTTATACCCCATCTTTTGTAAATCTTCTACATTGTAAACATCCTCCAGACAAAGGCCAACTTTAAACGAAACTCCCGGGGGAGCAGTAAGCAATGTTCCATCATTCCATGCCTCGATACAACCTTTCTTGAGCACCTCATATGCATTTTTGATCTCTTCCGGTGAACAATATGGCAAATACTCCTCCTCGTTTCCTTGCTGCTTCTGATCATCAGTTTTGTGTTCGTTTCCGTTTCCATTTCCGTTTCCATTTTCGTGATCATCTTGATCCATTCCACCAGGTTTGAACGGCTGTCGTTTTCCAACTTGTCCACGAGTATATTCTACAAGTTTTGACGAAAGATTTCCGTTCAATGGTCTTTGGGAAGGAAGCTGCCCCTGCCCTCCACTGCCACTGCTCTCTTTCTCCTGAGTACGTGTACCAGGCATGATGGCACTGATTGGAACTTCGACAAGAGCATCCCCTTCAGCTTGACTGTTGCCATCCTGATTATCATTTTCTAGCTTGAATATTTGAATGTATTGCCCTTGTTGAGATTGTTGTTTGGGAAGAGAACTAAGTGGAACAATTGTGGTAACTGGGGGTGCACTCGTCGGCACAGAATATAGGTTCGCATTGACTCCACGGTTCCATATTTTCTTGTCCTTGTTTTCTGTAGAGGAGGGTGAGAGGAGACCAAATGTTTCAAGGGCATTCCGAATTGGTTCAGTAGTGCCGATGCCGATGCCGATACCGATATCTTTATGTGGTGGTTTTTGTTGGTTTCTTCGTTGTTCCTCTTGTTGTTTGAGGAGACCTTGAAGTTGCGCCAGTTTCGCTTTATCAAACATTACTCGGCAGGGAGATGATATATCAATATGATGAATGTTCTGCTGTACAGTAAGTAAGGTTGAACTGTCGAGAAGTGCAGCAACTTGAAACTGTCGATACTTGCAATTGTTGTTTGTTGATTGTACATAGCTTGCTTGCTCGCTTGCTAGTTGCTACCGTACATACCTGGTAGTCCTATCGATCGATCAATTAACTTTCTTTTGCTTGTTTGCGCTTGCTTGGCTTATTATATTGGTTAAGAGCCCTATTGTCAAACTACCTGTATTTATCAAGCGATTTTGAATTTGATAGATCTGTTGTTTCTCAAGGAGGGACATCATCATGATGTTATCATGATGTTTACTGTTTACGATACGCTACGATATAAGATACAAGACAAAGTTTGTATCGCTTGCTTCATATTTAATACTTCACCACCGAAATGGAAGATACAAGTAGCACGACCTCTGACAATTGTCAGAGGAGCTTTGCACAACAAAATGCCCAAAATGGACCACCACCTAGAAAAAGGCAAAAGACCGCAATGTTTGATACTGTCGGTAGTTGCCCTTCTTCTATACAAAACGGAGGAGTGCTCGCGGCCATGAACAAACTGTCAAAGCTAGTGGAACATCATCCTGGTTTCATTCCAAACTAGAGAGGATGCTGGAAGATATCTTCAATGAATTATAACCTGAGGTTTGTTCTGCCACCATTCAAAAACAAAAGAATGAAGATTCGTGTCCAATCTACAAACTGTCAAATGATGAACTTCAGCTCATCTTTGGATACATCGGTGAAATGCAGTATAGATTTGTTGCATGCACACCATATAGATTTCATAAAGTCTATCTTGACACATTCAAAGGAGAAATATCAACCAGCATAGTAAATGCTGTGGCCTCAGTGTCCTGTGCTGCCATGTGCCTTCATCTGGAAGAGCTGGGTTGCGATAGGCATGCACTATCACTATTCAATACAGCCGAAATTGAAGGAAAGCTGGAAATACTGATATGGGGTGAGGACTCTGGATATGAGCTGGATACTGTGCTGAAGTGGAACATAATTGCACATGCAGCATTGAATGGGTGTCTCGAGGTGGTGAAATACCTGAGACAGCTTGATATATCATGGAAAAAAGATACGTTGGCAAATGCTGCCATGAATGGTCAACTTGAGTTTCTGAAATGGGTCAGAGCAAATCAATGCCCATGGGACGAAAATACGTGCGCCTCTGCTGGTGCAATGAATGGTCACCTTGAGTTGCTGAAATGGGCAAGGGTGAATCAATGCCCATGGGATGAATGGACATGTGCCAATGCTGCCAAGAAGAATGGTCACCTTGAGTTGCTGAAATGGGCAAGGTCAAATGGGTGTCCTTGGGACCAGGAAACATATGAACTTGGAATAGATAATGGGGATCCTGCTTTGATGCGATATCTGGAAGATGAAGGATGCCCAATGTACGAGAAATGGGATAACTTCATGAAAATGATTTTATTTAATTGAACTGCGAGTAAATTGGAACTTGAAGTCAAGAAGTGTTCTCTTAGATTGAAGATAGGCTGTATCAGTAATACTTAAAAGAGCGGTAAGTATCTAATTGTGATGCTATTTCTTTCGAAACTGGTCAAAATAAGTCAGCAATCAAATCTAATTTACTGTTTATGAAACCAAACCAAATTTTCAAAGAATGTATTGCAAAACTAATTTTTATTTCTTTATGGAGAAGAACTATACCGAATTTAGTTGCCTGATCCGAAGGCAGCGGTAATCTCTGAGTAAAGTACAAGTACCATAGCAGCTCCTACAGTACGGAGTGCGTTAGCTCCAGCTCCCTTGAAAAGAGCGGTGGTTCCCTCATCCTTCATGATCTTTGCGAAACAGTCAGAAGTTCCCTTGTATACCCAGTCCTCCTTGGGCTTCTCGGACTGCATCTGAAGACGACGACGTACAGTATCGAAAGGGTAGGAAGCATATCCAGCCAAAATTGCAGAAAACTGTGCGCAGAAGAACTTGGAACCAGCACGTCTAACATTACTCTCGTCCTTCTGGTAAGGATTGTATCCAGAAAGAGTATCGAAGAGTCCGAAGTAAACTCCACGGTAAGGAATGATTCCTACAATAGAAACTCCAATTCCGTTGTAAAGAGATGCAACTCCTCCGGAAGCAACAGTCTTCTTGAGGCAGTCAGCAAGTCCATTGAATTGAGCCTTTCCGGTTCCAACATCAGACGCAAGACGGGTACGTGCGTAATCAAGGGGATAAACAATCATGAGAGATCCTGCTCCTGCAAGTCCTCCAGCAGCCATGTTGATAAGGAAGAACTTAGCGAACTCGGTGTTCTTGTCAACACTAGGGAACATAGCCTTGATGGTATCCTTGAAAGCAAAGTTAAATGCCTGGGTGGGGAAATAACGAATGATGTTCGTGGTGTTTCCACGCCAGAAAGCCTTTACTCCCTGCTCGGAAGAAACACGGGTGAAGCAATCAACGATTCCAGTGTAACGCTTGACCTCTCCGGAGATAATCTTGGGGTTAGCATCCTGGGTCTGGATGAGAAGCTTTACTCTCTCAATAGGAGCGGTACAGGTCTTTGCGACTGCTCCAGACACACCACCAGCAAGGAAATTAATTAGGAAATCAGACATGTTTAAAGTTCTTGGATTGTGTGTCGAAAATGACAAATTAGCTGTTGTTGAAGAGAGTAAAGAAGTGTTAGAATTGAATTCGAACCGTTCGGAAAATGATTTTCAACTGTTGTTTTCAATTTCATCCTTCTCTTCAATTCTTCTCAATGTCGCTACTGCTAGCAACTTCTTCTAAATTCAAACTTTACGTGGGCATTGAATGAAGATGCGCATACGCCTGCAATGCATGACCAAGACTAAATGCCAGGGCGACTAATAATTGTTCTTCCAAGCGAACAAGAATTTTCAATGCAGTTCACAAAGCAGCATTTGTGCCTTCATTCCTTTGCTGCACTGATTCTGTTTCATCCAGTCAATCAGTTGTATTCCTGTCAGTTTCATTGGCACAGTGGACTGTTTTTATCTTGATTTCAATCAGAGATAAAGGACGAAGAACAAAGTCGGCACGAGGATATTCTTTTTCGCACCTTTTGCAATTGTGAGAAAACATCATTGGCGAGACGGCGGTCTCGTTGGTTGGTGGCTGTCGTACATAAATTCTTACGTGGATTTTTTTCCGTTATGGGGTTTACCGTAGCAGCTGGTGATTAAAATGACAGGATCAACTATTTTAGATCGTGATTAGATTCATCTTTAGAAACCCTCTGCGCCGTAGAATGACCACCACGTTTTTGCAAATCGTACTCAACCGTTGGCTACTACTCGTTCTGGAACGCGCGGCGCGTAAAATCTTATCCGTTCCCAAATCTGATGGGAAAAGGATTCTCTTCACACGAAAATGCAACGTCAAAAGTATTGCTTCTTCCTTGATGCTTGTTTCATGTTGTGAGAAACTACTAAGTAAGAAACAAAATTGACAACAAAACTGAATGCTATTGAAACATCAGTAACTGTCAGACAGCTACAATAATAGGTCCAATGAGCAAATTCAAAATGCGCGAGTACTGTATAAGATGCCTTGAAAAGATAAGAGGAGGGAACTAGTTTGCAAACATTTTGATGAAATGCCTCGTCGCTTCAAAGGGACTAGCTAGAGCATAATCATAATTTTGAAGAAGGAACGGAACATTCAAAAGGTGCGCACACGGTCAAAAGTAGGGCTCACTTTTCTATTCCAATTTCCCTTTAAAAAGACGATAATGATTAAACTCATTCCACTGATGACTCAGTTAACATTGTCTATTAATACAATGATCCAGTTGACATACTACGTGTATATACACTTTTCTTTTTAATAATTATTATTATTAGATTTTCCATTGGAAGCCAATGTCTTCTAGACGCTCTATTCTGTCTTGTAATAGATTCGACTCAGAATTCATTCCCTTTTGGATTTTCTTGTATGCGTTTCTCATTTGGCTACACCATTGTCCCAGTGATGGATTGCCTGCATATCTTAGAGGAACATTGCAGTGTCCAAACTCCTCTTTGAATGATGTCAGCTCGCGACAGTGCTTCTCGAATATTTTATCGAAGTATGTCTTCAAAACCTGCCATTCGAAGCCAATCTCTTCTAGACGCTTGATCCTGTCTTGTGATCGATTGGAATTTGTTTTCATTCCCTTTGGATTTTCTCGTATGCGTTTCTCGTGTCTCTACACCATTTTCCCAATGACTGATTTTCTGTATATGCTCTAGGAACATCGCAGTGTCCAAGCTCCTCTTTGTATGATGTCAGCTCGCGACAGCGCTCCTCGAATGTTACGTTTACTTTTCATTGGAAGCCAATCTCTCCTAGACGCTCTATTCTGTCTTGTGATAGATTGTAATGCAATTTCATTCCCTTTTGGATTTTCTTGTATGCGTTTCTCATGTGGCTACACCATTTTCCGAATGATTGATTGTCTGCATACTTTACAGGGACATTGCAGTGTCCAAACCCCTCTTTGAATCGAAGGAGTTGATTGCACCGTTCGTCAAAACCTACGTTTGCATTTGATTGTTGTTGGGTTTAGTTGTCCTTGCCTGTTTTGACTTTCTTTCGCGTTTTAGGTACGTGTAGTGCTGTGGATGCATCACTGGCCGCACTACGTGTACTCTTTCTATTTCTTTCAGAAGAAGTACCGGTATGGATGGGAGGTTCAGCATTCTTTGAGGCATCCATTTCTTCAATTTTCACAGAACCAGTACCAGTACCATGACCAGAATGAACGACTTCTGTGTCCTCTTCCACGTTAACTTGCAAAATGTCAACGCATTCCAGTGATTTGATTGCGCTGTGAACTTTGTCCATCTACTAGACTGATTGAAGAAGTTGTTCAGTGTCAGTACAATACAAAAGAATAATTCACAAGTACACTACTGCACTGCAGTAAACAAGATAGTATACAAAGGCAGCAAGCAACCACATCTTTTTTCACTTACAGCAATATCTCCAAGTAGTTGATCTTTCCTCAAATCTCTCCTACTGGCGATCCTAGCTAGCTCTGCACATAGGACACTCAGCGCCACATTGTTGAATACTCGTCTTGATACAAGTATCACAGAAGCGATGTAAGCATTCCGATATGGCGTTAGGACCTTCGAATGTGTTGAGGCAGATGGAACATTCAAAGTGATTATCAACTAATGAATTGAGAGTTAATAAGGCCGCAGACTGCAGTAGTAGGCGACTTTGCTTTGGTTGATTCGTTGCAGACATCTTCAAATCTGACATCTTCTTGTACTGCAGCAATGTTTTCAACGCCGAAGATGGTCAAAGTCCTAAATTGAAAATTCATAAACGTCGAATTCAAATCGACATGACGTCACGAATACGTCGATGGTTTCTTTTGCTGACGTTGTAAATGCATCACGCTGACGTCGTAAATGCGTCACATGATGTTGACATTTACAACAGTAGCCTTCCCGCGCGGTAAAACGTTTCACATAATCTCTTTCTCACACTCTTGAACAAGAACACCTTGAACCTATCATACCTTACACCTTGCTTTCTCGCTCGCCATTGTTTCTCTACTCCTTTCTCTGCAAAATTCACAGCACCTAATCCTGCTTGCTTTAGAATAGGGCATTCGCATTCCTCTAGTTCAAGATTCCTTGTGCAAGAAACTTATTAAGGCTTTGATAAAGCTTCATCTCCTCCCCCCTTTCTTCCCAACTTGATACATATCTTTACATTCAGGATACAAGGATACAGGGCTGCCACCATGTCCAATATGAAAAGTTTCTTTGATGAAATCAAAGACTCTACCCTGACTTGGACGGAACATGATGAGATCTCCGTCCCATCTTCCTATTACTCCAGTGACTTCGACAGCAGCGACGATGATTCTACTATACCTGATCCTGATCCCGGTGAAGACCATGCTGATGCTGAGGCGCTCGTAGATGCGCAAGAAGAAGAAGCATTACCAAATCAAAATGTACATCAGCATATGGATGCCATACGTGTACGTGTACCTCAGGATCGTGATAATCTTGAAAACATGCAAGATGCAGATGGAGTTGATCCTAATGTAGTAGTAGTAGTAGTACAGCAGCAGCAGCCACCAGGCCAAATACAGAATGTGAATGAGAATATCGTGGATGAGAGAATACAGAACCCACAGCGGCAGCAACCAATTCGCCATGCACAGCCGCAACAAGTGAGAACTGACTCGGCCCAAATACTAAGAAACCTTGAAAGGCACCAGAGGTGCAATGAATTATTATTTCGAATTGCTAGATCGGAGCAACTCCCTCTTATTCGAGCTGAAATTGACTGGAAACTATTGCGACATAAAATTTCAACTTATCCAGGAGTAGAGCTTGGAGATGATTTAGCAGCCTTCCTTCTTCAATCGGTTCTGAGAATGGATCCTCCTCTGGACGTTCTTCGGGAAATAATCAGATTATACCCCAAGTCATGCGTAGATATGGATCCGTTTTATGCTGCGTGTCAATATTCGTCCAATGAAGCTGTGCAGTTACTCATGAGAATGACAATGGAAGCCAGAATAGCGGAAGGGATACATTGGAGTATGCTTGCACTACTCGGTGATGCGAGAATAAGACTTGATCATGCCAGGTTATTATTAAGGTCTTGTCCACAAGCGGTTGTTGATCCAAGTCATGGTGTATTTGGTGTCAGTCCCTTGGATAGAATGCTGAGTGGGGCCTTTATTCATGGTGATGCGGAATCGTGGGTGAGCAAATTGAAACTGGCTTTGTTAACGGCCGACCGTGGATCTGTGGAAGATATTAATATTGGGGGGGTGCCTTTCTATCCATTCCATGCTTTGGTGAAGAGAATAATATCGAACGATTTCATGGGTGTGCAATTTGGTGCATTTACCTTTGTCAATTGTTTAAAAGCATGTGTGGATGGCGAATTAAGTCGTGGGCCTTTCCACCAAGTTGATGAACATGGAAATCTTCCGATTCATGTTGTATTTGGCCAAAAGTGTAATACAAACTTGGGCATTATTGGAGAAAGAAAACTTGTCCAGTTTCTGTTTCATGTGAATGGGGCGTCGGCGTCGATAAGGAATGGTGAAGGAGTCATGCCAATCAGACTTGCAGTTGAGAATGGCTGGCCTGTGTATGATATCATTGCACACTACTGCTTGAGAGATTACACGGAAGGCGTCATACAGAGAAGTGTAGCAACTGCGTCACCGGGGACAACTGAGGTTGTTGAAGAAAAGAAAGATTTGTTCTTTCATGATGTATTGGGTGGACCTTATTCTGAGCGCTTCGGTATTTCTGGAGCTAGAGAACTAGTACGGTTTGTGCTGAAAAAGTTTCCAAGCGTTGCTGAAGCTCCAGACGCACGTGGCCGCTTTCCCATCCACCTTGCAATTGAAAATTCTTGGCCCTGTCATGACTTGATCGTTGGCGCTGCGCCCATAGCGCTGGAAGTTAAAGATCCAGTGACGGGAATGTATCCTTTCCAAATTGCAGCATGTGTAAAAACCACCGGAACGGGCAACGCCAACTCTTGGGACAGTTCAAAGCAATTGAGTACGCTCTTTGAACTTATTCGTGAAGGACCATTGCTTCTTCAAGGGTTTCGATCGGAAGAAAATGGCAATGCTGCTCGAATGGTTCGGCGTAGAAGCACTTTGATGAATGAGATTAAGAGGAAAAGGCGAACAACAAACAAAAGACCAGGTAGAAGAGAAAGTTCCAGTTCAAGAAGGGGCTCCAAAACTGGTTCTCTCGATGAAAGTCAAGGAGATAACGGCATTGCACCTCCGACGAAAAAGAAGTGCCTTTGAATCGAATATTGCCGAATTAATTGATTGGTCAACATCATTTTTACACATTATCATAACTGTAGTAGTCTTGAATCAGATGGTATGTCAAATTGAAGTAGTTTTTTAGAGTCCCTTCGAAGATTCAAGATGTGTCATTCGCTGCTGTTTCTATGAGCCTTCCTTGTTAACTCGTCAATCTAAGAGGTTTGGAGATATTGATGGATCACTAGGAGGGTGCAAAGGTGTGCTGGTATATTTCATCTCGACAGACTATCAGAACAGAACGTTAAATCAGATGCTCGATCGTCGCATAATCGTTGTCGAGTGATGGTGAAAAGATATGCATAGCGCCGACTTCTCTCGATTCGTTGTGGATCCCACGCTGCCACTGGATCTGTCTTTAGTCTTTAGAGATTATGAATAACATGACTAGATTAAATTGACTGCCTTACTGTGTGGATGGGTGTTGCAAGGTTCCTACCGTTCGCATGATTGGTCCGTTTGTATGCCAAGTATCATGGGAAATCACAGAAGAATGAACCAGGCGGCAGCAAAAATGACAACGCGGTCAGGAAGGCTGAGAATGCACGCCTTGACATTGATATTGCAAACATTATTGATGAAATCAAATTGATACCACAACATTTTTTGCTGGCCATAGACCCAAAATACAAAAGAAGAAGTTCCCGCAAAAGAGGAAATGGTTTGGACAGGCAACTGCGATTCTACGAGACTATATGAAAGATGGAACGTCCAATCGGGCACGAACAATTCAAAGTTCTCTCCTTGGTACACGATGGCGAATACCGGAAAGACGCACACTGCAGACAATATTGGCAAACAGACCTGCAGATATGACAGAAGCTATTGATCGATTACCGCCTGATAATGTACCTGATTAGACTCCAATCCGTGTTTTACCCTCCGGGTCGCACGTATATATGGACACCCAGGTCCCAGTCTGGTTGAGGATTTAATACACCAGCATGTAGTACGTTAAAGCCGTTCTTACTACTTTAGTAAATTCATAGTTCTTCTTCTTCTTGAACCAGGCGGCAGCAAACATAATTGAATCCGAATAATATGAAAGAACAACAATAAAATAACAAACTATATGTCACATGTGAAATTCTATGAAGACAACTACATTCACTTTGGTGAGCTCTTTATATGGTTGATATGCAAGAGTCCTTTTTCTAATAAGGGTATAGACTAAATACGCTAGACGTTGGCTGTTTCGACGACGTAACTCTACCTCTAAGGTTTTAGTCGCATGCTTGTGCATCAGAAGCCTCCTCCTGAAGTCGACTCTCCTTGCGAAGTCTCTGGATTTCGCGTTTCGAGTCACGTAACTCTATCTCTATGGCTTCAACCCTACACGTCTCACCTGATGCTTGCGGCACGCACGCGAAATTGGTCGGGAGAATCGATAGTGTCTTGAATATGAAGCTATCAAAAATGAAAATGCCTTTTTATAAAAGGGGCACAAAATAAAAGGGGCACAGTTCATTTATTTATAGTACCTTCTCTGCCATTTTGAACTTGCTGTATGTTAATAATCATCGATTCTATTTTACTATAATACCTTAGAGTGATCTTCCTGAGAGGGTCTCTTGGTGTTCTTGGGGAAATTCCTTGTGAGAATATGGTTTAAAGGCCCCATCACTCTTTTGAATGTTTTCCTATCCAATGATAGGCATTCTGTTCTTCCAGAGGCAGTGACAGTTGCCTGGCGAGTCTTTGTAGTCATTAACGCAATTTCCCCAAAGTAGGCTCCGCTTTGCAGTTGTGCTACTTCTTTGGAACTAGCGTCAAGGCACCTTTTCGTACACATCACAGATCCGTTCTTCACAATGTAGAATCTATCGCCTTCTGCTCCTTCCTCAAAAATTATTTTCCCGTCCTCAAATGATTCTTCGTGAAGAGCACTGTTTGAGTTTGATTGTAGAAGATAGTTGACTGGATGAGTATTTTTTTATTCCGACATTTGACATAGAGGCATGACTTACTCTGCAATTGTTAGGATTTCGTGTTCATTTAGTTCAGAGAATATTGGTACTTCTGTCAAGAATGATTTGTACTGGTTCCTCTTTAATATTGCCGTCTTCATTAGAATAACTTTGAAAGACGATCTATCGAGAGCCCACAACTTAACTTGCCCACCCTTTGCAATGCACGTTGCTGCTCTTGGAGCATTATACATGATGGCCAGCTCACCAAATGAATCCCCATCATTGTAAGAATTGACTAAAACTGGTGGGTCGTCACGACCACCATCGATAAATACCTCGACAGCTCCATTTTCGATAATATAGAAGTAATCACCATCATCGCCTTGTTTGATAATAACATCCTCCTCTTCCTTTGTGACAGGGAACATCGCATCCTTTACTGTCCGGAGCTGACTTTCATCTAAATGCTCAAAGAGAACGCATTGGATAAGAATCCCGTGAATCTTCTCAAGCTCTTCCTCGCTTTTTGGTATCTTCTTTACAATTTCTGATCCAACCCTGTCGGCGCAAAGCTTTTCAGCGCAAACTGAAGCTCTTCTAATTGATCTTGAACGGGGAGGATTTGGTTCGTGCTCCTCTCCGTCAGACTCATCCGATTCTGATTCTGATTCGGCGTGGTCGTGGTCGTCATTACCACTTTGATCTTCCAGACTGAAAAAAAGAGAATATCATTTCAAGGTCTTTATTAAAACAGGGCAACTAACTACACGAGGCCATCGACAAAGATTAAAGAGACTTACAATCGTTTCTCATTGTGGCACTGAAACAGAGACTGTGTCTCTGACGGAAATTTGTCCTAAAAGGAGAAGATATTCATGCTTTCAATTAAATTCAGAGGAATCGATTGAAATTTCCAAATGTTTCTTGCTGACATACCTTGAGGTACTGGACGATGAAGCTTATTGGCTCATTAGGCTTCTCCAACAATAGCGTCTCGACAATCGCGACAAAGATACTGTTCAATTTGTTCTCCTCAAGATATCTTTTCAGTTCTTCCTGTACGTCTTCTCTTCCTTTTGATGCCATGACGTCCCTTTAGTGCTGGGAAAGATGACAAATAAAAATGGAGTGAGAATCTGAATCCCTGTCTGGAATTAGTCCCGTTTGTTCGTCACTGGAGAGGCGATCGAAGGAATCTTAATTAAAAAAAGATTGGGGTATGCGAGGATAACGGGAGTGGAATGGGATTAGCACGTCATGTTAATAAATACTGCGGTGCTGTTGGATTTTTATCTCTCGCGATGGTGGAACAAAGTGGTTGACTGTCTTCTGTCTTCTCCAAAACGGTGCACATTTATTGCATTTCTTTCCTTTCGATCAGCGTTACAACTTCCATTGTATCTTCATTTGAACTTCGTCTCTTTCTGCTTCCTTCGTCTTCGGTTGCTTTTTGTTGAATGTTTCTTCATT
>Ga0115005_10001651_pt1 | contig 17830 bp, 14 predicted proteins | sample ArcOceMetagenome_FD_87163 | JGI IMG/M metagenome (GOLD analysis project Ga0115005, IMG submission 87163) | Marine eukaryotic phytoplankton communities from Arctic Ocean - Arctic Ocean - Greenland ARC118M Metagenome | ecosystem: Environmental > Aquatic > Marine > Oceanic | place: Arctic Ocean... | reverse complement strand
ACGTACTTTTTCATACCTGCCACACCCAATGCACCAGCCGGTTCGGCCACACTACGAGTGTCATCGAAGATGTCTTTAATCGCCGCGCATAGCTCATCCGGGGTCACCGTGATGCACTCATCAATGTGATCCTTACATACTTGCCAAGTGTGCTTACCAATTTGGGCAACCGCTACACCGTCAGCAAAAATCCCCACATGAGGCAAGGTGACGCGGCGACCGGCTTTCATGGCCGCCGCCAAACAGGCACTCTCGGTGCTCTCGACGGCAATCACCTTGATATCAGGGCGTAAGTACTTCACATAGGCTGCAACACCAGCAGCAATACCGCCGCCGCCCACCGGTACGAAGATCGCATGGATATCCCCCGTACACTGTCGCAGCATTTCCATGGCAATGGTGCCTTGGCCGGCAATCACGTCTGGATCATCATAAGGGTGGATGTACGTCATACCTTTTTCTTCCACCAGCTTTTGGCTATGAGCAAAGGCTTCATCGAAGGTATCACCGTGAAGCACGGCTTTCGCACCGCGGGCTCGAACAGAGGCCACCTTGATCTCAGGTGTGGTCAAAGGCATCACGATGGTGGCTTTAATACCCAGTTTTTGCGCCGACATGGCAACGCCCTGCGCATGGTTACCGGCGCTGGCCGTGACCACGCCTCGGGCGAGCTCTTCAGGGCTTTTTTTAGAAATGCAGTTATAAGCACCGCGGCATTTGAAGCTGTAAACCGGCTGCTCATCTTCACGCTTAATCAAAATGGTGTTGTTTAGGCGGTCACTAAGAAATTGCGCCGTCGATAGGGGTGTTTCCACCGCCACATCGTAAACATTGGCTTCTAGTATGCGTTTTATGTAGTTATCCGCCATTGGAAATCAACTTACCTATCTGAAAAATGAATATTGTAACCATTTTGCCTTGTGCTTCGATATAATCACACCTAAATTTCATGTTTCTCAAGACGAGCGCTGCCTCTTATGTGCTCGGCCTGATTGATTTTTAGCAAATAACACGCTTCGTTCCATTTGTGCGAACGAGCATTAGGGTAAACATTATGAACCAAGATCAGCTTAAGCAAGCCGTTGGCCAAGCGGCTGTGGATTATATTCAACCCCACCTAGAAGAAAAAAGCATTATCGGTGTGGGCACAGGTTCTACTGCTAATTGCTTCATCGACGCCTTGGCGAAGATCAAGGATCAGTTCGACGGCGCCGTGGCCAGCTCTGAAGCCACCGCTCAACGTTTAAAAGACCATGGCATCCCTGTTTATGACCTAAACAGCTCAGGCACCTTAGATTTCTATATAGATGGTGCCGATGAAATCAACGACCACCTGCAAGCCATTAAAGGTGGTGGTGCTGCATTGACTCGTGAAAAAATCGTCGCGGCTTGCAGCAAAGAATTCATCTGTATCGCCGATGACAGCAAATTAGTGCCGATTCTTGGTACCTTTCCACTGCCCATTGAAGTGATTCCCATGGCCCGCTCTTATGTAGCCCGTGAGATCGTCGCCCTCGGTGGTGACCCTGTGTATCGCCAAGGCGTGGTAACAGACAACGGCAATGTGATTCTCGATGTGCACAACTTGCACATCCAAAGCGCAACGAAACTTGAAGAGCGCATCAACGCCATCGTGGGTGTGGTGACAAATGGTTTGTTTGCTTGCCGTCCGGCTGATGTCTTCTTGATGGGCACCCAAGAAGGGGTGCAAACGTTAAAGGCGAAAAACTAAACCGCCTCTAACGCAAGTGTACTTAGCGGCTAAATCCTTATTCGGGGTTTAGCCGTTTTTGGTTAGATGTGAATATCCAGCCCATCAAATAAGGTTTTGATCCCACCAGACCAGGCTTGGCGTAAATTTGAGAATCCTTCATGGTTATCATCAATACGCATTTGCTGTGTGACCTGTAAGCTGTCTGCTTCATAGGTAATGCAATCTAGCGGCATACCCACAGATAAATTACTGCGCAAAGTTGAGTCCATAGAAATCAGACTGCACTGCAGCGCTTGTTTCAGCGGCGTTTTAAACTCGATGATGCGATCAAGAATCGGTTTGCCGTATTTGCTTTCACCAATTTGAAAGTACGGTGTGTCCTCGCAGGCTTCAATGAAATTTCCTTGTGGATAAATATGAAAGAGCCTTGGCGTGTCGCCCTTGATTTGCCCACTGAGTAAAATATTGCAGCTAAAGTCGATCCCTTGATTTTGCCCTTCATCACGGGCAATGACATTACGAATGATGCGCCCGACGATTTCAGCGGCTTCAAATAAGGTGTGGGTATTTAATATATGCTTTTCGGCAACCTTGATTTCTTGCTCAATCATCGCCAGCACACTTTGCGTGGTGGCCAAGTTACCCGCGCTCTGAATGAAGATCACGCGGTCGTGTGGCACTTCAAAAGTATGCAGTTTTTTAAAACTGGCGATGTGATCCACCCCAGCGTTCGTGCGGGAATCTGAGGTGAGCACAAGGCCGTCGTTTAGTTTTATCGCAACACAATAGGTCATATCAGTTTCTAGGTTACTGCTGAATAGCTAATGATAGTGAAACTTTGTCGACCTTGGCTACTGCTTTCATCGTTTCATTGCCACCACCCGTGCGAACCCCTCTGACAGGACAAGCATCCAGATAGTCCAACCCTACCGCTAACTTAATGTGTTGATCAGGCGATGTTAAGCCATTGGTCACATCAAAGGTGTGCCACTGGTCATCCAACCAAACCTCAGCCCATGCATGACTGGCCACGTGTTCAATATCTGGCGTGTATAAATACCCACTAACATAGCGAGCGGGTAATCCATGATAACGACAGGCACTGAGAAACACATGGGTATGGTCTTGGCAGACGCCGCTTTTTTTCTCAAATGCATCGGCCGCGGAGTCATAGGCATTGGTACTACCAGGGGAATATGGCATGGCCTGTAACAGTGCTTCCATCATGTGTGTTAATGATGACAAAGACGCATCCGTTAAATATTCATCACTAAATGCCTTAATAGCGCCATTCGCTTGCGTGAGAGTAGTTGTGCGTAAATAAGCAAAGGGTGACAAGCGACGATCACAATCTTCCGCTTCTTTTTTTAATATTTCCACTTCACCTTTGACCCGTAAACAAATCTCATGGTGGGGTTCATCCAGTGTAAGTACATGCAAAATATTGCCATAAGCATCGGTACTTTCGCTCACATTGCCCGGCATGCTGACCTGCCATTTATGAATTTTTTGGTGGGCTGAATCCTTTGGTGTTAAACGTAAATACTGGATGCTCTGTCGAACGGCGTCTTCATATTGATAATGGGTAGTGTGTTCAATAATCAGCTTCATACTGCCTCCATGTAAGCAAAGTGGATACTGTCGGCTATGGCATTAATTCGGTTTAAAAAATCCGTTAAGTATTCATGCAGTCCGGTTTCTTCAAAAATATGATGACTATCGCCATACTTCACACGTGCATACTGCACCGCTGCTAAACGCTTTGGTACCTTGCCCACAAGCCCCTCAATGCCCGATAAAATTTCACTAATGGCCTCTAAACAAGCTCGAATCGAACGGGGCACCTCTTCTCGAAGAATAAGCAGCTGAGCCACATGCTCTGGGGTAATCTTATCGCCATAAATTTCACGATAGGCTTCGTAGGCACCTAAAGATTTTAGTACGGCGTTCCAGCGGTAGTATTCAATGGTTTCCGTTTCTTGGTCTTGGCGAACAATTTGATTTTTAACATCCAGAATACGAGCGGTATTGCCCGCACGCTCAAGAAAGGTTCCCAAACGAATGAAGCGAAAAGCATCATTGCGCAGCCCAGTACTGTAAACCGAGCCACGAAATACATGGCTGCGTTCTTTCACCCAATCAAAGAAGGCATTCACCTCCCAAATTTTTCCCTTCTTTTTAATGGCTTGCAGTTCGATCCAACTGACGTTAATGGCCTCCCATGTTTCAGAACTTATTTTACCTCTAACGGATTTTGCATTATCACGGGCATAGGTAATGCAATTATAAATACTGCTAGGGTTGCTCTCATCCAATGAAAAAAAGTGCATCACATTATGGGTATTAATTTCATCATACTTAGAGCGAAACAAATCATAATTGCCGCTGATTTTTAACTGCGCCGATAACTCTTCTTGCGCCACATTATTGTTGGGCATCATGGAAACGGTAAACGCCACGTCCATCATGCGGGCGGTATTTTCTGCGCGCTCTAAATAGCGAGCCATCCAATATAATTCACTGGCTGTGCGACTTAACATTCTTCTTCCTCCAATACCCAAGTATCTTTCGTGCCGCCACCTTGGGATGAATTCACCACTAACGAGCCTTCTTTTAATGCCACTCTCGTCAAGCCTCCTGGCACCAGATGAGATTCTTTGCCTGTTAACAAAAACGGTCTTAAATCAATGTGACGCGGAGCCAGTCCACTATTTACAAACGTAGGTGAAGACGATAATGACAGGGTCGGTTGGGAAATATAATTCGATGGGTTGTTAATTAATTGAGCTCGAAAGGCTTCAATTTCTTGCTTACTGGCCCGTGGTCCAATCAACATACCATAGCCACCTGCGCCATGGACCTCCTTGACTACCAATTCATCCAGATGCTCAAGTGTATAAGCCAAGTCCTCTGGCTTGCGGCATTGCCAGGTGGGTACATTGTTAAGAATGGGTTCTTCATTAAGATAAAATCGGATCATATCCGGCACATAAGGGTAAATGGATTTATCATCCGCCACCCCAGAGCCAATGGCATTGGCCAATACCACATTGCCATCGCGATATACCGATGCCAAACCCGCTACCCCTAGCATAGAACCGGCATTAAACGTCAAGGGGTCTAAATACTCGTCATCAATACGGCGATAGATAACGTCCACTCTCACTGGCCCATTGGTGGTTCGCATATAGATGTAACCACTTTTCACAAACAGGTCGCGACCCTCTACCAGCTCAACCCCCATTTGTTGCGCCAAAAAGGCATGTTCGAAATAAGCGCTGTTTAATCGCCCTGGGGTGAGTACCACCACACAAGGATTTGAAATAGGCGTGCTTTCTTTTAAGGTTTTTAATAACAAGGAAGGATAGTGATCAATAGAGGCCACCGAGTGCTTTGAAAACAGCTCTGGGAAAAGTCGCATCATCATCTTGCGATTTTCAAGCATATAGGAGACACCTGATGGGGTCCTTAGGTTGTCCTCCAACACATAGTAGTCGCCCTGATCGTCTTTGATTAAATCGACCCCTGCAATGTGGGTATAGATGTTGTCAGGCAAATTCACGCCCTGCATACATGGTTGGTATTGCTCGTTAGCAAAGACTTGCTCTTCGGAAATAATACCGGCATCGATGATATTTTTATCGTGATAAATATCATACAAAAAACGATTGAGCGCGGCGACGCGCTGCTTCACCCCAGCCTGAACCATGTTCCACTCGTCACTGGGTATAATACGCGGCACGGTATCAAACGGGATTAATCGTTCGGTGCCCGAGTCTTCACCATAAACATTAAAGGTGATGCCCAGTCGGTGAAATAACAAGTCCGCTTCTTGCTGCTTAAGCTGAAACTGATCACCGGACATATCCGATAACCACTGCTGGTAAGTATGGTAATGCTTACGACAATGCCCTTGTTGCGCAAACATCTCATCAAACAAACTATCGGCTGAGTATTTAAAATCCATATAACACCAAACGAATGAAATCGATCACTTATTAGTGCAACGGTTATACCAAACCTGCGCATGTGCCATGTTATGGGATGGGCCAGAATATTCCTGCCCACATATGGCGCAAGCACCCTTAAAACGAACTTTTTATGGTTGATAACAATGCACTCGCCCCTTAACAGGTCACAGGATGGCAAATCCGGTGGCATTTTCTGTCATTAAAAATCTAAGGAGAGGCTGCGACTGAAATCTTTTAAAAAGACTTGAAAGGGGAATTTGTAATCTTTTGAAAAAAAACATAATCACATCTATAGATCATATTAAAGGCCTGCACTCAGTGATCATGGGGCATAGAACACAGGTCATAAATAAGTGATTTATAGTGAACTCGAATAATGATTCGAGATGGTCAAAAAACAGAGATGTCCTCAAAAAAAGGGCGCCAATTGCCAGAGAAAAAAACGTGATTTTAAAGGTAAAAAAGTCCTTGTATTTTAAGAGTCAAAGCATAAAATGCGGGCAATTTAGTGCTTCCCGTTGAGGATTTATGTACGTTTAGCCCAGCGTTTTCTCTTTGTCAGAAGGCGCAGCAAGCAATCGCTTTGACCTTTTTTCATGACACAGAGATGATGGTGGTTCATTCCTCCTGCACGTCTTCATCGTCACCTTGATAGGGCAACCAAATCAAGTGACCACAAGAAGTCGACATCTTTTAAAATACCCCAGGCATTCACATGTCGAGAGGGGCTATTTTTGCGGTCTAACAATCTCGGTTTCAAGCAAGCCAATAAACCTACATTCACACAAGCATTTAGTTACAAAGACATGTGTTGTGATACACAACAGTAAACGGCCTTTAGCCAACTTAAGGTGAACCCTTACTTTCAAAGAGAGACCCTATGAGCAAAGTTATGATCATTGGTGCCGGCGGTGTCGGCAATGTAGTGACACAAAAATGTGCACAACTTCCAGACGTGTTTACCGATATTATTCTGGCCAGTCGTACCGAAAGTAAATGCAAAGCCATCGCTGAAGGCGTTAAAGAAAAAACCGGCGTGAGCATTCGCACCGCTCAAGTGGATGCGGATAACGTGCCGGAACTGGCCGCGCTGTTAAGACAGGAACAGCCAAAGCTGGTGATTAACGTAGCCCTGCCTTATCAAGACTTAACCATCATGGACGCCTGTCTAGAAGCAGGCGTGCACTACATGGATACCGCCAACTACGAACCATTAGACACCGCCAAATTTGAATACAGCTGGCAGTGGGCGTATCAAGACAAATTCAAGCAAGCAGGCTTAACAGCACTACTTGGCAGCGGCTTTGATCCCGGCGCCACCAATGTATTTACCGCTTATGTGGCCAAACACTATTTTGATGAAATTCATTACCTGGACATCATTGATGTCAATGGCGGCGACCATGGCTATCCATTTGCGACCAACTTTAATCCAGAAATTAATATCCGTGAAGTGACCGCTGAATGTCGTCATTGGGAAAACGGTGAGTTTGTGACCACCCCACCCATGAGCAAAAAGGCGCAGTTCACTTGCCCTGATAATGTGGGCGACTACAACATCTACCGCATGTATCACGAAGAATTAGAGAGCCTAACTAAGCACTTCCCTACGTTGAAGCGTGCGCAGTTCTGGATGAGCTTCTCTGACAACTACCTAAAACATTTAGAGGTGTTGGGTAACGTGGGCATGACGGGTATCGAGCCAGTTGAATTTGAAGGCCAGCAAATTGTGCCGATTCAATTCTTAGCGAAGTTGTTGCCGGACCCATCGTCATTAGGCCCTCGTACGAAAGGCAATACTTGTATCGGTACGGTGGTACGCGGTATTAAAGATGGTAAAGAAAAAATCGTTTACTGCTACCAAATCTGTAACCACGAATCGTGCTGGGAAGAGGTGAAGTCTCAAGCCATCTCTTACACCACAGGGGTGCCCGCTATGATCGGTGCAAAAATGATGGTTGAAGAAAAATGGTTAGAGCCAGGTGTATTTAACATCGAACAGTTCAACCCAGACCCATTCATGGAAGCCATGAATCAATATGGCCTACCTTGGAAAGTCATTGAACTGGATGCCTTTGATCTAGCCAAATAACCTCAAATACAACATCCGCAGGGTGGGTTAATGGTGAGCTTTACAAACCATGTACCCATCCTACTTTTTCAAGAATATTATGGCTTTAATATTTTTGCTTATCACCTGTGAGTCCACCTGATGCAATTTACCGATTTTAGTCAACTCGATTTAAGCCAACTACCCTCTCCGTGTTTTGTGGTAGACGAGGTAGCAGTTGAACGTAATCTGCGTATTTTAAATGATGTACAAACTCGCAGTGGCGCAAAGGTATTACACGCCCTAAAAGCATTCTCCATGTGGTCATTGGCACCACTGACAACCAAATACCTGTCAGGCACCTGCTCCAGTGGTTTGCATGAAGCGCAACTGGGTAAAGAATATTATGGCGGCGAAGTGCATGTTTTCTCTGCCGCCTACACCGAAAGCGATTTTAAAGAATTACTCACCTTTGCTGATCACATTGTATTTAACACGCCCAGCCAACTGGTGAGATTTTCTGAGCTATGTGTGCAAGCAAAGAAAACACGACCAGAACTGCAGTTTGGTTTGCGTATCAACCCTGAACACAGTGAAGGGGAGGTGGAAATCTATGATCCGTGCGCCGCGGGCTCTCGCCTTGGTACCACCTACGATCAACTTGTAAAAGCCCTTGATCACGCTGAATGCCAGCAAGCCTTTAAATTAATTAGCGGCTTTCATTTCCATACGTTATGCGAGCAAGACTTCTTACCTTTGCAGCGCACACTTAAAGCGGTTGAGCAAAAATTTGGAGCTTGGCTTGTGAACCTTAAGTGGCTCAATTTTGGTGGCGGCCATCACATTACGGCACCAGGCTATCAAATTGATGATCTGGTTGAATGCATTCAAGGCATTCGCCAAAAATACAATCTCGATGTGTATTTAGAACCAGGCGAAGCCGTTGCCATCGGCACCGGAGTATTAATCGCAGAGGTTTTAGACATTGGCTTTAATCAACTGCCACAAGCCATTCTGGATACGTCCGCTACCTGTCACATGCCTGACACCTTAGAGATGCCCTATCGCCCGGATATCACACACAGTGGCGAAGCCAACGAGAAAGCGCACACCTATCGCTTAGGAGGGTTAACCTGCTTGGCAGGTGATGTGATCAATGATTACAGTTTCGATGAGCCACTAAAAGTGGGCCAGCGACTTGTATTTGAAGACATGGGCCATTACACCATGGTGAAAACCAGCACCTTTAATGGCACCCGCTTACCAGCACTGGTCATTTGGAATTCACAAACCGGCGCACTCAAGGTTGTACGTGAATTTAATTATGATGATTTTAAAATGCGCTTGTCTTAACCGGCCAAGCGTTAGTCTGAACAATAAAAAACCGATCCAATGGAATCGGTTTTTTATTGGCTAGCGGCTGAGCCGCTCAGTTTTTACTCTTATTTATTAAAATTTAACGCTTCGCATTGGCTGCCCGTACGCTATGCAATTTTTTATAGCTGTCGATTAAGCGTAAATGCTTATCCAACCCTTCTAGCTGCATATTGGTTTGAGTTAAACCATAAAACCTCACATCACCGGTTACCGAGCCTACGACATTATCCATCACCTCTTGACCAAACATGCGCGTGAAGTTGTGGATATAGTAATCTAGCTCAAGCTCTTCATCCACCATCACTTCCAGTACTGCATTCATGGCCTGATAAAACAGGCCTCGTTCCACGGTGTTGTCGTTGAATTGTAAAAAGGTCTCAACCAGTTCGATGGCTTCTTCTAATTCACCAAGTGCAAGGTAGATGAGAATTTTTAACTCAAGAATCGTGAGCTGCCCCCAAACCGTGTTCTCATCAAATTCAACGCCTATCAAGGTAATGATATCGGTGTAGTTATCCAACTGACTTTCTTCTAAACGCTCAACTAGGCTCGCTAGAGCATCGTCATCCAAGGTATGCAGATTTAAAATGTCTTCACGGTAATCTAATGCCTTGTTGGTGTTGTCCCAAATAAGATCCTCCACCGGATACACTTCTGAATAATCTGGCACCAGAATACGACAGGCTGAACCTATGTCAGTGAACTCTGCCACATAGGCTTCTTTACCCATGGCCGCTAACATACCAAATAAGCGATCCGACTCTTCTTCATTGGTGCCAGAGAAGTCCCACTCACAAAACTCATAATCCTGCTTAGCACTAAAGAAATGCCAAGAGATTACGCCGGTTGAATCGATAAAGTGTTCCACAAAGTTTTCAGGCTCAGATACCGCCATGGTATTGAAGGTCGGTTTAGGTACATCGTTAAGCCCTTCAAAACTGCGACCTTGTAACAGCTCAGTTAAACTGCGCTCAAGGGCCGCTTCAAAACTTGGGTGGGCACCAAAAGAGGCAAATACACCACCGGTTTTAGGATTCATTAAAGTCACACACATCACCGGAAACTGGCCGCCCAATGAGGCATCTTTCACCACAATGGGGAAGCCCTGTGCTTCAAGCGCCTTAATACCTTCTACAATGCTTGGGTATTGATTAATGACCTCTTGTGGCACATCGGGTAATACAATTTCTTGTTCAATGATTTGGCGTTTTACAGCGCGTTCAAAAATTTCAGACAAGCATTGCACTTTTGCTTCATTAATATTATTGCCCGCGCTCATGCCATTGCTTAAAAATAAGTTCTCGATGAGATTTGACGGAAAATACACCGTCTGCCCATCCGATTGGCGCACATAAGGGATGGAACAAATACCACGCTCACGATTCCCTGAGTTGGTATCAATTAAATGTGAGCCTCTTAGCTCCCCTTCTGGGTCATAAATGTCACGTGTATAGTCATCTAAAATACCAGCCGGCAAGGCATCATCGGCTTCAAGTTGAAACCATTTTTCATTGGGGTAATGCACAAACTCGCTGTTCGCAATATCTTGACCCAAGAACTGATCGTTATAAAAAAAGTTACAGTTTAAACGCTCAATGAATTCGCCCAGTGCTGAGCACAACGCACTTTCTTTACTCGCACCCTTACCATTGGTAAAACACATGGGAGACGCCGCATCACGGATATGCAAAGACCACACGTTTGGCACAATGTTGCGCCATGATGAAATCTCAATCTTCATGCCTAAATCCGCCAAGATACTGGTCATGTTCGCAATGGTTTTTTCAAGGGGTAAATCTTTACCAAGAATAAAGGTCTGCTCATCATCACCAAATTGCCCCATTAACATGGCTTGAGCATCAGCATCTAAACTTTTCACCGTTTCGATTTTAAATTCAGGGCCGGTTTGTACGACTTTTTTCACCGTACAACGATCAATAGATCGCAAAATACCGGTACGGTCTTTTTCTGAAATGGTATCGGGCAGCTCCACCTGAATTTGAAAAATTTGGTTATAACGATCTTCAGGGTCAACAATATTGTTTTGTGACAGCCTGATGTCATCAGTTGGAATATCACGAGCCGCACAATACACTTTGACAAAATAAGCCGCACATAACGCAGATGATGCTAAGAAATAATCAAACGGGCCCGGCGCTGAGGCATCTCCTTTGTAGCGAATCGGTTGATCCGCGATCACCGTATAATCATCGAACTTGGCTTCAAGTCTGAGGTTATCGAGAAAATTGACTTTAATTTCCATTGCGCTGGCCACCGTAAAAACTGTGCACTGATCAGTATTAACCTTAGCCTGTATAAGGTTTTGTACTGAGCATCTGCTAATTGATTTTGAATGGCGGCGATTATCGAGGTTTTAGCGGCAATAGTCTTGGTAAGTTATGTAAATGGCGTAAATATCTGGCCAGGCATAGGCTTAGGTGACTTTCGGTGCCGCCTGCCTCATCTATACTAAGGTAAATCGCTCAAGTCCTAGCGAGGAAGAGAAAGAGAGCACCATGAGGAAATCATACTTCTACCTAATAGTAAGTACCTGCTTACTTATAACACCCTTAATAACAAACGCGTTAAAGCTAAGTGATGACTCACATGGCGGGGTCAAAATTGCATTCATTGGCGATACCGGCACTGATGACGCCTTCCAAGCGGTGCTTAACTTAATAGATCAAGAAGGCGCTGAGCTGACCGTGGTGGCAGGTGATACCTCCTATGATGAGAGCAAAGACCCATTATGGGATCAAATGATCCGCACCACATTAGGCGCAGACCCAGCACTCATTGCGGCTGGTAATCACGACTATAAAGACAGTGATATATCCGATGTCATCACCCTAGGGCAAAAGCGTCTAGACGAGCAAACCCGCGTGCAGTGTGACGGCCAGTACGCAGAAAAAATGCACTGCCAGATCGACAATGTCTACCTTGTGCTCTCTGCCATCGGCTCGTCAGGATCACGTAAACGCCACGAAAATTTCATCAAGAACCAACTCAGCCAAGCACCAGAGGACGCATGGCGAATTTGTGTATGGCATAAAAATCAGCGCGATATGCAAGTGGGCAGTAAATCCAATGACGTCGGCTGGGATGCTTATGAAACGTGCCGAAAATATGGGGCATTGATATCCACAGGTCATGAGCACTCTTATTCGCGTACCCATCTGTTAAGCAATATGCGCAACCAAATTGTAGCCAGCACCGCATCCCGCTTTACTTTGTCAGAAGGGGAAACCTTTGCGTTTGTATCGGGTCTTGGGGGCAAAGACATCCGTGATCAAGAGCGAGAGGGGTACTGGTGGGCCAGTATTTATAGTGAAGATCAAGATGCCAAATATGGCGCCCTGTTCGCAACGTTTTATGACAAGCATGCAGAGTTTTATTTTAAGAACATAAACAATGAAATCATTGATCGGTTTACGGTCTTAAAAGGGTATTAACATTTTAGCCCAGCAAGCTAAATGTATTAACCACAAAAAAGCCGCGATGAAATGCGGCTTTAAACATTCAATTGTTATTGTCGAAGTTTAAGACTCATCTGACTTCACCCGCCCAAACAGCAACACCATTACAATTCCCACAAATACCATGGTCGCACCAACGGGCTGAGTCCAGGCCCAAGTATGTACTTGGCGCATTAGAATCGTACCTAACACGATGAAGGTAAAACCGATCCACCATTTAAGGGGCTTTTTAAACCAATTAAGTAATTCCATTATATTTTCGCGAGTACACCCGCGCCTACCTTACTTTCGATTCAAACCTAAATTGATTATCCAACACAGCGCTTAGCACGTCACCACTTTCGAGCGGCCCAACGCCAGCAGGCGTGCCCGTTAAAATCACATCACCCGGTTGTAGGGTAAAAATCTCGCTCATGTATGCGATCAAATCCGCAATGGAGGTAATCATCTGCGTGCTATTGCCACTTTGTTTTTGCTCGCCATTTTTAATCAATTCAATGGCGATATTATCCCTGTTGGATAACTGCGAAAGCGCAACCCACTGACCAAGTGGGCAAGCGCCATCAAAACCTTTGGCGATTTCCCATGGGTGGGACTTTTCTTTTAATTGAGACTGCACATCACGCAAAGTGAGATCCAAGGCAACACTGACATGACTCACATGATCCCAAGCGTTATCCGCTGAGATGTTTTTTGCTTCTTTGGAGATTAATAACGCGATTTCCGCTTCGTGATGCACACTGCCTTGATTTTGTGGAATGGAAAACCCACCTTCTAAACGGACCACTGACGTGGCCGGCTTAATGAATAGAATCGGCGCATCAGGGATTTCATTACCCAACTCTTTAGCGTGTTCGGCATAGTTACGACCAACACATACCACTTTGCCCAGTGGTAAATCTAAGGTTTGGTTTTGTTGGGTTTGGTGTTGGTACATAGTGAGAAGTCTAGCTATTGAGGTCAGGCTGCAAACGCCCAACATAATACGAAGTGATGCATGTAGGAGCCTTGCTCGACTCCTACATTTTTTTGTAAAGCGAGCTAGCTACGCGTCGATCACTTTACCTGGGTTCATAATATTCTTCGGATCAAATACCGCTTTCATGGCACGCATGTAATCAATTTCAACGGCGCTGCGGGTGTATTCAAGGTACGGCTTTTTGGTCATGCCCACACCGTGTTCGGCTGAAACAGAACCTTGGTATTTTTCAACAATCTCAAACACCCAGGTGCTGACCTTGGCGCATTTTTCAAAGAACTCTTCTTTGGCCAGCGCGTCAGGCTTAAGAATATTTAAGTGCAAGTTACCGTCACCAATGTGACCGAACCAGATGATTTCAAAGTCAGGGTACTCTTTGTTCACAACTTCTTCGATCTCATTTAAGAACGGCGGCACCTTAGATACAACAACTGAGATGTCGTTTTTGTATGGTGTCCACTCTGCGATGGTTTCAGAAATATCTTCACGCAGGCGCCATAGGTTTTTCGCTTGGGTCTCGCTTTGTGAAATTACGCCGTCGATTACCCAGCCTTCTTCCATGCAGTGTTCAAACAGCTCCATGGCCACATCCATATCGGCATCGCTTAGGGCTTCAAATTCGATCAGTGCGTAATATTCAGCTTCGGTTTCAAATGGCGCAGGTACATCGCCACGGGCAATGACCTTACTCATGGCTTTGTGTGAGAAGAATTCAAACGCGGTTAAATCCATCTTGCCTTGATAAGCGTGTAACACGTTCATGATGGCCTCTAACTCAGGCACACCTAATACCAATACGTTTAGGTTTTTAGGAGTACGGGTTAAGCGCATGGTGGCTTCTGTGACGATACCCAAGGTGCCTTCACCGCCGATGAATAATTGGCGAAGGTCGTAACCTGTGTTGTTTTTTACAAGGTCTTTGTTTAGCTCAAGAATATCACCTTTACCGGTAACCACTTTAAGGCCCGCCACCCAATCACGGGTCATGCCGTATTTGATCACTTTAATGCCGCCCGCATTGGTGCCGATGTTGCCACCAATTTGGCTTGAGCCGGCGGAGGCGAAATCCACTGGGTAATACAAGTCTTGCTCTTCGGCGAACACTTGAAGCTGTTCGGTAATGACGCCTGCGCCACAGCGAACGGTGCGATCGGTTAGGTTAAAATCACTGATGGTGTTCATGTAATCAAGGGCCACCACCACTTCACCATTCGCCGCAACAGCACCTGCGCTCAACCCCGTACGACCACCCGATGGCACAATGGCAAACTCTAATTCATTGGCAGCTTTTACGATTTCAGCCACTTGTTCGGTAGTGCGCGGAAAGGCAATGGCGAGGGGTTTTGGGGCATAAATCTTGGTCCAATCCTTACCGAAGGTCTCTAAAGAGTCGGCATCGGTTCTGACTTTGTCATCACCAAGAATGGCTTGAAGGCGGCTAATTACGGCGTTTTGGCTCATGTGGTTACCCTAAAATACAGTCTCAAAAGCGGCTTGGTTGGCTATATGAGCCATTTGCAACAGTTGTTGCATACATTTCCGTGCCGCTGGGGCTTCTTTCAAAGGGGATTATGATACCATACGCGCCTAAATTTTTGACTTAAGTTTTACTCGACCGAACAGGTAGGGCTCGACCCCATAAGACCCATATCGGCCGCCATAAAACGCTTTACCGTTAATAAGGCTCAGACCATGACAGATACATCTCTAGATAAAAGCAAAATCCGCATTCTGTTATTAGAAGGCGTTCACCAAACGGCTCTAGACACTTTGACGTCTGCTGGATACACCAACATCGACTACGTCAAAACCGCCCTTACTGGCGATGCGTTGAAAGAAAAGATCAAAGATGCACATTTTGTGGGTATCCGTTCTCGTACTCAGCTAACTGAGGACGTATTCGAAGCGGCTGAGAAGCTAATTGGTGTGGGTTGTTTCTGTATTGGTACCAACCAAGTAGACCTGACAGCGGCTGCTAAGCGCGGTATCCCAGTATTTAACGCGCCTTACTCTAACACCCGCTCTGTTGCTGAATTAGTATTGGGCGAAGCCATCTTAATGCTACGTGGCATCCCTGAGAAAAACGCCGCTTGTCACCGTGGTGGCTGGATTAAGTCTGCAGAAGGCAGCTACGAGATCCGTGGTAAAAATCTAGGTATCGTCGGTTACGGCAGCATCGGTACTCAGCTGTCTGTATTGGCTGAAGGCCTTGGCATGAAGGTTTACTTCTACGACGTGATCACCAAACTGCCTCTTGGTAACGCCACTCAGGTAGAAACCATGGACGAGCTACTGGCCATGTCTGACATCGTGTCTTTGCACGTACCTGAAACGGGTGATACCAAAGACATGATGGGCGCTGAAGAATTCGCCAAAATGAAAAAAGGCGGCCTATTCATCAACGCTGCTCGTGGCACAGTTGTGGATATCCCAGCACTAGCGGACGCTTTGAAAAGTGGTCACCTTGGCGGCGCTGCGGTTGACGTATTCCCGAAAGAGCCTAAAGGCAACGATGACGAATTCGTATCTGAGCTACGCGGCCTAGACAACGTTATCTTAACGCCGCACATTGGTGGTTCAACCCAAGAAGCGCAAGCCAACATTGGTAAAGAAGTGGGCGAAAAGCTATCCACTTACTCTGATACTGGTGCGACGCTATCTGCGGTTAACTTCCCTCAAGTTGCATTGCCACAGCATGGTAACTTCCACCGTATCCTTCACATCCACAAAAACGTGCCAGGTGTGTTGAATAAAATAAACACCATCTTTGCTGAAAACAACATCAACATTTTGGGTCAATTCCTACAAACCACGGCCGATATCGGTTATGTGGTTGTAGACGTTGATGCTTCTGCTGGTGAGCTAGCCCTTGAGAAAGTATTAGAGGTTGAAGGCACGATCCGTGCTCGTATTCTTTACTAATACACACGTTAGATAGCAGCTAGCAGTTGGCTGCATGATCTTCCAAAAAAACCGCCGGTAGCGATACCCGCGGTTTTTTGTTTATATAGGGTTCTCTATCTAAGATGAACCGCTGATGAAACTGCACATTAAAAATATGGTTTGCCAGCGCTGTATACTGGCGGTGGAAAACACCCTGCATCAACTGGATATCCCCTTTACCCAGGTGCAATTAGGGGTGATTGATTTCACCGAACCGTTTATTGACAGCCAACCTGCATCTTTTAGCAAACTAAACCAAGCACTTGAGACACTGGGCTTTGAAATACTCAACAGCAAACAAAGCCAGATGATTGAGTCCATTAAGCGTATTTGCCTAACGCATATTAGCGCGCCTAATCACAACACACTCAAATTATCAGAGCGCATCAGTGACGCATTGCATTTAGATTACTCTCATCTCAGCCAAGTCTTCTCAGCAGTAGAGGGCCTAACGATTGAGCAATACTTCATTACTCAGCGTATCGAGAAGGTAAAAGAGTTATTAGTCTATGATGAAAAAAGTCTCAGTGAGATCGCGTTTGATTTAGGCTTTAGTAGCGTTGCCCATTTAAGCAGTCAATTTAAAAAAGTCACCGGCATGACCCCCACCCAATTTCGAGCCTTAAAAACGCCCGAACATCGTCGCCCGCTGGATAAACTGTAAATTCTATAACACCCCGCCATAATCCTATAACGCACCACGGATGCTCAAGCGCTAACCTATGCTTAAAGATCGGAGGTTAGATATGAATCAATTCTGGAAAAACAAAACCAACTGGATTAAAAGCGCACACAATACCAAGTGGTGTTTGATCGGCTGTGCCATCGGTGACTTTGGCACCATCGCGTATTTCCAATTCACCCCTCATGAGCTTTCTGTATTCACTGTGATGTTATTAGCCATGATGAACGGTCTACTCACCAGCATCATGCTAGAAACCATTATTTTATTACGTGATGGGTTTGATGTTAAACACGCACTTAAAACCGCTTTAGGCATGAGCTTTATTTCAATGCTGGCCATGGAAATTGCCATGAACACAACGGATTATTTACTCACAGGCGGTGCTCTACTTAAATGGTGGGTTATCCTCCTTGCATTATTAGCAGGTTTCTTAGCACCTTGGCCTTATAACTATTGGCGTTTAGAAAAGTATAAAAAATCGTGTCATTAAATTTAGCGATAGCGCTATATTTGTATAGTACTGATTATTAATATCGGTGGGAGGGCGCTTGCGCCCTCCCACAAATGATTACTTAATTAATAATCCACACCCTTACGCGCTTTAATACCCGCTTTATAAGCATGCTTAATATCTT
>Ga0115005_10001650_pt1 | contig 17833 bp, 10 predicted proteins | sample ArcOceMetagenome_FD_87163 | JGI IMG/M metagenome (GOLD analysis project Ga0115005, IMG submission 87163) | Marine eukaryotic phytoplankton communities from Arctic Ocean - Arctic Ocean - Greenland ARC118M Metagenome | ecosystem: Environmental > Aquatic > Marine > Oceanic | place: Arctic Ocean... | reverse complement strand
TACAACTAGTGGCTATAAACCACTAGTGGTTTATAGTTCCATTATATTTTTCTTTAAACTGGTTCAATACATCCAAATACAGCACGTATTGAACCAGTTTAGTTTGTCAAGTGTTTCTTAAAATTCAAATAAAATAATTGCTTACAAATGGTTAAGTTGCTTATGAAGATTTAGACTTGGGAGCTTAAATCAAGATTAAACGTACTAAAAAAATTACAGTATTAAAATAAAAAACATAGTTTTTTTGATAATAATTTAAAATTAATGTCAAATTAAAATTAAAAAAGCAGTAAAAATATAATAATACACATAATAATGTATTTTAGTCTTATTTTTTTAAATTTCCTTTTACAGTAACTGTCGCCATTGTTTCCAAAATTAGTATCTACTAACTTTCACTCCAAATACTTTGTTTATGGTACTTTTTACACGAATACTTCTCTATTTAATTACATTTAAATTATAATTATTAATATTTAGTTACAATTTGTTAGTGTTTTAAGTATTTGTGTTTATAATATATAACTAAATGCCCATATTTGTAGCCTAATACTTATAGATATTATTATGTGTGGAATTGTATGTGCATTTGACTTAAAACAAAAATCAGAAATCTTAAGACCTCAAGTGCTTGAGATGTCCAAAAAAATAAGACACCGTGGTCCGGACTGGAGCGGTATTTATAGTGATGAAAAAACCGTCATGTCGCATGAGCGTTTGGCGATTGTGGATCCTGCATCTGGAAAGCAACCGCTTTTTAGCGAAGACAAAAAACTTATTTTGGCAGCTAATGGTGAAATTTATAACCACCAAGACATCCGTAAACAATACGAAGGCAGTTATAGCTTTCAGACCCAAAGTGACTGTGAGGTTATTTTAGCGCTTTACAAAGACAAGGGTGTAGATTTTGTAGATGACTTGAACGGCATTTTCGGCTTTGCAATTTACGATGTTGAAAACGACGAATACTTTATAGCCCGCGACCATATGGGAATCATTCCTTTGTATATAGGTTGGGATCAAAACGGTACCTTTTATGTGGCTTCAGAATTAAAAGCTTTGGAAGGAACGTGCTCCAAAATTGAGTTGTTTCCACCAGGACATTATATGTCTAGTAAGGACGGGAAGTTTGTGCAATGGTACAAAAGAGATTGGAGAGAATATGCCGCAGTAAAAGAGAATGAAACAAGTATTGCAACAATTAAAGAAGCCTTAGAAGCCGCTGTGCACAGGCAGTTAATGAGTGATGTGCCTTATGGTGTTTTACTCTCTGGTGGTTTGGATTCTTCAGTGGTCTCTGCAATCGCAAAAAAATATGCTCAAAAGCGTGTTGAATCTGGCGATAAAACGGATGCCTGGTATCCGCAAACACATTCATTTGCGGTAGGCTTAGAAGGCTCTCCAGATTTAGCGGCGGCTCAAGTGGTGGCGGATCATATTGGAACCGTACATCATGAAATTAAATTTACTATTCAAGAAGGGTTAGATGCTATCAAAGATGTGATTTATAATATAGAAACGTATGATATCACCACCATTCGTTCTTCAACTCCAATGTATTTAATGGCAAGAGTTATTAAATCTATGGGGATTAAGATGGTGCTATCTGGTGAAGGAGCGGATGAGATTTTTGGAGGGTATTTGTACTTTCATAAAGCGCCAAATGCACAAGAGTTTCACCAAGAAACAGTTCGTAAATTGGATAAGTTACACATGTATGATTGCTTAAGAGCCAACAAAAGTTTGGCGGCTTGGGGTATAGAGGGGCGGGTGCCTTTTTTAGATAAAGAATTTATTGATGTCGCTATGCGCATCAATCCACAAGATAAAATGATCAATGGTGAGCGCATGGAAAAATGGGTCATTAGAAAAGCCTTTGAAGATATGTTGCCAGAAAGTGTAGCGTGGCGTCAAAAAGAACAATTTAGCGATGGCGTTGGGTATAGTTGGATAGACACGCTGAAAGAAGTGGTTGATAAAGAGGTTTCTGATGAACAGTTGGCAAATGCTAAATTCAGGTTCCCTATACAAACCCCGCAAAACAAAGAAGAGTTTTATTACCGTGCCATTTTCGAAGGCCATTTTCCAAGTGATGCAGCAGCTTTGAGCGTGCCTCAAGAAGCAAGTGTAGCTTGTAGTACTGCGATTGCTCTAGAATGGGATGAGGCCTTTAAAAACATGAACGAACCTTCCGGAAGAGCAATTCTAAATGTGCATGATAAGGCTTATGAATAGGGTGTTGGAAACCCTAAATAAAGCTTTCTTAGGCGTTTAATCCTATTATAGGATTAAGTTAAATATTTGAACACCCTTAAATTCAATTTAAGGGTGTTTTTAGTTGATTTAAGCTTGTTTTAACAAAACAGCCAATTGTTAATAATTCCACTTAAATTCCTTAAAAACGCGTTAAATTCCCTTAGAGTTTAATTATCTTTGTTTGGACAAATTCGGTTTGTACTGTGTTTAATTTAAACTAAAAAATAGATTCAATAGAATGAGCGAAGAAAACAAAAAAAGTAGTTACTCAGCGGATAGTATTCAGGCCTTAGAGGGCATGGAGCATGTGCGTATGCGTCCTTCAATGTATATTGGAGATGTTGGTTTAAGAGGGTTGCATCACTTGGTGTATGAGGTTATCGATAATTCTATCGATGAGGCCTTAGCTGGTCATTGTGATAAAATCACAGTAATTATAAATGAAGATAACTCTATAACCACTGAAGATAATGGTCGTGGTATCCCTGTAGACTTGCACAAAAAAGAAGGTGTTTCTGCCCTTGAGGTGGTAATGACTAAAATTGGGGCTGGTGGTAAGTTTGATAAAGATTCTTATAAAGTTTCTGGAGGACTACACGGCGTTGGTGTGAGTTGTGTAAATGCACTTTCGGAGCATTTAACAGCAACAGTTTATCGTGATGGTAAAGTTTATGAGCAAGAGTATGAGCGCGGAAAAGCGATGTACCCTGTAAAACAAATAGGTGAGACGGATAAAAGAGGCACAACCGTTACTTTTAGACCAGATCCTCAGATATTTACTCAAACGCTTGTATATGTATATGATACCTTGGCAAGCAGACTTAGAGAGCTAGCATTCCTAAACAAAGGAATAACCGTTGTGCTTGTTGATCAAAGAGACAAAGACGATAAAGGTGAATTTTTAGGCGAAACTTTTCATTCAACCGAAGGACTTTCAGAATTCATCAAGTATTTAGATAGCAATCGGGACCCTATCATGAAAAACGTCATCGCTTTTGAAGGTGAAAAAAATGGCGTTCCTGTAGAAGTAGCTATGATTTACAATACCTCTTATGCAGAGAATTTACACTCTTATGTAAACAATATAAACACTCATGAAGGTGGTACGCACTTGTCTGGTTTTCGTCGTGGATTGACACATACTTTGAAAAAGTATGCCGATGAGTCCGGCATGCTTGATAAGCTTAAGTTTGATATCGCTGGAGATGATTTCCGTGAAGGATTGACCGCTATTATTTCTGTTAAAGTTCAAGAGCCTCAGTTTGAAGGTCAAACAAAAACAAAATTAGGAAACCGTGAAGTGTCTGCTTCTGTAAGCCAGGCCGTTTCCGAAATGCTAACAAACTACTTAGAAGAAAATCCTGACGACGCAAAAATAATTGTTCAAAAAGTTATTTTAGCAGCGCAAGCACGTCATGCTGCCCAAAAGGCACGTGAAATGGTGCAACGAAAAACAGTGATGAGTATGGGAGGGTTGCCTGGGAAACTGAGTGACTGTTCTGAGCAAGACCCTGCTAAATGTGAAGTGTTTCTTGTAGAGGGAGATTCGGCAGGAGGTACGGCCAAGCAAGGTCGTGACCGTGCGTTTCAGGCTATTTTACCGCTAAGAGGAAAAATTTTAAATGTTGAAAAAGCGATGCAGCATAAGGTTTTTGAAAATGAAGAAATCAAAAATATCTTTACAGCATTAGGAGTCACCATTGGGACTGAAGAAGATAGTAAAGCTTTAAATTTGTCCAAATTACGTTATCACAAAATTGTGATTATGTGTGATGCCGATATTGATGGCAGTCACATTGCAACGCTAATATTAACGTTCTTTTTTAGATACATGAAGGAGTTAGTAGAAGGGGGGCATGTTTATATTGCCACACCTCCTTTGTACCTTGTCAAAAAAGGCCAAAAGAAACAGTATGCTTGGAGTGACGCGGAGCGCGACACCATTGTTGAGAGTTTTGGAGGAAGCGCAGGCATACAACGTTACAAAGGTCTTGGAGAAATGAATGCAAGTCAGCTTTGGGATACAACGATGAATCCAGATTTTAGAACCCTCCGTCAAGTACAAATTGACAATGGAACTGAAGCAGATCGTATTTTTTCAATGCTGATGGGAGATGATGTGCCGCCAAGAAGAGAGTTTATTGAGAAAAATGCAATTTATGCCAATATTGATGCTTAGTAAGTTATTTGTAAAATCAATTTCATGAAAAATTCAATTCTTTTTTGTTTTCTTTTTCTTGGTCTAAATTCAATAACGGCCCAAGGAATCGGCAATTTATTGCTAGCTGGCGAAGATGCTAGTTTGCTAACTGAAAACTATCTAAGCCCTGCAGCTAGCGGTTTGATGAGTGGTATGAACAGTGGCTGGTATTCAACAGCCAAAACCCATAAGAAACTGGGCTTTGATATTACTATAGGAACAAGTATGTCCTTTATGCCTTCCAGCGCTCAAACGTTTAATTTTAAACCTGATCAGTATAATTATATTTCAGTAGCGAACAATAGTAGCTCAGAGCTTCCTACGGTTTTAAGTGACAATGATTCAAACACGACCTTTGATGTGGCAATCCCTACTTTAGGCGGTGACCTTAAGGTAGGTTCCTTTACAATGCCAGGGGGCGTTGCGGGTGAGCTGCCTTTTAGTGCTATCCCAACGGCTTTTGTACAAGTTGGTTTAGGATTGCCTACAAAGACAGATTTGAAGTTGAGGTATGCTCCTGAAATAAATTACGATTCAAAAGTAAAAGGAAGTTCAATTGGAATTGGAGTTCAGCATGATTTGACACAATACCTAGGGCTGGTTAGTAAGCTGCCTTTTAGTGTTGCTGTTCTGGGTGCTTATTCAAAAGTAAATATTGAGTATGCGATTGACAGTAGTAACTTATCCAGCGGAATTACAACAACAAACGGACTAGCTAGTTTCAAGCTAGACACATGGACCGTCCAGGCATTAGGGTCTTTAGATTTAAAAATTGTTACAATTTATGGTGGAGTTGGTTACAATAGTGGAACTTCTAACTTTGATGTAGACGGAGATTATACATTAACCTATGATGTTCAAGATTCAAATCAAAATTCCGTAGGTACAGTAACTGAAACTGTTTCAGATCCTATCAGTTTAGGATTCAATTCTAGCGGAGCCCGAGCCACAGTAGGAGCACGTTTAAATCTATTGTTTTTCAAGATTTTTGCAGACTACACTATACAAGAATATAACACAGCATCGGCAGGGGTTGCCTTTAGCTTTAGATAATTAATTAAAAAATACAAAAAAATTATGAAAATAACAGTAGTAGGCGCAGGCGCTGTAGGCGCGAGCTGTGCAGAATATATTGCCATTAAAAACTTTGCTTCAGAAGTCGTTTTATTAGACATTAAAGAAGGATTTGCAGAAGGAAAGGCAATGGATTTAATGCAGTGTGCATCACTAAATGGTTTTGACACAAAAATAACAGGTTCTACCAATGATTACGGTAAAACCGAAAACAGTGATATATGTGTTATCACTTCAGGGATTCCAAGAAAGCCAGGAATGACTCGTGAAGAGTTAATAGGTATTAACGCAGGAATTGTGAAAACAGTCTCCACAAGCTTGGTAAAGCACTCTCCAAATACAGTCCTTATTGTGGTGAGTAACCCAATGGATACCATGACGTATTTAGCACACAAGGTAACAGGGCTTCCAAAGCATAAAATCATTGGCATGGGTGGCGCTTTAGACTCAGCACGTTTTAAATACCGATTGGCCGAGGCACTAGATGCGCCAATAAGTGATGTAGATGGAATGGTGATTGGAGGCCACAGTGATGTTGGAATGGTGCCTTTGATTTCACACGCAACTCGTAATAGTATCAAGGTCTCAGAATTTATTTCAAAAGATCGATTAGAGCAAGTAAAAGAAGATACCAAGGTAGGAGGCGCAACGCTAACGAAGCTTTTAGGGACGTCTGCTTGGTATGCGCCAGGAGCCGCCGTGAGTGGTTTGGTTCAAGCAATTGCATGCGATCAGAAAAAAATATTCCCATGCTCAGTCTTATTAGATGGCGAGTATGGCTTGTCTGATTTATGTATAGGAGTGCCTGTCGTACTAGGGGCTAATGGAGTTGAACAAATCGTTGAAATTAAACTAAGTGATAGCGACAAAGCACATTTACATACAAGCGCTGAAGGCGTTAAAAAAACAAACTCATTATTAGACGTTTAAATATATTATTAATGTGATTTTAACTTTGACTTCTTAGAAGCGAATAAAATGTCTTTGTGTTGAAAACAAAGGATTCTATTGTCAAATCACATCGTAAATCATATATTTGCTCGTTTATTAAAAATTAAAGCATACAAAAATAATTCATAATGCAAAATAAAGGACTAGTAAAGTTATTTGCTCTCTTATTTGGTTTGGTAAGTATTTACCAATTATCATTTAGTTTTAAAGCAAATCAAATAGAAGACAACGCAACGCAATTTGCTATTGAAAAAATAGCAGATACAGAATCAGACTACGACGCTAAGCGTGCACTCGAACAAGGGAAGTATTTGGACTCTCTCAAAAATGAGATCGTTTTTGATATAGGAATTGCGAAGTTTAACTATGATGAAGTTAAAGAGAAAGCCATGAACCTTGGTCTGGATCTTAAAGGGGGGATTAATGTAATTCTTCAGATTTCTGTAAAAGACATCCTTGTTGGTTTGGCGAATGGAAGTAAAGACCCTGTGTTTAGAAAAGCATTAAGTGATGCCGAAGAGCTTCAGAAAGACAGCCAGAACACTTATTTGGAGGATTTCTTTGTTGCATTTGAAGCGATTGAAGGCGACACTAAATTAGCCTCACCAGATGTTTTTGCAAACCGTACTTTAAGCGAAGAGGTAACCTTTGATATGTCTAACGATGAGGTAAAACCAGTGTTATCTGCCAAAATTGACGAATCTATCGTGTCTGCGTTTGAGGTTTTACGAAAACGTATTGATAAGTTTGGGGTCACTCAGCCTAATATACAGCGTATAGGAAATTCTGGTAGAATTTTAGTTGAATTGCCAGGAGCTAAGGAAATAGAGCGTGTTAAAGGTTTATTACAAAGTACCGCTCAGCTAGAATTTTGGGATGCTTTTAAAGGAGAAGAATTTGGGACGTTTATTTTTCAAGCCAACGATGTTTTAAAAGAACTTGTTGATTCTGATGTTGAAGTAGACTCCGATCCAACCGAATCAGCTGAAGATGCTATTTCTAATATTATTGGAGATACGGACGCTGAAACAGGAGATGATAGAGATGTAAATCCATTAATTGACTTAATTAGGTCGCCTGGTTATAATGGCGGGCCCGTCATTGCTTCTTTTGAACAAAAAGATAAGCAGCTAGTTACGGATTACCTCAACAACCCTCAGGTACGCGCCTTATTGTCTCCAGAACAACGCTATGCGAAATTTGTATGGGGTATACCACAAGTGGAGCAAACTGTTGGGGATAACCCTCAAAACATTGAGTTAGTTGAATTATATGCTTTGAAAGGGAATAGAGACGATACGCCACCACTTAGTGGGGCTGTTATTACTGATGCTCGTCAAGCTTACCAACAAAATGGAAGTCCTAGCGTATCCATGCAAATGAATCTTAAAGGTGCTAAGGTATGGGAAGAAATGACGGGGAATGCGTTTAATACTGCTGGTCAAATAGCCATCGTATTGGATGAAATAGTGTACTCAGCACCAGGAGTTACAACAGGGCCAATTGCTGGGGGTAACTCTGAAATATCAGGTTCTTTTACTTTAAATGAAGCGGTAGATTTAGCAAACGTACTAAGAGCGGGTAAATTACCAGCTTCTGCAGATATTGTACAGGCGGAAGAAGTTGGGCCTTCATTAGGCCAAGAAGCGATTGATAGCGGTATGAAATCGTTCTTAATTGCTTTGACATTGGTGCTTTTATGGATGCTCTTTTATTATGGTAAGGCGGGGATTTATTCAAATATTGCCTTGCTGTTAAATATTGTATTGATCTTTGGAATCCTTTCCGGACTTGGAGCTGTCTTAACCTTGCCAGGAATTGCAGGTATTGTATTAACAATTGGTATCGCAGTGGATGCAAACGTTCTTATATACGAACGAATCCGTGAGGAGCTATTTAAAGGAAAAGGCTATAAAGAATCTGTTAAAGACGGATTTAACAATGCGTTGTCTTCTATTTTAGATGCCAATATTACAACAGGCTTAACAGCATTGATCTTATATGTATTTGGATCCGGTCCTATCAAAGGATTTGCAACAACTCTTTTAATTGGAATTTTAACATCGTTATTCACCGCAATTTTTATCTCAAGATTATTAATTGACTGGCACCTAAGCCGTGGCGGGAAATTAGAGTTTTCGACAGGGATGACAAAAGGGTTATTTCGTTCTATTAATGTAGAATTCTTAAAAAAGCGTAAAATTGCTTACTTGATTTCAGGAACGATTATAATTGCGGGACTTGGCTCACTGTTCACCACTGGTTTAGATCAAGGTATTGATTTTGTTGGGGGAAGAACATATACCGTTCGCTTTGCAAAAGACATGAACACGGAGAAGGTTAAGACAGCTCTTAACGATGTCTTTAATAGTGCTGAGGTGAAAACAATAGGAAGTGCAAATCAATTGAAAATATCTACTAAATACAAGGTGAATGAAAATTCTGCTGAGGTAGATCAAGAGGTTCAGCAAAAGCTGTATGAGGCTTTGGTGCCGTTTTTGCCAGAAGCAACAACCTATAATCAGTTTATAAATGCCGAGAATAATATCGGTAAAATGTATTCAGGAAAAGTAAGTCCAACCATTGCGGATGATATTAAAAAGTCATCTGTCTGGGCTATTTTAGGATCTTTGATCGTAGTATTTCTTTATATCTTATTAAGGTTTAAGAAGTGGCAATTTTCATTAGGTGCCGTTGCAGCAGTATTTCATGATGTTTTAATCGTGTTAGGGATCTTTTCAATTGCTTGGAGATTCTTGCCATTTAGCATGGAAATTGACCAGGCGTTCATTGCGGCTATCCTGACCGTAATTGGGTATTCATTAAATGATACCGTGGTAGTATTTGATAGAATTAGAGAATACCTAAACGAACACACAAGTTGGAAATTTGAAAAGGTAGTCAATAGCGCATTGAGTAGCACACTGAGTCGTACTTTAAACACCTCATTAACCACATTAGTGGTGTTATTAGCCATGTTTACTTTTGGAGCAGATTCTCTAAGAGGATTGCTATTTGCTCTTATTGTGGGGGTTCTTGTAGGAACTTACTCATCGTTGTTTATTGCAACACCAATAATGCATGACACCCTTAAACGTTTAGATAAAAAGGAGAAATAATCTTTATTGATATATTAAAAAAAGCCACTCATTTGAGTGGCTTTTTTTATGCAGTTAAGTCTAGTTTTTAATTTGATTTTGGTTTGTATAAGAACATGAAATAAAGTCCGATAAGTAAAAAAGGAATACTTAAGACCTGTCCTGTATTTAAACCTAAAACCCAGTCTTCTCTACTGTCAATTTGTGCAATTTTAAACTGCTCTACAATCACTCTTACAGTCATTAAAAGTACCAAGAAAAGCCCAAATAAGAATCCTGTTTGAGTACTCTTTTTGGTTTTCCAGTACAAAAAGAAGAGAGTTAGAAACACAAATACATAGCCAAATGCTTCATATAATTGTCCAGGATGTCGGGGAATATTGTCTAGCTGTCTAAATACAACAGCGAAAGGAAACCCTTCTTCGGTTGGTTTTCCAATCATTTCCGAGTTGAAAAAATTTCCAACTCGAATAAATACAGCCCCTATTGCAGAGGCAATAACTACTCGATCCAGAATCCAAAGGACCGATTTTTTCAACACCTTTTTATTGTACAGCCACATAGAAAAAATCATTCCTATTGCCGCCCCATGACTCGCCAAACCTCTAAACCCTGTAAACTCAAATCCTCCGCTAAAACGAAAAGGAAGAAAGATACTAAGGAAGTCTTCTTTAAATAGTTCGGATTGATAAAACACCACATGTCCCAAACGAGCACCTATCATAATTCCTAAAACTGAATACATGAACAGGCCGTCCAGTTTTTCATCGGATTGACCTTCGTTTTTGTATATTTTTTTCATTAGATACCAGCCGGTAACAAATGCAGCCATCCACATCAGACTGTAATAGTGGATTTTAAAATCTCCAAAAAGAGCAATGCCATCTGAAGTAGGGTCCCATACGGTTTGTAGAAAATACATAGTTGTTAGTTTAGATTGTAAATATAGAAAAATGAGGTGGAATTAGAACCTAACGAAATCGGATTAAATACACCTCTATTTTTTAGGGACTGGATCGTAACCAGATCCTCCCCATGGATGGCATTTTAAAATTCGTTTAATTCCTAAATAGCTTCCTTTAGCAAGTCCATGAGATAGCAATGCTTTTTTAGTGTAGTGTGAACAAGTGGGTTGAAACCGACAGCTAGAGGGGGTTAATGGCGAAATAAAATTTTGATATAGCTTTATGATAAACAAAAATGGAGCAATCAAAAGTCTTTTCATCGATTTTAATCTAGGATAAATGTAGTGCCACCTTTGGCATCTTTTAATTGAATCCCAATAGCGAGTAATTCATCTCTTATTTTATCTGAGAGTGTAAAATCTTTTTCTGCTCTTGCCTCATTGCGCATCCTGATGAGAAGTTCAACCGTATCTCCGAGTTTTTGATCTTGGGTATTAGAACTCACGTTTTTGAGACCTAGAATGTCAAAAACAAACGCATGGATCACTTGTTTTAACAGCGCTAAGTTGGCGTCGCTAATAGTGGTTTTTCCATCTTTAATTTGATTGATATATTTAACAGCACTGAATAATTCCGCAATCAGAATAGGAGTGTTAAAATCATCATTCATTGCTGTGTAGCAATTAGACTTCCATGCTGAAACATCAAATTCATTGGTGTCTAGAGTCGCTTCAAGCTTGTCCAATGTAGAGACGGCTTCCATGAGTTTCAGGAACCCCTTTTCAGACGCTAACAAGGCATCGTTACTAAAGTCTAAAATACTCCTGTAATGTGCTTGCATCATAAAAAATCGAACGACAGATGGAGAGAATCCTTTTGTTAATTTATTGGTGTCGCCACTTAAAATTTCACCAGGTAATATATTATTTCCCGTAGATTTTGCCATTTTTTGACCATTCAGAGTCAGCATATTTGCATGCATCCAGTAATTAACAGGGGTGTGGTTGTGGCATGCTTTGGCTTGTGCAATCTCACACTCGTGATGAGGGAATTTTAAATCCATACCACCACCATGAATATCAAAATGCTCACCTAAGTATTTTGTGCTCATCGCAGTACATTCCAGGTGCCATCCAGGAAAACCATCACTCCAAGGAGAAGGCCAACGCATGATATGTTTTGGTTCTGCTTTTTTCCAAAGTGCAAAGTCTTGTGGGTTTTTTTTATCGCTTTGTCCTTCAAGTACCCGAGTATTATGGACAAGGTCTTCTATATTTCGCCCACTTAAAACCCCATAATGATGGGATTCGTTATATTTTAAAACATCAAAATAAATAGAGCCGTTCGCTTCATAAGCAAAGCCTTTCTCTAAAATTGATTTGATGATTTCTATTTGTTCTACAATATGCCCTGTTGCGGTGGGCTCAATACTTGGAGGTAAAAAATTGAACGTATTCAGAATGGTGTGAAAATCAACCGTATAGCGTTGCACCACTTCCATAGGTTCAATTTGCTCGAGACGCGCTTTTTTTGCAATACGGTCTTCTCCGTGATCGGCATCATTTTCTAGGTGGCCAGCATCGGTTATATTACGAACATAACGCACCTTGTATCCTAGGTGGGTGAAGTATCTAAAAATCATATCAAATGACATGAACGTTCGGACATTTCCTAAATGTACGTTGCTATACACTGTTGGACCGCAAACATACATTCCAATGGCCCCTTCGTTTATGGAGTTAAACACCTCTTTTTTACCCGAAAGAGTATTGTAAATTTGAAGTGTATTAGAAGTGTATTTGCTCATGTCTAGAGGATTAAAATTTTGTCTCTAATTTTATGTAGTCTAGGAATTCTCTTTTAGTTTCCTTATTTTTAAATTTCCCGCCAAATTCACTTGTAACAGTGCTGCTTTCAATATCTCTTATACCTCTGGAGTTTACACATAAATGTTTGGCATCAATGACACAAGCAACATCTTTAGTATTTAATACGTTTTGAAGTTCTTTAACAATCTGAATTGTAAGTCGTTCTTGAACTTGAGGCCGCTTTGAAAAATGGTCTACAATGCGGTTCATCTTAGATAGCCCTACAACAGTTCCATTTGAAATGTAGGCCACATGCGCTCTTCCTACGATCGGCAGAAAATGATGTTCACAGGTAGAGTAAACAGTAATATTCTTCTCAACAAGCATTTCCCCATACTGGTACTTGTTTTCAAATGTAGATGCTTTAGGTTTTTTGGTTGGATCCAGTCCTCCAAAAATTTCATTTACAAACATTTTTGCGACCCGGTTTGGAGTCCCTTTAAGACTGTCGTCTGTCAGGTCTAACCCTAGAGTTTCCATGATGTGTTGAACATCTTGTTTAATCATGTTTATTTTTTCATCTTCGCTTAGTTTGAATGCGTCAGGGCGCATGGGCGTTTCTGATGAAGTACCCACATGGTTGTCACCTAGAGGGTCATACGTTTCAATATTATTTTTCAGTCCCATTATAAATTTTGGAATAAAGTTGTCTATAAATTAACTCCTACAAAGATAATTAAATTCGCTCTTTGATGCTTTTATTTTTGATTAATAATTTATTTTTTTAAAGAGAATTATAAAAAAATCACTATTTTTCGAGACCCAAGTTTTACCACTTATTACAAAAACCTACTGTTTTTTAACTAAACGAGTGTTATCGTGTTAATCCAACAGTTTGTAAAATGAAACCAAATATTCTTTATCTGACCTTTTTTGCGTTTTTTTGCTTCAAGAGTCATTCACAAATAAAAAAGAGTCATCCCACTACGCAAATAGTATTTAATTCTAATACGTCTTCAGAACTTACTTCCAATGAAATAAATAATCTCAAGACAGTCTATGGAGCAGCTTTAAAGACCGAAATATTAGACCGACCCACCCGAGTTTTGGCAATGAAAGAAATTCTAAGAAATAGGGTGGTTGTGAAAAAAATACCAAATCTTGATAAGCCATATCCGATGCTTTCTGAAGTGTCTCTTTTTGATGTTTTTGTTCCAGAAATCACAAGAGACGCTGCATTTTCTCCTCTTACATTTAACCCTTTAAAATATAATTTCGAATTTCACAAGGCTGGATTTCAAACGTTTCGTGTGGACGGCTCAAATTATTACATCATAATAATACCCCAACATTACAACAACTAATTATGAGAAATAATCTATTTATTTTAGTATTTACATTGTTTTCTGTTATGAGTGTTTTTACTCAGGAACGCGAATGTGGAATGGTGTCTTACATGGCAGAAATGATGAAAGATCCTGATTTTGCAAGGGAATGGGACCTCAACCAAAACAAATTTAAAAAAGCAGTTAAACGTAGTTTGGAGACTGAGTTTAGACAGGTACTGATGACTCCTGTGGTGATACCAGTAGCAGTACATTTTCCTGATGGTTTGGAGTCAGATCGTACGTGTTTAGAAGCGTTAGCACAAAATCAAATTGATATACTCAACGGAGATTTTACAGCTACGAACCCAGATGCTAATTTATGGCCCCCTGCAAGTGGTTTTTATCCAGGAGTCAGCCATGGAGTAGCCAATATACAGTTTTGTATAGCTACAGCATTTCATCCAGAAGATACCGACGAAGAACTGGCTGAGGGCGGTCCTGCTGTTACCATAGGATATGACTTTGGTGCAGGAAACGATTCAGACTCTAGTTGGGGTGGTTACATGAATTTCTTAGTAAAAGATATTGGCGCTGGATTATTGGGATTTTCCCCTTTAGGAGGAAGTATTCAGGGTGGCCAAGCTGTTACAATTAATCTTGGTGCTTTTGGTTCTGGTGCTGGATGTCCAGACTCTGGAATCGTCCCTCAAGCTCCTTACAACCTTGGAAGGACAGTCACTCACGAATTAGGTCATTTTTATAATTTAAATCATACTTTTCAAGATAGTGGTAGTTGTGACGACCCTGATAATGATGGAATTGCAGACACTCCTAAAGTTTCTACTCAAAATTTTGGGTGTCCAGATCCAGGTTCAATAGTTGGATGTGAAGCGGGGGAGTTTGCACTTACTATGAGTTATATGGATTATGGAAATGATCCATGCCTATATATGTTTTCTGAAGGTCAAACGGATGTAGTAGATAACTATGTAAGCGGGGTTCTTCAAGACCAGTTTAAACCAGGAACGATCCCAGTTTGTGTAGAAGTCCCTCAATATGTAATGAGCAACGATTCAGTAACAGCCTGTAACGGGTTTTTTTACGACTCTGGCGGTCCTGTTGTTGACCCAAATCCAGGGAATTATAGTAACAATGAAGTTTTTACGTTCACTATTTGTCCAGAAAATGCTGGACAATCTACACAATTAGCGTTTACAGAATTTGCCACACAAAACAATACGGATATCATGAGCATTTACAATGCTTCAGATGCTACAGATCCTGCAACCTTGATTGCTGAGTATTCCGGGGTTAATAGCCCTGGAACTATAGCAGCTACATTGACCAACACATCAGGCTGTCTAACCATTGTTTTTACCAGTAATGGGGCTATTACAAGTACAGGTTGGTTGGCCTTTATATCCTGTATTGACCCTCCTGCGGAGTGCCAGACGATCGTTGCACAATTAGCCTCGGCTTCTCCAACATTTAATGACGAGGGTGTTATTTTAGTGTGTATTGGAGAAGAAATTACCTTGAATGGAAGTGGGCAATTCTCAGAGGCTGGAGGAGGAGTTGGCGCAGCTTACCAATGGGAAATAGGAGATGGGACTACAGTTAGTGGCCAAACTGTAACCTTTTCTTTTGACGAACCAGGAGTGTATATTGCTAATTTAAATATTTGGGATACCAATACATCCGTATTCCCAGAAGGTTGTAAAAATGACAATAGAATTAATCAGTACATACAGGTAAGTACAACACCTACTTTTGAAGCCTCTGAAGATACCGTAAATCCAATTTGTTATGGAGATACCTCAACTATTACACCACTTGTTACTCCCACTCCTTACATAAATGAATGTACAGTTCCAGAAAGTAATGTTACATTTTTGCCTGATGGTGATGGAGATTCATATCAAACTTGCATTGTAGTAGATTGTTTTGATGAAGATCAAACTTTAGATTTAATAACTCAAATACAAGATATTTGTTTGAATATTGAACACTCTTACTTAGGAGATTTAGATATAATAATTACGAGTCCCAACGGTCAAGAGGTTTTTTTACATCAATACCCATCAGGTAACACTACATACCTTGGGGCTCCATTTGATGACTTTGATAATACAGATACTGCTGGGGTTGGTACAGATTACTGTTTTTCTATGGCTGGAACTACAGAACTAGTTAATGGGCCTACTGTGGCTGCAGGAGACCCACAAGGAAATTCTATTGTAGAAGGCACTTATTTGCCTATTGACTCCTTCCAAGAGCTAGTTGGAAGTCCTTTAAATGGGACTTGGTGTATTACCATAACAGATAATATCCCACAAGATAATGGGTACTTATTTTCATGGACTTTAAATTTTGACACTTCTATTGTTCCCACATCTTTATCTTTTACACCAGAAATTGTTTCTGGATATTGGGAAGGAGATGAGCCAACCATTGTTGAAGTCAATGGAGACCTCCTCACCATTGCACCGGATTCAGATGGTGAGTTTTGTTATACCTATACTGTTTTAGATAATTTTGGTTGTGAATATTCTGATGAAATTTGTGTAGATGTTTTGCCAGAACTTGTACATGATCTGCCTAACGACTTGTCAATATGTGATCCAGTCTCATCAGATGCTATTTTTAATTTGACCCCAAACGAAGCAGTTGTACTAGCTCCTAATGCCAATCCAGAAAACTTTGTAGTCACGTTTCACAGTATAGAGTCTGATGCCGAAAACGATATAAATCCAATTGCAAATCCATCATCATACGCAGGATTTGATGGAGAGGTTGTATTTCTTCGATTCGAATATCTTGATTCGAATTGTTTCGAAATTGAAACATTTCAATTGACTTTGCTAGATTCACCAGAAATTTTTCCAACAAACGATTTGGTTCTATGTGACGATTTAACGAATAATGGAATTGAAGCTTTTGATCTTGAACAACAAACAATAGATATTTTAGGAACCCAGTTGCAATCAGAATACACAGTTACATACCACAATAATAGTGATGATGCAGATTTGGGGGAGAATAACCTAGCCAGTCCATATAATAACATCTCCAATCCTCAGCCAATTTATATTCGAGTACAGAGTAATGAAGGAGAAGGCTGCTATGTCGCTACTAAAGATCCCGTTTTTAATTTAATTGTATCTGGTCAAGCAGCTGCTACAGCTCCTACTAATCTTATTTCATGTGATACATCATCTACAGCTGCCTTAGAGGCCCCCTTTGATCTTGAACAACAAACAATAGATATTTTAGGAACCCAGTTGCAATCAGAATACACAGTTACATACCACGATAATAGTGATGATGCAGACACAGGAAATTTGCCATTAGCAAGTCCTTATACAACTACGAATCAAACCATTTATGTACGTGTTGAACAAGATGGTTTGCCAAATTGTTACGGCACTACTGAATTTGAACTCATTGTCACTCCATTACCTTCTACGGTTGAAATGACTCCTTTAACTATTTGTTCTGACGATACAGGTGGATTTGGATCCTTTACATTAACGGACAAGGACGCAGAGGCCTTAAATGGTCAAACAGATATACTGGTTAGTTATCACGCTCTTGAATCGGATGCGGATGCGGGCAGTAATGCTTTAGCGAGCCCTTTTGTTAATACGACTCAAGACGGACAGACTATTTACATTCGTTTGGAGAATACAAACACATTATGTCATAGCACCATGCTATTAGAATTAGGCGTTGGTCCACTGCCAGTTCCAATAACTCCTACTTTACAAACGGTTTGTGATGACGACTTTGACGGGTTTGCTAGCTTTGATTTATCTGGTCTTGATTTGGTTGTTTTAGGCGGTCAAACAGGCATGGTTGTTAGTTACTATGCGAGTCAGTTAGATGCGGATGCTGGTAGCAATGCCTTATCAAGTCCTTACACAAGTACAGAAATCGATACACAAACGATATTCATAAGATTAGAGACAACTGCTACGAGCTGTTATGCTACCACAACTTTAGGGTTAGAGGTGTATCCTTTGCCAGTTGTTCCAGCGATCACAGATTATGTGTTATGTGATAATACAGGTTCAGGAGATTTACAGGAGTTATTTGATTTAAGTACGAAAGATTTAGAGATCATCAACGGTCAAAATGTAAGTATAAGTTATTACGAAACACAAACGGATGCTAACAATGACGAAAATATTTTAACGGATACTTACCAAAACAC
>Ga0115005_10001648_pt1 | contig 17844 bp, 12 predicted proteins | sample ArcOceMetagenome_FD_87163 | JGI IMG/M metagenome (GOLD analysis project Ga0115005, IMG submission 87163) | Marine eukaryotic phytoplankton communities from Arctic Ocean - Arctic Ocean - Greenland ARC118M Metagenome | ecosystem: Environmental > Aquatic > Marine > Oceanic | place: Arctic Ocean... | reverse complement strand
GTACTCTTGTGATATTTTATTCAGTTTGGAGTATTTTTCACCAGATGAAGTTGTGCATTGAACATTACACATATTGGTACCGGTATGGAGAAGATTACGCTACAAAATTGCGTAATGCTTTGGAATTCCTAACGATTATATAGATTGCTTCACCGTCCAAAGGGCCAGAGAGTCGGGTCCCCTACCCCACCCCCCAGATCATGATATTTCATCTTGAGCGTATTGTTTTCCATCTTCAATGCTTTCTCTCTCTCGATCCTTGCCTTTTGATCCTTCAGACTTTGACCTAATTGTCTTCCTAGCGATACGTGCTTTCTTTCTGAACGCGCAATTTCAAGGCTCAATTTGTCAGATTCCTTCTCTTTCCTTTTAAGAAAGGTACTAAGTGCCAGTTTTTCATCCGTCAAACAATAACATTCCGCACTTATATCTCGGATCTTCACTTCAAGGTTTTCATTACATTTCCTAAAGTTGGTTGCCAGACCCTCGATGGAGCTCTTGATCTTTTTATGTTCGTCAGAATATTGCTTCCTTAACGCTTCAAGTGCCGTCCTCGTGTCTTGTAAAGCTGCCGATGCCTCTGTGGTAGAAATATCCTTCTCCTCTGCCTTTCTTTCTATTTCGAGGATGGTGGATTTCAGATCTATTTCAGATTTTCTGGCGACTTCTTTGGAAATTCTCAGCAGTTCTTCACTTTCAATCCTCGCGTTGTGAGATTTGCTCTTCAAGTCGTCAATTACACTCTGCTGTTTTGATTGTGTTTCTTTCCATTCTTGGATTTTGTTCTTCTCGTCTCTATGTATTGCTTCTTGATCATTACGCAAGGTGGCTACTAAATTGCTCATCTTTGCCATCTCCGACTTTAAATGTCTCGCATGATCAATTGCCTCATTTCGTTCTTTTTGTTCGGTCTGGAGGTCTTCGCTCACTATTTGTAGGGATTGTTTCAATTCCCCCAATACCCGTGAATCCCTTTCGGTCTGTAGGATGGCGTTGAGTTTCGCCTTTCCGGCAAGAGCATCTTCCAATTTTCTCTCCTGGCAAGCTATTTTGAATTGCATCTCTGTAGCCTTGAGTTTGTGCTCCATTAACAAATTATCTTTATTTTCAATCTCAAAGGCATGTTGCGAATTCATGGCGCTGAAATTGGTATCAAGACCAATGATTTCCATAAGTCTTGTACTTCGATCATTCAACTGATTGATCTGCTGTTCCAAGGAGATCACCTTTGCATCTAATTTGTCTCTTGTTATCTCTAATTCCCGTACTTTGTCAAAACTACTACCAGTAAAACAACGCCCTCCAGCTATTGTAAAATTTGACTGTATGAGGTCATTTTGATGCATCCTATAGCGAGATAAATCTTTTTGCAACCTTTCCGTCTCATTCTTGAATGAATCCAATTCCTTTGTTTGTCCAAGGTATTCTGCATTTACGCGTTCGTAGGAAGACGACATCGAAACTAGTTTCTGTTGCAGGTCTTGCACTGACGTTGTGGATAGCTTTATCATCTGGATCAGCAATTGAGTGCAAAGGTTTAGCTCCAAGCAAGAGATATTACTAGATTTGTTTCAATGAAATATACAGCGAGCTTACCTCGTCATGAAGTTCGTCATTCCTTTGTTCCGATTCTTTTCTTTCGGACTTGGCAATATTAGATTCCGATACAATACTTGACTGGTGGCGCTCCAACTCTTTTAGTCTTTTTGTCAAATCGTCCGCCAAGTTCTTGGAGGAAGCCACTTGCTCCAAACTTTCGAGTAGTGTTTGTTCTGATGCTCGCTTTTCATCCGATAGCCGTGTATTCTTATTACTCAAAGACTTGACGAAGTTGAGTTTCGATTGCAGTTCCTCGGTCAATTCAGATATGCAGTTGTCCCTGGAAGATAAGCATCGATTCGCGTTATCTAGTTCTTCTACGAGTAGTTCAGCTTGTTGTTCCAAAAGAATTTTGTCCTCGTACATCTGTAACTGATTATTGGCACCATCATACTTGTCGTGCTTTGCTTGAATAATATTTTCAACTCCCTCTTGCAAATTCGACCTTTCCCGGGTATTCTTATTTTCCATCGTCAAGCTTCGAACAGAGGTGGTAAGTTTGTCAAGATAAGATCCTATGCAAATATGAAATCAAATCAAAAGATCGTGTTGGAAGAAATCGATGTTATAAAGCTTACAGAAACAATTGGCACAGGTGATTTTCAAATGTGTCCTTACCCTGGTGCTCAATGAAAGAAGATAACTGTTTAATTCGCATATCGTATGCAGTGAAGAGAGGAGACATGATAGAAGAATCCATCATCCAAGGAGGTACTTCTATCCCCCCCTCGATTTTGACATCATTCGTAGTATTCTCCTTGTTGGAGCCATGTTCGTTTTGAAGCACCAATAGCTCTTTCGTTAGCCTAACTATGCTATCTTTCAGAAATTGGTTCTCGTCTTTATATTGCTGTGTGTCGGCACCTTCATGTGTTTCTGTTTTATCATCCATCGTCACAATTTGAGTTTCGAGCCTGTCTCTTTCATGAGAATAAAAAAGACTAAGTGTACGTGTGTGGTGTAGGTTTTCAAAATGAAAATCAAACTAAAATTGATCTTTTCAAACCAAAGTCTAAATTCATAAATAACTTGAAACGAAGTATAATATTCAGTTTCGTCTTTGAATCTTCACAAGAGTTTGTTGTCTTCTTATTTTCTGAAATACGTTAAAATCTACGAAGATAGTACGAATGTTTGGAAACACATCTCCGCATGTTGAATGTGTGCATCTGATACGCCGTCTTGGGAGAAATTATATCAGTAGGAGTGGTATGATACTCTTCAAGTGAAAGGCTCGAAAGCTCACAATTGAGTAACATTCAATTTAACGAGGCATTGGTGTTCAATCTGGAACTTCCGATGGAAGAAAGTTGACAATCAAGTTTGTTTTGCACAAACTTGGACTTGGTCTCTGAAGAGCGCCTTCGCCCCCCGACCCTGAGGTACTGTCTCAAAGACTTCAAGCTAGATTAATGCAAGATAGTTTTGTCCATTGTTCAGTTGTTTCACCTTGAAGCAATAGATTTGCAAAGTACACGTACGGAAGTAACACGTCGAAGCTGCTGTAAAAAAAATACATGGTCTGCACCCTTATGCTCGTGTTTGATTCCTATCCTTTGCCCTGCTATGCGTGCGTTCAATCGAAATCACCTCCATTTGATCTTAAGCACAAAAAATGCGCATGATCAATATCAGGGATGCTCTGCAAATGTGGGGGATTCACCCAACTCATAATGTCCTTCAGATATTCCGCATCATTGCCATCACGCATACCCATCAATTCTCGTTCTGCCCATTCTACTTCATGCGGGTCTACCTTACCCCCCAACTTCCACAAACACCAGTGTTCAATACCTGGACAAACATAATATGGATATTCATTGAGTAGCAATCTCTTCTCAATTCTTTTCTCTCGTTTCGCTTGCTCCAAGGAGGGAAATGACACAAATTTTCCGTGACCGTCCACCTTCTCTTCGAATCCAAATTTGCTATGCAATATAAAATCATTCATTGATTTCCATTCCTTTTGTATCTGCCTTGAATGCAACACGTAGCTCTCCTGAACCTCCATAGACCTAGAGTGCATTGTTGGGTCTCCATTCACGACAATCTCTTTCAGTTGTTCCCAAGTAAAAGGTTTTGATGCGATTGTACGATCAGGTCCTAGGGATGCAGTTATTTCTTCTGGTGATAGATGGAGTCGTAAATGGGCGGAGCTCTTGATTGACCGATGGTAAGTGCAGGCTCCAAAAGACAATCGGGATGATGTGAATGGGGTCACGTCTTTCAAAAGAAAAGCATGAAGTAATGCCATCGTTTGACATGATCGTCTCATGTTGGTGGGATTTTTTTTGTTTTGTTTTGAGTTGCTACTGAGATAGGTTGTGGGGTTTGGGTTGATGCTTACTCTCTTGTACGATAGCAATACGAGATATTGATACCTTGTTGATACAACTCAACACACACCCATCCGACACGATAATTAGAAATAAATTGAGATGGCAAATCTCCCCCTCCTCGCCAATTTTGGCGAAAAGATTCCGTCATGATGGAATTCGAGGAATGAATGAATGAATCTATTGCATACTGTAGAACGGTACGGTATTGGACCCGAGTTCTACCTACGTCACGAAATTCTTCCCTCCAAACGTCGTACGACGTACACCACGTACGCACAGACAGGCAGTACTGTATGTACATTTTACAGAGATTCAGATCGAATCTCCATCTCACCGATCTTTGAAAAGTGTTATTTTCTTCTATCCCGGGACGTTGAAGAGATCCTTCTGGCCATTAAAGCACAACTACAAAACATATTCAACCCTTCATAATAGGAGAGTTGATTGAAGAACAATATCCCAACACATATTGAAGTTATTGGTAACCTGCAGCATTCCATACACCTACCTGCTGAATTCAAAGAAACACTCATATCAGTTTTACACAACACAGCGTTATCCATCATGAAGATTCAAGCCCTTTCCTTAGCAATGCTGACTGTCGGCATTGCATCAGCATTTACCCCTCACCCAGGTCTACAGAAATCCACATCGCTTTTTCCCAAGCCTAGATCCCAAAGAGTCAATTTACATTCTTCTGCCTCAGCATCACTCAATAAAAAACGTACCGAGGAAAGCAATGACGCACCTGAACTCACCCTCTCCCCTCCCCGCAAGATTTGCCTAATTGTTGAGCCAACACCTTTTACACATGTATCAGGATACTCAAACAGATTTAGTGAGATGCTAAGGTATCTTTCAAAAGCCAATGACCATGTCGATATCTTGACTGTTGATGCGAAGACTCCAGAAAAGGATTTACCAAAGGAGAAATATGGTTACAAAATTGAGCATACCCAGGGATTTACCTTTCCGCTCTATGACCACATTAGTTTGTCTTTTGATCTGCCCGAGATGAAGGGAGCTACTATGTTGGAAAAATTGAAGCCTGATTTGATTCATGCTTCTAGTCCGTGAGTACATGTATCTTCATTTTATTTTAAAATGTGTGATGTCTTTATGCCATTAAAGCTGTCATGTTCAAGTGCTGATGCTGATCTCCCTTTCTGTCATTGTCACTCAGGGGCTTCTTGGTGATCGCTGCCATCTTTTATGCACGTGTTATGCGCATACCACTTGTCGTGTCCTACCATACACACTTGCCACCCTACGGCAAGACTTATATGCCCTTTCTGCCAAGAGTTGAAGAATTCGGCTGGTTTCTCGTGCGCTCGGTGCACACTCATGCTGATCTCACACTCGTCACATCGCCGCAGATGCAGGAGGACCTCATTGCGAACGGTGTGAAAAGGGTGGAGGTTTGGAGGAAGGGAATTGATTCCGTGCGTTTCAACCCTGAATTTAAAACGAAAGAAATGAGAGAAAAGATGACTGATGGAAATCCTGACGATTTCACAATGGTTTATGTCGGTAGACTTGGTGCTGAAAAGAGATTAAAGGATATCAAGCCTGTTTTGGAGAAGATGGGACCAAATACCAGATTGTGTATTGTGGGAGGAGGTCCACAGGCAGAAGAATTGCATGAACACTTCAAGGGAACCAATACAGTTTTCACAGGTCAGCTTAGTGGCGACGAATTGAGCTCGGCATTTGCATCCGCTGATACATTTATCATGCCTAGCGATTCTGAGACTCTTGGTTTCGTAGTTTTAGAGAGTATGGCGAGTGGTGTACCTGTGGTTGGAGCTGCTGCGGGTGGTATCAAAAACCTTATTCACGACGGAGAGGACGGCTTTTTGGTCCAGCCAGGAGATACGGATGTATACGTAGAGAAATTAAACATTTTGCGTGATTCGAAGCTCAGGGACACCATGGGTAAGACTGCCCGCGCTGAGGCTGAGAAGTGGAGTTGGGAAGCTGCCACTAGTATCTTAAGAAATGAGCAGTACGAGAAAGCAATTGTTAACTTTCACTCTAGAGCCTTCAATGGATTCGGAAAACCCGGAACTCAACCCATGTTGAGATTACTGATGTGGAAAATCAAGCGCATTTTATACAAACTTGGCCTAGCGAGCAAGCCTTCGTCTTCTGAACCCGAGTTACAGTCATCATAAGAGGTGGAATTTGAAATTACACGAGCCTTTTTTAAGTGTCCAGTTGTTTCTCTTGAAGGAATGGATTTACATGTTGTGCGAAATAAAATCATCGAAGTCGGAGTGAGAGCACCATGGATAACATAGCTTCATGCTCATTACCCTGGCTCGATGCTGTTTGAAAAATAACCATATTTTTATTATTGTTTTGTACAGTGGTCTGGAAAGATCTGTTTGCATATAATAGTATGATACCAGCCCGGACAACTATGAAACTCCTGTCAATTATCCTCACTGTTCCATCAGTTCCATTCTGAAAATCTATGGGAGAAGTCGCCATCATATTGTTGATGTTCGCTTCGCAATTTGTGCCTCCATTTCCATTTTCGTTAGTGTCTTTCCAGCTGGGTATAAAAGAACATGTGCATTTGAACACCCTTTTAATTTGAATCTGCGGACACGCGCGTTCAACAACACGACTTACTTCTTTTCAGAACTTTTGTGCACCATTGCTTTCGCTTGCTCCAGTCACCAGCGCGGCGACCCCACCCGGAAAAGAACCGGACCCGCCGGCAAGTACATAACAGTTACATAACACACCAAGATCTTATTTGACGAGCATCTCATCATTCATTATTCCAACATCAATAACACGTACCGGTACCTAATAAGTGCAGTAGCCCTATCGTAAGATACAGTACTGGTCACACAGTGAGAATTGTTACTAAAAACGCGCACACTACTTACCATAGGTCAACATATAAACTATCATATAGAATACCATGAAGCTCCCAAGGAACCTTATCCTACCCCTCCTCATCTTCTTATCCCAGACAAACATCATCTCCGCAGTAGACAAATGGTTCTCGCTTGGAAATTACATCGAGGAAGAAGGAACTGACGATAAAGCTGGAACGGCAGTTTCAAACTCACGAGATGGAAGCACCATCGCTGTATCATCTCCGCACTATATTCCAAAGGGTGACGACGGTGAACCTCTCGAAGGAAGCAGATATGGACGCGTCATGGTTTATGACTTTGATCCAGAGTTTGATAAATGGAACAAAGTAGGAGATGAAATTGTGGGTGAGCGGGGGGAATCTCTTGGGATATCAATGAAATTGTCGGAAGATGGAAAAACTGTTGTGGTTGGGTGTTTGTCTGATAGCGAAGATTCAACTCAGCTAGAGGTAGGTTCTGTCAAGGTTTACGCCCTTGATGGTTTAGCCAATGAGTGGAAACCAAAGGGTGAAACTCTGTACGGTACGAAAGCGTATGATCGGTTTGGTACTTCGGTAGATATTGCCGACGGAGGCGCGGTCATTACTGTCGGCTCTCCTGGTCATGATGAAGACGTGTTAAATGATGCCGGTGCTGTTGAAGGCGTTTTAAATGATGCTGGTTCTGTTCGTGTCTACAAGTATGATATTTCTTTGGACGAATGGAGACCGATTCAGAATGCAATGGTTGGAACATCTGCCTTTGCAAAATTTGGTTCCTCTGTATCTCTTTCTCAGGTTGGGTCCGTTGCTATTGGTGCGCCACTTGCTGATAACTCAAGGGGATATGTGCAAATGTACCATTACAATGCCACAGACGAAACATGGGACGTGAGAGGTGACGCCATTAATGGAGCGAAACCTGGCGATCAATTTGGTGCATCTGTAGCTATGAGCTATGATGCTTCAACAGTTGCCGTTGGATCGCCCCTTCTTGCTGGCTATGGTACAAAGAAGCGTTCCGGAAGTGTCACAGTGTTTGAATACACTGATAGTATGTGGAAGGTATTGGGAGAAAAAATTATTGGTAGAGATGAAGGTGATGAGTTTGGTTCGTCTGTAGATATGTCCGATGATGGTAAAGAAATTGCAGTTGGGTCGCCTTTCAGCACTAGCGACTTTACCAAGAAGCAGGCTGGGCATATCACCGTGTATCATTACGACGGGCGCGGCCAGGCTACAAAGAAATGGAACAAAAGACATTTGGAAATCGAGGGTAAAGTCGAGTATAGCCATCAAGGTTCTTCTGTAGGTCTTTCAGGTGATGGATATCAGGTCATCGGCGGAGCACCGACAGAAGGATATGCATCAGTATACACACTTGAAAAGACGGCACCTCCAACAATGGCCCCAACCGTAGAAAGGGAAATTGATGTTAGGGGTGGCAGAAGTGGATTTGCAGCTTTCGTTCTCGTGATATTTTTCATTTCTCTTATCGCAGCCACCGTATGGTTTGTGTTCAAGGGCGTGGTATATTATCGCAACAAGAGTAGGCAGGATCATTATCCGAACAATAATGGTGTAGAGATGAGGCAAGTCGAGGTCATTGATGAAGGAGAAGGTATTATATAAGTTGATTTCAATGTTCTTACTTTTGAGGATATATAATCAAATCTTATTCACTTTAAAAAATAAGTACGTGTAGTGCAACACTCTATTTGAGTATCTCAGATTGTTTGATTAGCTCGTCATCTGCGTTAATCGACGTAGTATATCATTTATTAATTTAATAAAGAACAACGTTTTTTTAAACGTACGTGTGGTGTATCTAATTTTTGTTTTTGAATTACCAGGTACGTGGGTGCGGTGTACGTGTACACACGTATCATTACGGGATTACTTGTATGTGTACCATCTAACTGGTAATTGAGAAATTTGTTTCCAAACTTCATGTACAGTTTTGTGAAAAGAGCATTGAATCCAAAGACCCTGATCCTATGTACTAACAGTCAATAGAAGAGTATGAAACAAAAGATGAGGAAATTTCAATTTGAAATTTGGACAGTGTTCGGTGTTGGAATGACTTTTCGCGCCCGGGCGGGGGGCTTTTGTACATAATAGCCACCCATAAAAAGTGAAATTGGTTGATGAAGCGAGAAATAATTTCTGAAAAATTCAAAATGCGCGCCGGCCGGCACCTCCCTCCTGCCTGTCAGCTCAGCTCTACAGTTTTAGTACAGTAAGTTCAAGTATGCATCGCCAATGCGAAAAAAAGAAGCACGAGTTGAGAGTGAGTGAGTGAGTGAGTGAGTGAGTCTAGTCGAGTCTGGACACAAGCAGGACCTAACTTATTAATAAAAATCACTCTGCTCAAGCAACGAAGGAATCTATTCATCTACTAACGTTCACGGCTAGACGCGAAACAATCCATTGATAGATAATCACAAGGCAATGAAGTTACTAAGGAATCTCGTCCCCCTCTTCCTCCTCTTATCCGAGATAAGTACGACTACCGCCGAAAAATGGTACTCGCTCGGAAATTACATTGAGGAAGAAGGCTCGGCATATCTCGCAGGGCATTGCGTTGCAAATTCACTAGACGGCAATGTCATCGCTGTGGCATCTCCGCACTTTGCCCCAGAGGTTGAGGACGACGATGAGGTCGACGAAGACAACGAAAAGGATCCAACACCGTCTATCCCGGTTGGTAAAAGATACGGACGCGTCGCCATGTACGGATTTGATGCCAATACTGATGAATGGAACAAACTCGGAGATGAACTTGTAGGCGAAGAGGGACAAGAATTTGGAACATCGTTGGACATGTCGGAAAATGGGAATGTTATCATTGTTGGAACGATGGATGATAACGGTGACAAGTCACAAGCGGGTTCTGTCCAGGTTTATGTCCGTGATGATGTCTCGGGGAAAACCAGGTGGCTTCCGAAGGGTGACCCTATCTATGGTGAATCTGCCTATGATTGGTTTGGTGCCTCGGTGGCCATTCATGGTGATGGAAAGATCATCGTTGTTGGTTCTCCCGGTCATGATGTCGGGGACAATATTGATGCTGGGGCTGTTACTGTCTACGAGTATGAGGCTTTAGGTAAAAAATGGGTGGAAATGCAGGCGAAAATATTAGGGACCTCCACCCTCGGAAAATTTGGTTCCTCTTTGGCAATTTCTAAGCTTGGAGTCCTTGCTGTTGGGGCACCGCACGCGAATAATCAAGCGGGTTATGTTCAGATGTTCAGGTACACTGCAGCAGACAATAATGGAACAGCAGCCACATGGTCCAAGGAAGGCCAAGAACTTGATGGGGGAAATCCTGGCGATCGATTTGGGGCATCTGTAGCAATGAGTCGTCTTGGAAAGCATGTTATTATTGGAGCACCATTGCAGAAGGTGGGCGAGAAGAGGCACGCGGGTGTTGCCACCGTCTGGGAAGTTGATTACACTGATAATGTGTGGAAACTCATATCAGAAGAAATTTCCTCTGATAACCAAGGTGACAATTTTGGTTCATCTGTAGACATTTCTGATGATGGTAAAGAAATTGCAGTTGGAGCTCCTTATAGCAGCACATCGACGATGAAGCAAAATGGGCATATCGCTGTGTACCATAAGAATAGTACGAGTACTACGTTTAGTCTTGCGAATGTGAAAATCGAAGGAAAAGCTGAGTATGGTCATCAAGGTTCTTCTGTGGCTCTTTCAGGTGACGGGTATCAGGTCATGGGTGGAGCGCCGGAAGAAGGATATGTATCCGTATACATGCTTGCAAAGACGGCACCTCCTACATTAGCTCCTACTACTTACGAAGAGTGTTTAAACTGTGCCCATGACGATGTGAAAAAAGCAGATGATGGAAGTCGAGGCCGCGGTGGATTTGCCAAATTCATTCTCGTGATATTCATCATTTCTATTGTCGCAGCCGCCGGGTCTTTGGCGTTCAAGGGCGTGTTGCATTATCGCAACAAGCGCAGCATGGGAGTTTTTCAGCCAACGGCCAATACTGACCTAGAATTAAGGAATGTTGAAGATCAAGATCAGTCTGGAGGTGTGATTTGATGAATGAATAGACATTCTGAAATGCACAACATTTGAAAATAGTACCTGTGGTATAATAGTACCTGACTAATTCAAGAAAAAAATTAGAAAAAAGACATTCTATGAGCATTTTGAATTATGGGGTGTGTATTTACATTTTTGGAAAGAAGGATAGATGATGTAGAAATTGTATTATAAACACGTCAAAGGAACTATCTCAAATTATGGTTCAAACAGTTTAGTTACTAGAACAAAGAACAGAAAACATTATGTATTCCTTCTTGTGAGGAATGAATTTGGAAAGAATTCAAATGATACTACTGTACACGGTACAGTACAACTGCAGTGTATTATTTTATAAGAACAATAGATTCCATTATTTTTAACTACACGTAGCAAAATAATGTTTACAAAAAGAAACATAGTTTTTTGAAATCATGGACCGGCGAGAATAAATCGTGCTTTGAAGTAGTAGTATTGCAAGACTGACAGTCGTACGATACCTGGTACAAGTACTGTAACAGCAGGTACCGTACCTACCTTGCTTGTACATACCGTAGTACCGTACCGTACCGTACCCAGCATCATTATTGAGCATTTTGTTTGAAAGTTCCGTTCAATTTCTGTCACTTTGGCCCGAGGGCGCATGAAATTTGACATTTTAGCCAGTTTTAGCTACTATTCACGGATGCTATTTTTAATGTGGAGATGCTGGATCGACCGTTGAATAGATTAAATTAACCTAAGAAAAATGTCACGCAATAATCTTTGCCAGGACAAATTCTTGAGGCTCGGTCATCTTCCGTTGAAAACATTACAATCGCTTGAATACAAAGCTGATCCGATTTATCTTACAGAAGGATCACCAAAATCCCCCAGCATGGCATCGAGTGTGTTGATAGGCCAGGCAGCTTTGTGCGCCTTGCCTCCCGCACCAATTCACGGCAGTGAAAATGAGGAAACAATCTCAACGTACGAACTTCCTGTGCAACTAAAGATTTCTCAAAACCAGGCGAAGAAGAAGGGAACTGGATCAGGAGTCCTCGGAAATGGAATGGATGTTTACAAAGTTTCAAAGGTAAGAACATGTTTCCGGGAAATGCATGACTACACGTACACGTAGCTCTTTCTGTGCTGAATTTCTGACCATGAATCTCCATGAATCTTTCGAATTATTCAGGTTGGTAAGAGACAGCAGCGTCGTGTTGCAATCTCTTTGGACAATCGAAATCTTCTCATCAGTTCCAACACTGGCGTTATTGGAATGTTCAGAAGGAAAAGGAGTGGTGTTCAAACTGTGCACAGAAATGATGCTTTCCGGAAGATTGAAATATGTTCTATTGATAGAATTGTACGAGGACAGATAACAGACAAATTTATCAAGAATAAGTAAGTTTCACTACGCACATGATGATTGTTTTAATTCGTCTATCCATATTATGTATCTGATGGCATTATAAATTGAAATAGGCCAAAACAAGTTGCGGCGACGATGAAGATGCCAATTGCAGAAGATAAACTTTCTCTCAGTATCATCTTCCGTATCAGCTCAGCTGCGACTGACCGCATTGTCCAAGAAGAAGATCTCGAGGTTAACACTGATTCGTCCAATCAAATGGCAACTCTTGACCTTGTGATTCCCTCGCATAATACTTTTGAGCTTTTCGTCAGCACCTTGAAAAACCTCATGATTTTGAATCACAAATACTTCATTTCCATGCATCGCGATATCCTTTTGCTTCAGCATCACTGGATGGAGATTGGAAAACAATTTGACACCAAAATCAATCAGTCAGAATGGACCATTATCTGTTGTGATAGACTTTCTGTCGACATTGGAAGGAATGCGGTTTTGTCTTTATACCGTAAGTATTGCCAAGCTATGAAGACAGATCCCGAGGAAGGGATCTCCCTCTCGAAGGCAGTTGGTTTGCTTGAACACACTCGTAAACTGTCCTTGCATTTGAAATCAATTCCTGATCCTTGTGAGTTGTTGTGGAATCGTATTGAGAGCAGTGGCAAGGGAAGCAAATCTCTTGGCAAAAAGGATATCCTCCCAAACAATGATGATGGGGGTATGCTTGTATTTAGCGACGACAACTCCATTGGGGGAGACAGTACCATTGCCGTTCAAAAGGCCAAAGTACGAAGCCAAGGGAATAAACGAAAGGCAGTAGAGGAATACATTAGCGTGGAGGCTTTCCTTAACTTCGTTCATAATGAGCAAAAGGATAGGAAAATGACTTTATCTGGTGCTAGATCGATATTCGAAAAGCTGAACGCTCAGACGCACGCATCGCAGCTCCACACGGATGGATTGACAAGAGATAGTTCTACGTTTAGTGAAAAGTTCTCCAAGGAATTCATTACCAAGACAGTTTTCTTCAGTTACCTTCGTTCTGATGCAAATGACGCCTTTGATCCCGTTCTTGGTGAAAAGGAACATGACGATATGTCGCAACCGTTGAGTGCTTACTGGATCAATGCTAGTCATGATACATATTTGAAGAGTGCCGCTCCTAGAAGGAAACATCACATCAATGATACCACGGCTCCACTTGATATAAGCATGTACACAAATGCACTGAATCGTGGGGCTAGATGTTTGGAAGTTGCCGTTTGGGACGGTGAAGGAGCTCAAACTGGAAAACCAGTTGTACGTTTCGATGAGGAAAAGTCTATTGGGAGGGGCAACTCAAACAAGGAAGGAATTCTTTTCTCAGACATCGTCAAGGCGTTCCATTCATTTCTTGTTTCTGAATCTGCTTCCCTACCCATTATTCTGTTTATTGAGTCTCATTGCAGTATGAAGGCTCAAGAGATAATGGTTCAGAATATTCACTCGATTTTAGGACCGGATGATATGGTTTACGTACCGTCTGATGAAGATATCACCGATGATACGCGACTTCCAAGCCCGAATGATCTCCGCGGCAAAGTCGTTCTCAAATTCAAGATGCCAGTTAATGGAAAGTCAAAAGTGATCTATGATGATACAGACGATTTGAACGATATTGATCCATTTGGCCACAACGAACAAATTGGATTTGAAGACGAAAAGGACATGTCCCTATTGCCTGGTGTTGACGCACTTGGTTCCATCTTATTCGAGTCCTCGCGTGAGCTGGAGAAGAAGAACCCTGATCAATTAGTGGCCGATGCAACTATTCAAGCTAAAACTACGAGGAAAGCCGCTGAAGTTGCCGAGGATAAGGCATTCAATGCCAATGTGAAAGTCAATCGTACTACTGATTTAGCAAATAAAATGATGAAGAAGGCTGGATTAACCCCGGAAAAAGTGGAGAGGAGGTTGATGCAGCAATCGGGTGTCGTGCTTGATACGCCAGGTACTGAAATTGTCAAGAATCAAGAAGTAACGAGAAATGTTGATGCTGATGGAACTGTGGCTAACGAATCTGTGGGCGATAGATCTCTTTACTCCAGAGAAAGCACAATTGCACCCAGGAAGAAAGCAACAAACTTCTTTGGAAGAATTCTAGGTTGGGTTGAAACTCTTGACGGCACTGCAGAGAGTGACGGGGAGACATACCTTGAAGATGATCGCGAGGTTGCGGAGAGTATGGATGGATCTTCTTGTACCAGCGATTCGTACTCGAGAGATGGGATTGACATTGACTTCGATGATAGTGTGTTGCTTGACTTTGATGTTGATGTGAAGACCTTCAACGAACTCCCTACAAATGTTATGGAAGATTTGATAGAGCGCAAAGCTGAGAACCTTAGAGAAGCTAGACGCAAGGCCGAGGGCGAGGACAGATTCCTTAGATTTCAAATGCAAAAAAGAAGTATTTCTAATGTTCAAAGGAAACTTGAAAGTATGGACGAACAAAATGATATCGATACCGGAGTCGAAGTACAGCATTTCTACGGGGGCGCAATTGATGATACTCTGCACGTGCACCGAGAAGCTGAATTAGTCGAAGAGGAGGCCTCGAAGACATTGGGTACAGCTACCGCTGCTTTCAACAAGCGTCAACAAGAATATGACAATGCAAAGAAGAATCTTGAAATGGTAGAAAGACTCAAATTGTATGAGGAGCAGCTTGAGGCCTTCAATGCCAAGAAGAACCAAGCAGAGACCGCGACTGCGACTTCGAAAACTGAGTTCCAGGTCAGCGAAGAACGTGCAGTAGATACAGCCGAAAATGCTGTGAAAGCTCGCGAGGAACGTGACGGAGCACATCTAAAGGAAAAACAACTGATTGAGAAGCGACAAACTATCGAAGATGCGCTCGCCTCTTCTCGTGAAAGTCTACAGGACAAAAACAAGGTGTATGAAGTAGCCAAGAAAAAGTTCTCTGTTGTGAAGCATGAGCATGAGAAAGTAAATGAAAGTATCAAAACAATTGAGGGTAGTCATCGTTATAAGGTTGAAAGGCGAGAAGCAAGTAGAGGGGCTCTGAGCGAGGATACAGCAATGAGGAAGCACCGCATAGAATTAGAGAAGCAGATAAAGCTCAATATGAAGATACAAGAAACAAAACAAGTAAAGTTTGATGCTGACCAAAAAAGAGCTGAGGCTGAACACGCCGTTCAAGAGCTAGAAAGCCAATTGGAAGAATCTAACGATGAGGCTGCGAAGACAAAAGAGTTTGTCGATAAATATGATACCTATGTCGAGCAAATGGATCAGCTCACTGAGGAAGAAAAGGATGCTGCAAAGCTGCGTGAGGAAGCTAGCCACAGAGCGGAAAGCGTGCTGCAAAACATTAATGGACAGATTCACAAGCTGAAAACGAAAATTAACGATATTAATCTTGTGAAAGAGGATGCCATGAGCTCCAAGAATGTGGCAATCTATGGAAGGGCGTGTGAGAAAACGAAGGAAAGGCTTGAGAAAGCAGAGCTAACTTTCAAGGAGGCGCAAGAATCTTATAAGTGGGCAGATGCAAAACTGAAGGATGCAAATAACTTATTGAATGAAAATTCAGATGCTTTGAATAAGGCGAAGGCAGATGCAGTCCAAATTGAGCACAGGGTCAATGCCGATGAGGCTCTCAAGCAAAATGCCATCAGTAGTTATGAGAGACTTCTAACAGTGCAGAAGGAAGCTGAAGATGCAAAGGCAGAAGCTGCTCTCCTACGTGTAGAAGCCGCAGAAAAAGAATCTGCTCTTCGTCGCGCGAAGGATTACAAACACCGCCTCTCTATGGTCGCTGACATTTCTCCAAAGCTTGCAAACTTGTCTTTTCTATACAGTTCAAAGTTCCGATACTTTGAAGAGAGTATGACTCTCCCCGTCAAAAACTTGCATAGTATCGCTGAGGGCAAGATGCTGCAACTCCTCACTAACAACGCAGACGAGATTTCATACCAAATGAAAGATTTCAACAAAAGCCATTTGTCTCGCATCTTCCCATCTCGTCACAAGAAAGTGCGCAGCCAAACAAGCAACTTTAACCCCGTCCTCCCATGGTCTCTCGGGTGCCAAATCGTAAGCATGAACCAACAAGTTTGCGATGCCTTTATCCTCGTGAATGATGCTCGGTTCCGTGCCAATGGTACCTGTGGTTATGTTTTAAAACCGGATTCGATGATTGAACGTTCGCCCAGAAGACAGGCCACGAAGTCGATTTCTGCGAAGTGGCAGTTCAAGTTATTGAGTGCTTGTAATCTACCTAAAACTCAGAGGAAGGCATTGGCAGGTCCAATCAACCCCCGTGTTAGAATTACATTGTACGACGGTGGTTACGGAGATCCAGTCGTGCATCTATCGAAACATGTGGTAAGGAATGGTCTAAACCCTGTCTGGAACGAGAAAAGAGGAGCAATTTTTGATGATATAAAGCACCCCGACTGTGCCGTTGTTTTGTTTTCGGTTTGGGATTTTAATGAAGGTGGCTCAGAGGACTTCATCGCCGCTGGAGGTATTCCACTGTCCTGTATGAGAGAAGGTTACCGCAGTGTGCCTTTGTTTGATACAAACCACATGCGATGTGGAGCACATGCATTTACTTCGCTGTTTGTTCATGTCACAGCCAATTAGTTTATTGTCGTCTCGAACGGAGATAGTCTTTAGTTCATCTTTATTTGACTTTTTTGGCTCACCGCCAAGTTTTTTTGAATATACGAGTAAAAGAGTGACATCTAGTAAAAGATATGTGTTATTGTGTGTTACATTATTTTTCAGAAATCGTAATTCTATTCCGGAATGAAGGGTCGCGTCTCGAATCTAAATTCCATTTTCTTTAAAATTTCAACGTTCTCCTTTGTGAGATGTATCCTGCATCCTGCCGCACTTTGTCTCGTCACTTCCATTCGATTGGTGTTCGCAGTAAATTGGATAAGCACACCGAATCTCGGCGCACCATCTGTTAATTGGTTTTGTTTCTCCTGACCATAGAACTTCACAGTGCCTATGATCGCGTTTGAACGCCGTGAGTTCATCAATGTGTCGATTGAAGGTTTAATGCAAATAAGTCAATGACGTCCAAATATGCATTGCCAATGGATGCTCATATCGTTTCTTCGGATCTCCTTTCGAAGTCGCGTATCATTCCGTCCATTCACCCCATAATTCCCTTGGTTCCAAGAGCGATATGTCATGATTGAATGCATCAGGGCGAAAATTCCAAGGGGAGGAAATACCAAACAACTGAGAACAGTACAACATTGGTGACTGTCGGGGCGCTTGAAAGCAGTCATTGGTGTTTCTTGTTCCACGTTGCCGCCATCCTGTGCAGGAAACGATGGTGCCGATGGATGATTCCAAGTAGTTTTACCTGTTACCAATTCAAAATAATACATTCTGCCGTCATTATTTCGATATGCTACCTTCCATCCGGAGGGTAATGACCAATTTGAATGATTACCACTCTGACTTGTACGATAGGTGTTGCTTGAAGCCTGTGGAGGCGGGATACTTTGATCGCCTTGCGGAACCTCTGGTGCAGATGGATAGGAATGATTATATTGAGATGATGATCCCGTCTTGTTCAGCCCATTTTCTGGAGCATAGGACTG
>Ga0115005_10001646_pt1 | contig 17867 bp, 13 predicted proteins | sample ArcOceMetagenome_FD_87163 | JGI IMG/M metagenome (GOLD analysis project Ga0115005, IMG submission 87163) | Marine eukaryotic phytoplankton communities from Arctic Ocean - Arctic Ocean - Greenland ARC118M Metagenome | ecosystem: Environmental > Aquatic > Marine > Oceanic | place: Arctic Ocean... | reverse complement strand
TTTTCCTATAGGTACCTCTGATTTGTGTATAAAGTGAATGGTGTTAGTTCCATAATCAGTAAGCTGTGTCGATGAGAGGTGAAAATGATCAGCTTACTAAATTATGAGTATGAGTTAGGAAGTGGAGAATTGAAGGCTCAAAGCTCTTTCGGAGTTTGTCCGTGTCGGACCAGATGTTAACGGATCTTAACGGTTGAGGTAAGAACAAGGAGAAAAAATAAAGTGGTCCGGGTCACTTTTCCAACGGCGGAGATTTTTTTTAACATCTTTCCCGCGCTTTCAAAATGGGCCATTTCGGGGCGAAAGCACGACGGTCACGTTCCACAGGTACGAGTTGTAATTCGAAGAAGGAAGGTGCTGGAATTGCCTTGCCAATTGCCAAGTGCATACTTTTGAACTTACAGAAACGGTCTGAAGCGTGTAAAAATGAGCTATCCAACGTATCAAGCAATTTCACAGGCGACCGAGGACCTACGAAAGGCACCGAAAATCCTGGATAGGCGAAATGCTGCAGCGGAACTGAAGAAACTTCTTACTGAGCGACACGTCCGAGTTAGTCTGGCGGAAGAAGCAGTCAATGCTGCCCGTGAGCAAAAAGGACCTTCACCAGAATATATTTTACGCAAAGCTTACAGCAATGCTATCAAGTCTGCGCTCCATGCGGCAAGTCTAACGCTTCGCTCCAAAACTAGCAAGAAGAATGAAGATGTTGCGCTTCCTTTCAAGATTTTTTCTATCGTTGACAAGGATTCAGATGCAACAATTGCTTTGCTGAAAAAAGAATTTGAAGAAAAAATTGATGAGTGCGAACCTTTTACATTTGAAAGTTTTGATCGTTATAGAGGCACAAATGCGAATTTGACATTAGTGTCGGCGAAAGAGTTGAAGGAACTTCTAAAGTTTTGCTTGGACTGTTTGGAAGATGAGGAGGTGTGTGAACTTGCCGAAGCAGATTTGGTGAATATGCTGCAAAAGCTTTGTTCAAGACCAGATTACGTTACCAATTTTCACCCCCATGATGATGTTCTCAATATTATGACCGCAGTTCAGAGTATATTGAGGAATGATAAAGTTGGTGGAACTTCTTCAGTCAATGCAGCAAAAGCTTTCTTCAATCTTTTCCATCAGCTCACGATAAATCTGAACATTGATATCAGCAATCACATCCAACTATGCATAGCTTTGATTGTTGATTGGGTACGGAGGTGTATGTCTCGTACGAGCTCGAGTGCTGACTCGTCACAAATTGCCAAGTTCATGTATAGTGTCGTTGCTGATGTCCTCGCAACATATCCAGAACATTGCATTGCAGTTTTGAAGGTAGATAATTTTGGCAGAGATTTGTTCAGGCATGCTAGAAAGAGATGGACGACTTTAAGGGGTGTGGATCGAGAGGTTTTGGTATCGTATTTTTCTTCTTATTTGTAAGTGTTGATTCTTTTTATCAAATGCTTGCAATCGGTGGCACTAATTGCTCTTGGTGATTCAATTCCTTTGCAGATATGTTTGTGAAATGGCTGGAAATATACAGGGCCTCTTTCCGGGAGATTTAGGAGATATTGGTAGTGCGACGTTAGATGGTGCGAAATTAGAACAACTCAAGACGATGCTACTCTCTGAAAACAATTTGGAAGCGTTTTCAAGCATGTCAATATCTCAGGATAGTACATCAACGCAACGTCGTCCTTTTGATAGGAACAGAATAGACCTGAAGCGTCGTAAAACGGGTGCTGGAGTCGTTCAAGAACAATTTACTCCGCTTCCCAGGCCTGCTAGAAAATATTTAGAACTATGCGGGAGGGTTTTGCGGTGCCTGCAAAGATTGCATTTGGCTACCACAGAACAATCTTCTACTTCGGATCTTACTAATTATCTTGTTGAGCAATGCGTAGACGGATCTTCTCGAGGCCTGGGGTCGTGTCAAAAAAGATTGTCTTCGAAAAGTGAGCAACCTCCTCTCTCTCCATTTGTCGAAACAGTCGCAAAAGCATGCTTTGGGCCAATTGTCTCCGGTGAAGTAAGAGAAACTACGTCGATTGAATACATGTCTGCCTCCCCTATAGAAAGCGAAAGCATAAATTTGTCTCAGGCGGCCTCTGAGCCCAATTCTAAAACTGACCAGAGCAAAATGTTGTTGCAGCTGCCGATGTTGATGCTATTGCATGGCAACAATTGCAAGGATCTTGACGATTCAAAGTTGATTGTGTACTTGCAACTCCTAGCGGCTTTTGCAGAAATGTTTCCATGTGGTGACTGCTGGGCGTCTTCAAATTCATGGTACGAAACAGACTTCTCGCCACTTGATTGGAACGGAGAAGAATGTTTGGGGGCGGCAGTATCGTATTGCAATGCATGCACCACCACGGACATGGCAGCGATTGTTTATTCTTTATCCTTAATTTTGGCCCGATACGGAGATACAAGTGGAAGTCCCCAGGTGCAAATGTGGACATTAACTTGTCTCTTGAAAATGACTGATGCATCCCATATCTCTAGCAGATATTCAAGGGAGAGCACCGATGATATTGATGCGCTTGCAATGGCTTGGCGAAGTGTTTGGGATCGTATCCTTCAGACCGAACTGCGATATCATTCTAGCACCGTGCAAGCAAATTCGCATTCCCTTGGCGTTGGAGAATTTGTCATTATGCTGTTGACAGAGATTGTTAAGGGTGGTCTTACCGACTCCAAATGTAGTGGCGCCCAAGCTTATCCACGCATAGAGCAGGACAAAATTTGGAGTTTGCCAGTGTTTTCAACAGCGCTGGACCTACGCAGTAGCGCTCCGTTTGAGTTAGCATCGGTTGTTATCCGCTGTACGGGTCTTGTCGAGGGAGATGCAGGGACTATCTGTAGCCGAGGTTTAGATCCTTTTCTTCAGAATATGTTCAAGTTAGAAGCTGAAGGCGGTCGAGAACGGCACTTCCGCCTTGCACACTATTGCGTCCAATTCATTTCTCAAGCTGTAAGAAATGGAGATCAAGAATCGATTAGACGAATAAGTCCGTATATGAGTAACATGTTTTGTGTTCTCTTGGACACAGAATGTGTCAAATTGACCAGTTGTACCAGTTATGCTTTAACAGCTTACCGAGAACTGAAGTTCACTGATACCGTTTTTGACCCAAGGTATCTAGAAGGTGGAGAAAGAAAGGACGCCGAGAATCATCTTTTACTGTGGGAAGAATCTATCTATCCATTTCAGTATCAGTACGTTACTGAGCAGAATCATTCAATGTGGAACAAATTAGATCATCGGGGAAACTTGAATTGTCCCTATTTCTCGCTGTCTGATCGGGTATGGTTATCAAAAACATTTCTTTGCAATGTTCCGCAACGTGGTTCCACCCGTTGTAATATGCAAACAGGAGTAGATCTCAAGGAATATGGGTTGAAGAATATGTTACTAGTTCTTGGTCATAGTGCCCATGACGATGACTTCAAGTCGAAGTCGAATGATCTTCCACTGCTATCGAAAGTTATCGTTATCAAGGTTGCTCTTTCTCTGGCTGTAACGGTATGTGGCGACGATGCTCTGAAAATGAAAAGCTATTGGATTTCTTTAGAACACTTTTTCCACTCGATAGTGCAAAATGTTATTGAAGAAATGGATCGATCGTCGTCAGATGCTAATTTCGCTATAACTTTGGTGGAAATTGTTGGCATAATTCGTTTGATTCGATCATTGTTAAGCATTGATGAAAGTCCAACATTCATCAGTGGAATACTCCCGATCAAGTTGTGTGAGGATCTATATAAATCATGTAAGAGAGTGGTGCAATCGTGCGCAAATGTCGCCATGCCAGGGATGAAGCGTTCCGAAGAAAGATCCTCGAAGAGAGCATGCATTCAAAATTCTTCTGACGATGATTTGTTTTCAGATGGGCGAAAGAGGACGGCGGCCGCCTCTCGAAATATTTCAACCTTCTCCAGGTCTTCTGAATCGGAACTGGACGATTTTGACAGTGATAATGCCGCAAGAAGGTTAAAAAAGAGGAAACATGCAGAGAAGCACGTAAGCAACGGTGGACAGCATACAATTTCAAATGATCACCAATCGGCTGCACATCATGACTCTATAGACTCCAAAACTGCGTGGGTTTGCTCTTTCATAATGACACTCCTGGATCCTTCCCTGGCATCGGCGAATGTCATAGCCGATTCTCTTCTTTGGCCGCATATTTCAGAGCACAGCCATATGTTAGACCCCAACGAACCGCATAATTACCTGCTTTTTGTTGGGCTTATCTGTAGAATCTCATACGACGATTCACCAGTCGAATCATCGGAAAAAGATAGCGCCCAATCGCCCATGTTAAGTTTGATCGTTGATGCGTTAACGAGCTGCCGTGAACTGGCTACAAATTCTTCTCCTATGCATATGTGGGGGTTTGGAACTTGCGAAACTCTTGTCGCTATAGGCCTTTCGAACGAGAGCGATGTTGATAGCGTCCTTTCAGTATTAGATCCTAAAAGCTCAAGCGAATTGAAAGATTTGAAGAATCGCCCTATTCTGAGATATCTACAGGTGCGAGCAGCAACGAAATGCTTTGTTTCAGGATGTGATAAGTTTCACCGCTATTTCGAAGATACTTTTGCGAAGGCATTTGTAATGACATCTTTGAGAGATCAGAATTCTCTGGTTCGCAGAGCTGGCATTGAAGCACTTGGTGCTGCTTTACGTTTGTTCCCCAAAGAATATCATATGAAAATAGCGATGGATGCCTTATATGCTTTTCCACCGAAACCGACCTTGAACAACGATTTGTTCCAATCTAGGCAATCGTCAAAAGATAAGGACAACCATTGCAAATCCTTCGACGAATGGGTAAACGAGAAAGTCGAAGGAGCAGACTTTCAGGATCTTAAAAAAATGAGTTGGAAGAGAAACAGATTAGCTGTAGAAGCCGATAAAATGCGCTGCATCGGTGCAATTGGTGTCAATACGGGAGATGATAAAGTTGTCAAAGAGTCTATTTGTGCCATCTTAGTTTTATCAGGTGACGCCAAAATAAGGTTTCTCGCTTTTTCTGTCCTTGAAAATATTGCCAAAGGTCGGCAGTATGCATCGATAGAAAAGATATTACGCGAGCAGGAGATGCACCTCATCGACTATTGGATGAATATAGAGGAACCGTTATTGTCGTTGCCAGTAGCATTGACTTTGCCTAGTCTGGTGAGGGGTATGTTAAGATTAAATGTATGCGCAAGCAGCGAAGATCGTCCCAAGGCGTCGACATTTTGTGAGGAGGCACTCTTCCGGACTGCTGCTGAAGAATACGTTTACCAGAAATCGTCCATTATCATACCGCAGTTATTCATCACCCACATGGATCTCTCGGAAGATATCAAGAAGATCCTGACACAGGCAAATAAGGCAAGCTTCATTATTCCTGAGGAAAGGAACTTTGTTTGGGATCTCGTAGAGGAGATTGCAAATATATGTGCCGAGGGAGCATTGAAACCAATGATAAAATCCCATTTTTATCAAATCTATGCACGGATTGTTCCTCTGTTGATATTGGAGAGTGATCACGAGGAAGTATCGAATAGCTACCACGACGCTCAGAAGCTCTTGAATTCTTTTAGCATCCTATTCAAAGATGTAAAGGCGGAAGTTTCTAAGTGTTCAGAATTGATTGTGCTGGAACTGATAAATTTAGACATGAAGTGGAATCTGGTGCCAAATAATAGTGCTCGTTGCGACGATACTTTACAGAAAAGCATTAAGTATGTCATGAACGCCGTCTCAAGCGATTCTGGTGGATCGTTTAAGGCTCTCTCCATCAGCGCTACAGAGTGTATTCTTTATGCGAGGACGCTTCTACACAACATTGACCATCCCAAGTTTACAATGCGTGCCTGGGAAACAATGGAGGTCATTATCGGTATGGTCCAATCAAGCAAAAGTGATGGGAACGAATTAGAGTTTGCAATTGGCTCCCTGATCAGTATGTTTTCTGGTACGGTAGACGAAGGTTTGAGATTTGCCGTACTTACGAAGATAAAAATTATATGGGACGATCTTGCTCGAGCGACGCCAGAGGAAACATGCATCGTGGATGTTACTACATTTTTAAACGAGACTACGTCCTGCCTGATTCAAATGCATGAACAATGCCAGCTGCGCCTTATTGAATATCTGCAACAGTCTAGAAGGAGACATCAGATCCACAAAAGATCCTTTTTACCCTTATTTAAAACAAACGCTGATAGATGTGCTCTACAGGACATCATGTTTAATGAGGAAAGCCCAGAGGACTCGACAAGTTATGGTCTGAAGTATTGTGTGCCAGAGGCAATTATTGACTGTACCGCCCTGACATATGATATTATTGCTGTCCTATTGAATCCCGGTGCGGCCTTTTCGGAAATCGCTCAGAGGACCATTGATCCGTTCCCTGAATCTGAGATGGGTTCAAATACCTTGAAGGCTTTGAGCGAAATAAATAGAAAATGCAGCCTGCGCGATCTGTTGAATTTGTTTGATGACACAAGAACCGATCAAACTAAAAGAGACCTCAAGGAAAAATTAAAAACTTTCTTGACAGTTGCCTCTACGTTCCGTACAGGGATCGGTGCAAAACTGCTCAGTAGTGAATCAGCAGCGAACCGCAAAAACAGGTCCTCTCTACCCCCTGAGGTTCGCTCTTTCCTATCAGCATTGAATCGCCTCCAAAGTGACGTGCAATCCTATGTTCAAGTTCGCAAGATTGTAGATGGTGAAGTCCTGGGTCTACTAATCCTATTGCGGAAAGATCTCCTTTCTCTTTGTTCCAAGGCATTTCATACCGAGGTTCAGGTTGCTGCAACCAAATGCGTTGGGGAATTCGGCATTTTATGTGAAGACATCGAAATACCAGAGATGGCACCGCTGGAAAGGCCAGAGACATTCGCTTCGGACCCACTTGCCGGAACACATTCTTCCGCATTTTCTTTATTGTCAACCATGCTACAGAGTGATAACATTGATACCGCAAACCATGCCAAAGACACAATTAAGGCAATACTGTCTACGTCCGATGGATGCAACAGTTGGGATAATCACCCGATACCTGCAGAGTGCAAGAGAATATTAGCTCCTTTCAGCAATACTTCTAGGCGGGATAAACCAATCGTTGATATGCCGGATTTGCACTTTAAAAAATTGCTGACGATAGCAAACAAAAGCGAACAGGAAGTAAAAACGGACAGATCCTGGTGCTGGCAAGACGATTTTTGGACTCTGCCTGAAGAAAATCACTTGTTTGAGGATTGGATAAAGAATCTTGTATGTGCAATAATTATATGCTGCTATGAAACTAAAGTTGGAGGAGAAGGTACAAAGAATACGGCACTATTGAAAGGAGAAAGTGATTTTTTCCCCGCTTGTCTTTCGATGAGCGCTAGTAAGTACATGTTGAATATTGCGTCCCAAAAACATGGTGTCCTGCAGAACGCCGCTAACTGCTCACCGGCCTTTTATGTTCCATGTCACTTTATGTTATATCAGTGAATCACGAGTTTGCAGCAATTATCTTTCCTGGGATTATCTATGATATTCTTGAAACTGATTCTGGTGACAACTATGAAGAATCGTACGACCTCGAGCATCCTAAAGTGAGGAAGTACATGGTTGGAGGAGCATTTAGCCTCGCTAATCAGACACTCTCTCGTTGTTTCGGCTCCATCCTCGGGCTATTTACTATGAAGGGCCAATCTGATCAAAAATTCGTACTGCATGCCTCCGCTCTTCAAGCGCTTGATATCATTGTTGGCACACTTGATAATCTTCGAGTTATTACTGAGCACAGATTTCTTGGGCTTAACACAAAAAAAACTCGAAGTCCAGCACTATCATCCATAAAGGGTAGAAAAGCGGGCCGTTCTGTGCCTGACGAACTGTACAACAATGTCCCTCCTTCTCCGCTATGGAGGGGCAGGCCATATGGCGTCGTCTTGCATTTGACTGGAACTGAGCTCGCTCAGGCATATGCTGCATCGAAAGATTTTTTGCACGCATTGTATTATGCTGAACTTTATGCTGATAATCGGCTTGGGTCTTCCGGGAACACATTCGAGCGCCTTGACGAACTGAAAGTCATACAAACCAGTCTAAGCGGTTTTGGGCTTTCGACGGCATCTAATGTCCATTTTGGTGGAATGCCTGGAGACATTCCTTCAAAATCGGATCTTGCCTTATCTCTTCACCGCGTTTTTCAAAATTGCCTGTCGGAGCTTCATGAAGATGAGGCTCTTGCTGGACTCGACGAACAAACATCCAGCATCCGCTTTGACGATCCAACAATAAATATGGAGACCCATCATTTCAATAGTATCACAGGACCTTCAGAAGCTATGACAGAATTGATGAGCTTAGATGTGATTGCACAATCGCGAATATCTTCGAACCCTATCCACGACCGTCTGGCAATTAGTTCAGGTCTGAATCAGCTTGGAATGAGAGATGTCTCCCGTTATTACCTTCGTGGCACATGTGCAGCTGGTTTGATTCGTTCTGAAGTTGAGTACAAAAAACTGGAAGAGGAATGGGCTGAACAATCATGGCGGCTTACTCAGTGGGATCAAAACATTCTTACTCCAGTAGAAAAGAATACAATTTCAAGTCGACAAAGTGACGCGTTCTGCCTACCTTTGTTGAATGGCACTCGTGACAATAAGAATTATGTGCCTGGGTACCACTCCTCTCTGCAAAAGACGGTTTTTTCTATTATGGATGACGATTTTACAACTTTTGCATTGAATTTGTCAGCCAGCCGTTTGTCGCTACTGAATGACTTTCATGATAATGTTGGAACGAATGCACCTGCCATAGAAATCAGCGCATTTTCCTTGAAATCCTGTACATTGAATCAGCTGGAGGACTTGGGAAGTGTCTGCTCTGGATCTATGCCAACGACTACCTGGATACAGAAGTATCGGGCCGATTCGAGCATCTATAGGAATCCACTTGCAAGCACTGCTCGATTTAGTGATTTGGAGTGCTCAATGGTTGCGCACGAGATCTTCCTAAAAGTGATGTATCACAGATATGGAGTTAGTGCCGCAGATGAGATTGGCACACACATTTCTGAGCACATGCTTTCTATGTGTTCAATCGCTCGAGAGAAACAGAGGCCGAATATTGCATCATCGGCGCTGAACAGGTTAAGGCAGTTTAGCCAAGCCAACCACCTTGATCACGAAGAAGCAAAACGGCATTCTTTCCATTTGCGATGCAGCTTCGAAGATGCAAAGATTGCACAATGCTTAGGAAATACAACGTCTGCTGTTCGTAGTTGCAAGGAAATAATCAAACGCTTAAAAACGATCCAGAACCGCACAGACGATGAAAATGTCCTTCTTATAGAGACGCAATTGCAAAGTGCAGAGTGGCTAATCAGTCATCCTATCGAGTCTAACGCAACTATTCTGATTGATCTCCTCAAACCCGCAGCTACATATGCCTGGCAACTGCATACACGGAAGCAGGTGAAATCTGGTTTAGTAGCTTCAACTAACTTTTCGCTTGGCAATTTTGCTGCCAATTTATACGATAGCGTTCAAAAACGTGTGAATAGTCACGAATGGAAACTTCTCAGCGACGCAGCACGGGGTCGACAGTCTCAACTGCAAGATTTAGAAAATTTCATCATAACGAAAGAAAAGAAGAAAGAAAATGATTCGGAATACAACGCGGCGAGACACGAATACACAACGCTTACACGAGAAGTTCGTATCGATACAAAAGAAAGAGAGGCCGTTGAACAATCTGTGATGGCATATCTTTATCTAGCCCTCGACGCATACGGAAGAGCCTTATCTTCAGCTTCTTGCGACTCCGACTGTTCTAGGCATGTCTTTCGTTTGATTTCGCTGTGGTTTAGAAACTGTTCCCACGAAATAGACGACGTACACGAAAAAGTATGTTCATGGCTTCCTTCAATTCCCAGGTAAATTTCGATTATGTTTACTTCGTTTTCAGATTCAATACAAAGATTTAATCGCATACTCACACATACTCAATATGTTATTTCTCTCAGCTACCATTTCGTACCATTGGCGTACCAGATTTTTTCCCGGATAGACACAGCTTCTGATAATTCGCAGTTTCAAAGTGTTCTGCAAAATTTGGTTTGCAAGATATGTATAGAACACCCTTACCATGGTCTTGTCCAAATAGTCGCTCTTGCCAATGGAAACAATGTGGCTAATTCCACAAAAGAGTCTATTTTTACTCAAAATGTTGGAAAGGTGACAGCGGTGAAGAAACTCATGAAAAGAATCAAGTCGAGTGGTTCTGTATTCGTTGCAGAACTGCTCGATTCATATTGCGCTCTCGCAGAGGCATACATTACCCTTGCTATGATGCCTACGAAAGAACTTGTAGCCAGTAAAAAAACAAAGAACATACCTTTTTCAAGTATGAAATCTATTCCCAGGGATCTAGAGTTAACACGATGCCTAGAGTCACGGAACCTGCACATGCCTTGCGTTCTTACGAATCCACCTCAGGTCCGCCCAGACGCAAATTATGGCAATGGCGACACCGATCCCATCGGGAGTGAAAGAATACTATCATACGAGGCTACATTTTCATTAACAGATTCTGGTCTTCATAGGCCGAAGATTGTGATATGCAAAGGCTCTCAAGGCGGCGTATACAAGGAACTAGTGAAAGGAGATGGTGAGTATTTGACTAAATGTGAATTTTGAATCCTCAGACCAATCAAATTCTAACCACGACGATGCATCGCGAACCTACAGATGATATTCGACAAGACGCGGTGATGCAACAAGTATTTTCATCCATGAATGTTTTTCTGAGAAATCAGAAGCAACAGACACCGAACGACAGGAATCTCCGTTTGGTAACCTACAACTGTGTCCCATTGTCACCCGCCGCTGGTGTACTGCAGTGGGTAGACGAAACCATTGCTATTGGCCATTATCTTACCACTCCTAGATCTGGTGCGCACGATAGATACTATCCCGGCGAGTGGAGCAATCTGCTTTGTCGCCAACACATGACGAACTGTCCTCAAACAGCCAAACGAGTTGCGTTTGACGAAGTGTGCAAGCACTTCTCTCCAGCATTTCGATTCTTCTTCCTCGAGAGATTTTCTTACTCACCTCAGCTTTGGTACACCGCTCGAATGGCGTACACGAGATCATGCGCCGTCAACAGTTTTGTGGGTCATATCCTAGGTACGGCATTCTCGGGATAATTTACCCAGTTCCTCTTCTTTTTGTCATAATTCTAACTGTTACCTTTTACACTCTCTTTTCTTACCAAGGTATCGGAGATCGTCATACACAAAATATACTGATCAAAGAAAGCACAGGAGAGTTAGTTCATATTGATTTTGGTATCGTCTTTGAGCAAGGCAAGGTTTTACCTACCCCAGAGAAAATTCCTTTCCGACTAACTAGAGATATGATCGATGGGATGGTAAGTGGTTTAAACATCCTTAAAATGTGTGACTGCACTTTTTCATCTACCGGTACATTAACGAGCTCAAACTTTTGATCACACCAGGGTCCGATGGGAACGGAAGGAGCCTTCACCTCAGCCGCAAGAGCAACAACTAAAGTCCTGCGAGAAAACTCAAGTGCTTTATTGACAGTCCTTTCTGCTGTTGTGTCAGATCCTTTGTACAAGTGGAACGTCAGCACGGCAAAAGGAAGGCAACTCCAGCGTGACGTCAGTTCTATCGAAGAAAATGAAGACGACTCAGTTACATCTTTCAATAAGAAACCACCTGAAAACAATGCAACTCTTTCAATCGTAGAGAGCGACAACGATGCAGCAACCAGAGCAGTAGCGAGAATACATGAGAAACTGAAGGGTTACGAAGAAGGAACACTCGGTGAACAGCAAACAATTGAAGGCCAAGTGCGTTTCCTAATCAACGAAGCACGTAATGCAGACCATCTAAGTTCAATATTTATAGGCTGGGGTGCATGGATCTAATTTATTTCAAAGGAATTGTCAATCCGTGAAGTAAAATTTGATGCAGCTCAGAATATTTGATATCCACCTCGAAGGCTCAACAAGAAGAGTGCGAAATTAGAGGCACTTTATAAAGAAGGCATTTCTAAATCTGCAGGAATCATCTCTTAAAACACTCACTATTGTTGTTATGGAAGCAAACTTCAGTGTAATAGCACTGTGCTATTCTACGGAAAACAAAAATACATAACCTGTACATAAATCATTTTCGCACTATACTATGTTCAATGTCTTCCCGAACTGAATTCACAATCCACTACATACCCGGGGTACAGTATCGAAAAACGTACTTCAACACATCTTCATCTCAACAACAACAACAACAACAACTACACCACCACAAGGTACAATTTCAAAAACTCTTTCAAAACGAGTGTGAAGCTGTTAAATACTTAGCAACTCAGTAACACAGGTAGCTCGCCACCACTTCAGTAAATATAATGGTTTCTTTCCTGTTTGGTGCTGCTGTAAACTTATTGGCTCTACAGTCTCCGCAAACTGATAGGAGACCAAAATCATCAACAGCTGAGTCATATGGAAAACTCCTAGGCTGGCTTGACGATACATTCCCCAATAGTTTTGTTAATGGAGCAATCAAAATAGCTCCATCTGACATGGGTGGGCATGGAGCTTTTGCAACTGAAGACATTTCAGAGGGAGACCTTTTATTATCAATCCCAAGAGAGGCGTGCATCACATCATCAGTAGTATTGAACGACGAAGATACTGGAAAGGCATTTCAGACCTTGATGAAAAAAGCCGGACCTGGATCGTTCACTGTATCTCTTGCTGGATATTTGGCTAAGGAATATCTCTGTTACATTGAAGGGCAGGACGTACTTTTTGGACCATATCTAGCTACTTTGCCATGGAAGAGAGATATTAACGGGCAAGAACACGCTCTCTTTTGGACTGATGATGAAGTTGAAGAATATTTAGAAGGCAGTTTGTGTTACAGAGAATCAGCTGATCTAAGATCTGAAGTAAAGCTGGCTAAAAGAATCCTGAACAGTGTCATTGGGCCATCCGTTCTGAAAGCAAGGGGAGAATGGGAAGAAGAAAAGCCTTTGATTCCTTTCTTAGAATTTACCAAACCTCCACCTGCGGCAATCACGGAGCCCGTGTCTAAATTAGGTAGAGCCGTCACCGGGGCATTCGTCATTCTGTTAACTAGGGCATTTGACGATGAGTTTGATTCAGATATTGAGGGAGAAGATGCGGAATGCCTAATCCCTGTTCTTGACATGTTGAACCATAACGCTGAGCCGAGCGTGACCTACCGTACAAATGATAAAGGGACAGTAGAAGTGAAAGCTAGACGCGATATTGCATCAGGAGAGGAGATCTACAATAGATACAGAGAAGAGGAGGAGATGAAGATGCCATATCACAGGTTCTTTAGCAGGTTTGGCTTTGTTCCCGGCATCAATGAACCCATTCGAAACCTACTTTTGGACAAGAGTTCTATTTTCTTTACAAAGCGCCGTGAGATCTAGATCTGTTACTGAATACAGTAGTTAGAACTAAATTTTAACCCAAACCATAACATTTCAGTGTTCTCTTCTGCTCATTCTATTATTCCGTTAGTTTTCCGTTGCAAAAAAGAAAGCGTTGTGACAGAGATGCGGAGATACCGGCTTTTTATATTAGGATCTCGGAAGAAAGAGCCCCTCCTTCTCTCAAAATACCATGAACATGTTGCGATTGCCAGCAGATTACAGCATTGAAGAGGACTAGAGGTGCTACGGTACCATCTGATACTGTAACCTGATTTTTGCACATTCGTCCCTCCTATTTACCATTCAAATACATCACCGCGTACCGTACTACTGTACCTGGGGTACCTGTTACCATCCACATGTATCCGTTATCGCGTGTATCACATTTTGTTGAAATACCAAGATGAAAGGGTTGGAACTTGGTTGGAGTAGTGTTGGCACAGTCTGTAAACAGCCTTTTTTGAAGCGGAATAAAACCACCGTTGTCCGTTGTTCTTTCGAAGCTTTCATAAAAATCAAACTGAAATATTACCTCCTCTACTATTACCGGTATAATAATCTAGATACGATGAAGTGGCTTATCCCTGCTGCAGCTTTCCTGCTATCTGTAGAAGCAGCTGCTACCACCTGTGCGCAAGAGAAGAATGGGGCGTGCTTCGTTACGAGCAATCCATCGCACTTCTCAACCCAGCCGAAGCAAATGGATGCAGTCTCCTACGTAAACATTGGGTCAAGACAACCATCACTTCGATATGATCAGTCAAGAAAAGACTCCACCGCACTTCCAATGGGAATCAGAAGTATGCTTGGTCTAGGGAAGAAGACTAAAAAAGATGATGGTGATGAAAGGAAAAACTCTGATAATCCCAAGGATATCAAGGCAGCTCTAGAAGCCATCAAAGCAGATCTCGAAGCTGTAACGGACGAAGATGGAGAAGCAGAGAAGACTCCACCCAAGGTTAAAAAAGTGCCAGTTGAGAAGAAGAAAATCGAATTAAAGTCCACGCCCCGCGGGGAGAAGAAAAAATCGATTTTGAACCCTGTCAGTAGAGGAAGTACCGATTCATCTCCAACTACTGCAACTACTTATGGTGAAACCGTTCGTGATCGCATCAATAGGGTCAAGAAGGGTCAAATGACAGACGAGGAAAAGGCTGCCTTCCTCAACAACGCTCTGACTAGGAAAACAAATGAGCCAAGTAGACCTAAAATTCGCCAAGAGATTCCTTATGCATCCGATTCGGATAAGAAATCCTCATCGTCGTCAGCTGGTCCCAGGGATGCGTTGTGGACTTTAATGGGAAGTGGATCCTCTTCATCGCCCAAATCAAAATCCGGCCGTCATGCCAATATTAACTTGTTGAGTAAGGACGATTCTGCTAAAAGAGAATACTTGGATATGGTCACTAACCCTGATAGATTTTCAGCTTACGCTGCAATGGGAGGAAATAGGTCGTCCTCTGCATCCGCTAACAAAGTCAAGGAAGACAAAAAAGGGAACGTTGTCGACAATTTGACTATGCTTGACATTTCTCCTCCTGAACAGGAGGAAGATGGTTTGGCATCTCGCCTTGAGTCTGCAGCTATTTTGAAAGAGCAGAAAGATTCAGAAACGAGGGCCAAGAAGGAGGAAGAAGATAGAGCATACAAGGCTAAAGCGCAAGAAGAGCAGAGACTCCGTTCCGAAGAGATTCGCAGATCAGCAGAGGAGAAGCTTGCTGCACAACGTGCATCAGAAGAAAGAATGCAAAGACAGGAGGAAGAGAAAAGTGCTGCTGACCAGAAACGCATATCTGATATGCAAGCTGCGCAGGACGATTACTGGGCAAATAAGTTGGAGGAAGAAAACAGGCGAAAGGAGCGATCTATGACCCCCGCGGACAAGATTAAAGTTGAGGAAAAGAGAAGACAAGATGCGGCAGAGAACCTCGCAGCATCCGTTCGGTCGGCAGCAAAGCAAGCTGAAATTGAGATGCTCAGAGAAGAGGAGAAACAAAGGGAAAACCCCCACGAAGCAGACATTCTAAGAGAGGTAAGATTTGAACAAATGCTCTTGTGTTGTATTGTATCAGCAACTCATACATTGACCTAACGACGATTTTGATTCTATAGGCCGCCGAAGACGATCTGCATGAGCGTGAAAAGAATGCTGAAATTATGGAACAATCTGCAGCACGCACTTCCCACACTGTCGCCCAACCTATTGCAGCCGATGTTTCCTCAAATGCATTCGTTGAGCAGCAAGAAAAAAAGAAAGCAGCACTCGACGAATTCATGAAGACACAAAATGAGAGATTAGCTTCTTTAAATTCACCACTTCCATTCTTGGGCAAGAAAACTCCCAAGGTTGAACCACAGGGACCAGCCAAACCTCAAGGAATTATGCCAAGTCTGAATCTTACCGATTTGACCATGAAGAAGGATACATCAGCAGGGAACAACGTAGCCCCCGTTCCAGCCCCCGCAACTGCCTCATCCGATCCATTTCCTCGTCTCAACCTTGCTGAATTGACAATGGCAAAGAAACCGGCAGCATCTGCGCGAGCTCCAGCTCCAGGTGAAGTCAAAATGCCTTCATTGGCTGAAATGACCATGCTCAAGAAAACTCAAACTGGCGGAGCGCCCCCATCCACTCCAAAACGAAATGCCCCATCTGCAGCAGAACCGCCATCTGCACCGCGTCCCATCCGCCAGAACATCCCTATAAACAACGATGATGACGATGAAGATGATTTTTTTGAATATTCTAGAAATGGAGGTAATAGCGGAATGTCACTTAAGGACATCATGTCAAAAGAAACCGGAAGTTCCAGTTCTGGAGGCAAATCAGATTCAGCAAGGCTACAATCGAAAATGTGGGGCATTGACATTGATAAATTTATGGACTAGAAATCTGACTCCTCAACCGAGTTTTCTACTTCCGTAGTGTTCCAATACCAAGCCGGAAATTGATCGAAGAGATTGGGTATTGACATTGATTAATCACAACACGTAATAGATCCTTGTACAGTTTTCTAGAAATCAGAAGGACCTCCAACTCAAATAGGCGACAACACACAGGATAAGGCAAGAATACATGGGGGAAACGAGCTTTTTCAAGAAGCAAGAAATACATAAAAAGGAAAATAATAACATGAAATTATATAAAATATAAATAAGACACAGATTATGTACATTTCCACTACTACCAATGTATGCAGCAAAATCGTCCAATCTAATTCTGATACGGTATAATTTGACGTTCGTTCGCTGGTATCCTCCTTCTCCTTCGAAGAGTCTTCTGAGGAACTATAATAACATCTTGGATCGGCATAGCAGTCAACGGTTGATGCCCACTCCATCTTTTGGCAAAAAACTCTTCCTCTTCTGAAATGTAAGTCATCGATTGCTGAAGGTCCTTTCTTTGGAACTTGGCCTGTGTGATAATACCATTGTGATAAATATCTAGAATATTTTGGATTAAGACTTCAATAGAATTTGGGCGGCTCACAGTTGTGCAGTATGAATCCTCTTCATCGTTTTCCACTGGAATTGATTTTGGAGCTTTCATGACATCTTCATCCGTTGACAATGTCGGGTCGCGGAAGCAACATAGTTTATCTCGAATCCAATGCAGCTTATCTAGGACCTTTTCTTGTTCATCGGTGCTGCTGGACATTGTCTGACTGCTTTTGGATTTGTGCGTGTTAACGGTGAATTCTGATTCCAACGCAGAGTGGAATTCGCTTATGTTCCTTGCATTTGGTGCCATGCTATTTCAAAGAGAATAATATCGAAAATACAACAGAGCGCTTATGAGACGATTTTTATTCGAATAGTGATACTTCGGATTGTGATCGGGAAGAAAAGTGCTAAAAAAAGATTCTGAAGAGCTTATTTAGACTCTTTAAAGACTTTTGTTTGGCGTTGAGAAAAATATTCGCTATTGGGTGCTCGAGCTTGAATTTTGACGAATCTACGGTACAGACACCTTTACAGTTAAATAGCTCGTTACCCGGTCGCCCCAAACCCGCTAAGACAGCAGGACCCATGATATGACTAAAAATAAGACGTTCTACCTCCCAAGACAACCCACCACCCACCACCACACGTGTGCTACACACTGAATGGGGGGGAGGGACCCATGGCGTGATTCTGTCGCTGCTATTCCGTACTGAGATATGCCACGATAATAATATCTAAGCAAAGGTTCCAGAATGCATTCATGGAAAAGAAGAATTAAGTATTGTTCAGTATCAGTATTAGTCCTCGCCTTGAATGGTGTCCACGTATGCGGCCCCTACTAGTTTGCCATCTCTGGGACATCATGTGCGCTGAACAACGAAGAACAGCAGCACCCTTGAAAGAAGGAATGATTCCGTGTTTGGATCTTCTCA
>Ga0115005_10001643_pt1 | contig 17880 bp, 14 predicted proteins | sample ArcOceMetagenome_FD_87163 | JGI IMG/M metagenome (GOLD analysis project Ga0115005, IMG submission 87163) | Marine eukaryotic phytoplankton communities from Arctic Ocean - Arctic Ocean - Greenland ARC118M Metagenome | ecosystem: Environmental > Aquatic > Marine > Oceanic | place: Arctic Ocean... | reverse complement strand
CTTTGAGTATTTCTTATCCACCATGGGGGAGTTTTCCCTTGAAGACGTGCAGGCAATGATTCGTGATGATATTCGGCTTAATCTTGAAGAGCCTGCGCGCTCACAGGCATTGCAGTTATTTGATGATTACATTGGATATAAATATGCCTTGTCAGAATTAGAGCAGTCGTTGCAAGCGCCACAAGAATACGAGATTAGTGACATTCAGCGCATGCGTTATCAGTTAGAGCAGTTACGCGACAAAAGGCGTGAGTACTTTAGCCAAGAAGCGGTGGATGCGTTTTTTGGGTTTGATGAACTGTACGATGATTTCATGCTGAATCGTTTAGAAATACAAAGTAATTCGCAGTTAACCCCACAACAAAAAGCCGAACAAATTGCCTCTCTGGAGCAAAACTTACCGGCCCAAGTGCGCACAATGCGCGATGAAACACAGCGTATCAGTCAGGTATTTGATCTGACCAATAAAATGCGTGATGAAGGGGCCACAGAAAGTGAGATTTTTGAACGCAATAGTCAGGAGTTTGGACAAGCGGCAGCGCAGCGGTTGCAACAGCTAGACAACAAGCGTAAAGCTTTCGCTGAGCAAGCGGACCGTTTCTTAGAAAACAAAAACACGATATTAGCGGATGAATCCCTAACAGATGCGCAAAAGCAGCAGCAGATCAATGCTGCACTGGAGTCATTTGATGACAATGAGCGCAGGCGTCTTAAAGCACTTGAGTTAATGCGACAAGAAACGCAAACAACGACAGATAATTAAAGCTGAGCGTCTTGTAAGATGCATTTTAATGAATCGTAAAGTGCAGGCGTTGCCACTAGTAAGTGCTCGCTGTGCAGTTCGTGTGTCATTGGGGTTTCCGGCTCAATAAAATACCCGCACCGCGCACCGGCTTCTTTGGCGATAAGCCAACCCGCTGCGCAATCCCAAGGACTCACGGTTTCGTAATACGCGTCTAACCTACCTAGTGCGACCCAGCAAATATCCAAAGCGGCACTGCCTAGGCGGCGAACATCGGCACACTGCTCCAGTATCTTATGCAGACGCAACATGAGCTGATCCAGTTGCGCGGTTTTATCATAGGGGAACCCAGTGGCTACAATGGCGCGATTGAGTTCGGTGGTCGCACTGCAGCGAATGGGTTGGTCATTCAACCACGCGCCTTTTTGTCGAATAGCCGTGAATAACTCAGATAAGAATGGGTTATAGACAACGGCAACCTGAATCTTGCCCTTGATAACATAAGCAATGCTAATGGCCACCTGATGATGATGGTGCGCATAGTTTACTGTGCCATCGATTGGGTCAATCACCCACACAGGTGTTTCATTGTGTTCAATCGTACTTAAGTCTGGGTTCGACTCTTCAGCCAATATTTGATGGGTCGGATACTGGTCACGGATGGCGTCGGTGATGAGAGTGTCTGCGGCAATATCACTATTCGTCACCAGTTCAATGCCATCTTTATAACTATGGTTTAACTGGGCATTGGCGCGCATTTCAACAATCATCTTGCCAGCTTGCTTGGCGATGTCGCTGGCAAACGCCAATATGGTCTCTAGGTCAGACATAATTTTCCTATGTGAATGTGAATCAGGCTTTTATCTATCATAGTCGATGTAGATGAAGAATTAATGACCGATTACAAAACGTGTTTTGCACTCAGTGAGAAGACTGTAGCACGCCTGTATCACCACAGAGCATAGGCATCTTTTATTTAGAACGATGTTTGGTTTGTTTAGACGTGCTGTTATGGCCTTGAATGTCATTATTTCTCAGATGGTAATCATTGTGCACCGGTGTACAAGTTCACATAACGAAACTCGTCGAGCTCATCCAAATCGGGCACAGTGAAGGACTCATGTTTTCCGATATGGGTATATCGGTCATGATGAAAATCTTTTATACGGGAATCGGCCAGCAGTACCTGTGGTGCAAAGTCAAAAAAGGTATCAAGAAAACTCAGGTTAGCTCGATCATAAAGAACATCTGCTGCGATCAGTAGATCAATGTCTGTGTCTTGTATGGCAAATAAATCATCACTGATGCTGAGAGTGACCTGATTTAATTCTGCGTTTTCTTTACAGCTGATGAGTGCATCTTGATCAATGTCACAGGCAATCACTTCTTTAGCGCCTGCTTTCATGGCTGCAATGGCGACTACGCCGGAGCCCGCGCCAAAATCCAATACTTTTTTGCCTTTAACCAGCTGCGGGTTTTGCAAGATATGTCGTGCGAGAATTTGACCGCTGGCCCAGCAAAAAGCCCAGTAAGCGGTATGTTCCCAGATGCTGCGAATTTCATCTAAGCTAAATTCACGTTGCATGGTAGCGGGCTCGACCAGATACAGTGAAATTTCAGGACACTGGGGTAATACTTGCGGGCTCACATGTGCATCGCTGAGCATGGTTTTAATGAGTGTGTTTAAAGATTGCATAGGTGTTCAACTTAAAGATCCATAATCAATGGATAATTCATGAGAATATGTCTTGCTGTGGATTAATTAAATCAGCAAAGCGTTCATTTAAAAAATACAGAATGCTATCTACAACCGGAGCAATTTGTTTTTCAAGGTAGTGTTCGTAGTTAATGGTAAAAGGCGCTTGTTCTAAACACTCTATGGCCACGGGGCCTTGCTGTGTCATGATGTATTCAATCCAGCCGCCATGTTCATAGGGGCTATTTAGATTTGCTTGCGAATATATTTCACTGGCCAGTTTAGCCGCTTGTATTTGAGGCGGAATATTCTTGACATAAGTGTTGAGGGGTTTACGGATACGCTTTTTGTAAATCAGCTGTTGATCTCGTTTTCCTGACGTTAATTCATGCACCACCAACTGTAAGTAATCCTTATAAGGCTGGCCATGGAAAATACGTGAATACAATTGAGTTTGTACCTCTTTCGCCAGACTCGTCCAGTCGCTGCGTACGGCCTCTAAACCTTTAAAGACCAGCTCGTCGTTTTGGGTTAAACCCGCATAGCGCTTTTTGCTACCAAGCTCACTGCCTCGAATGGTCGGCATTAGAAACTTTTGATAATGGCTTTCAAATTCAATTTCCAATTGGCTTTCAATATTGTGCTCGTTGACAAGGCATGTTTGCCAGAACGCATTTAAACCATTTTGCAAGGTTCGGCCTATCGCTTGTGCCTCGTTTTTTGTCAGTGTATCGGCCACGCTTTTTTTGCCAGTGTGTAAACTCACAAAGACACTGTCGGTATCGCCATAAATGACCTGGTAGCCTTGCGCTTCAATCCACCGGCCGCTGCGTTGAATAATTTCATGGCCACGCTCTGTAATGGAACTGGCCAATCGCGCATCAAAAAAGCGACAGCCATTACTACCAAGAATGCCATAAAAGCTATTCATAATAATTTTAATCGCTTGGCTAGTGGCAGCATTGTTTTGCTGTTTGGCTTGATCTCGTTCGGCCCATAACTGGGTGATGATATCGGGTAAGAAATGTTGTTCTCGATGAAAAAAAGCATCATGAAACCCTTTTATGGTTTGCTTGTCTTCACCATTTTGATGCGCCTTTAGGCCTTCAATTAAACCCATAGGGTCGATTTTAAACGTGCGAATAATACTGGGGTATAGACTTTTAAAGTCGAGCACGAGTACATCGTGATAAAGCCCTGGCTTGCTATCCATGACAAAGCCACCAGGGGCTTTGAATTCACCAAACCCCTCGCCAATATTGGGAGCAATGAAACCGGCTCGGTGTAATTTGGGTAAGTATAAGTATTCAAATGCTGCCACTGAGCCACCAACGCGATCTAATAAATGGCCAGTGAGGAAGCTGCGCTGGATTAAGTATTGCAAAATTTGTGTGTGTTCAAAAATATCCAACACCAGTTGGCAGTCATGGGCATTGTAGGTGGCCAGTGCAATCTTATCTTGTTCAAATAAATCGGTGATGGCTTGGCCGCGATCACTCATGGGACCCTTGTGTCCTTGAAGGTTTTTGCCTGTGCCTAATAATGTTTGCGAGACGTGTTCAAGGGAGAAGCTTTCAAAGCTGTAGGTAGCGTTACGCAGAGCATCGATCCCATCCACAATCACGCGCCCTGGAATATCGACAAAATTCATATTGTTTTGACCTTGTCGAATATTCACTTGAGAGCCATCACGGCTCCAATGAAATGGGATACCGTGTTCTCGGTAGACGCGGTGCAATACGCTGAAGTCAAAGTTGATGACATTCCAGCCGATGATCACATCTGGATCTAGGGTTTGAATGTAGGTATTGGCCGCCTGTAATAATTCGCGCACATTTTTAAAGAATATTAACCAGCCCGGTTTTACATCTTGTTTGTGGCCCAACATGAAAACCCGTTTTTCACTTTGAGCGTGTCCATTATGGTCATGCCATTGGCTGACGAAACCAATGCTGAAGAGTTTTTCTTTTTGCTCTTTGGTGGGCATGGAAGTTTCAATATCCACACTCACCACTTTTAAGCGAGGCTGATAGCTGCTGGGTTGTATTTTGGGTTTGATCCAGGTGTTGGTTCCATTATTTTCCCCATCAAATTCTACGCTGCCCTTAATGAAGCGCTCCATTAAAAATCGGTGTGGAGGTCGTATGTCGGCCTCCCAAAGGGTGATGTTTTGTTGTTCGCAATATTGTCGCAACGTCACATGCAATTGATGGCTTTGACAGTAGATGGCACTGACCGCTTTACCGTTGAAATGCTTGAGCGGCAGTGCTTCAATGCGCACGCCGTCCAATTTAGGTAGGGCAGCGCTTTGTTCTTGCGCACAGAAGCTCACACTTTCTTGCGAAGGAAAGTGTAGGCACTGGGGGCCAGTTTCTGTACTTAGCCAAAAGCTGAGCTGAAGTTGACCTTGTATGTCGTTCCACTGTTGCGACAGGATGAATCCGTGCACGTTTGACCTTATCTGGTTTTAGGCTTCAATTAGTATATGACTTAAAAGGAGCGAGGCATGAAACCCAGGATATCCCCTGATCCCATGTATCAATTACTCAGGGATGAAAAGGTTGAGGAGTTTAACAAGCTCAAGGCGCAAGGAAAGACCTGTGACTTATCTGGTTGTGATTTTCGAGGTTTAGACCTTCGAAATCTCGACGTCAAAGGCCTAGATCTCACGAACGCCTACTTTCGTGGCAGTGATTTGCGCTCATTGGACTTTCGCGGCTCTAAGCTCAATGGTGCCAGTTTGGCAGATGCTAAGATCAGTGGCTGCTTTTTTCCTGCCGATATCTCTGCCCAAGAGATTCTTATGTCCCTAGAACAGGGCACTCGCCTGCGTCAGCCTTCCTGTTAATTTACGCCCTAAATATGTGATAGATGACTATTTTTTGCTCATTCACTAGGAAATAGCACCATTTTTATGGTGAAATACGCCTCCCTGATTAATTAATGGCCAGTATTATGTTGTTTCTTGGCAAAGCCCCCGAGGCGACCCATGAATTACTTGAGCGCTTAGAGCTACTAGGTGAGCGCTTACTTCACGATTTGAATGTGCCAAGCCAGCTGCGTTCTTTCTCTAATGAGCCTCAGTTATTCGACTGTTTTGATAGCGAACAGCTCGGTATTGTTCGCAGTGGCTTGGTGACCATCGTCAACGGGGGCATTGATGCAGCCTGCTTGCAGCCCGGTGACATCATTGGCTTGAGCCGTGTGTTCGGTCTGCCTTATGCACAGCTCAAGGTGGAAGACGATGCTGAAATCGAATTAATTCAACGGGACGATTTCATGACTTATGTTCAAGCAGAGCCTCATCGTCAGCATCGCTTTACGAATTACTTGTTGACCACCTTGGCTTTGTACCAAGGATTGTTGGCCCATTATCACCGCCAGAATCAGGTTCAGGCACCCACAGGATTTCAGCACATTGAATCAGGCACTGTGATGATAAAGGAAGGGGATTTAGCCGATACCGTTTATCAGCTTATGTCTGGCAGTGCGGATGTCACCGTTCACGGCGTGACCGTCGGTGAAGTGCTTGCCGGTGAAATATTTGGTGCGATGGCGGCTTTTACAGGGGAGTCGCGTAACGCAACGGTGGTGGCTAGAGAAGATTGCCAGTTACTGGCCATACCCAAAGCTCAATTTGTCGACTTGATTAAAGCTCAGCCAGAGATTGCCATTACTCTGCTGGATAACATGTCACGCCGTATTAAATCGCTTAATGAACAGGTTTCTAACGCTCAGCGTCAAATCGCTTAATTAGACAATATTCGCCTTTTTGAGGTTTAATTGAGAATAATTCTTGATAACCTAAATGATAATGACTATTATTAACTCGTTGTCATGAAACGCCAAGTTCCCTTGCTAAGAGAGGACAAAGCAGCAAGTTCATCATGGCACTCTCTCTCATCAAGCTAATCACATTGTCGATTTGACAAGGCCGCTCAGTTTACTGAGCGGTTTTTTTTCGCCTGCAATTTACCACTATTGATTGGTTCATTCACCTATGTGATGACGGTTACTAAACGGGCTGAAAAACGAAAAGCGATTGGTTCCGCAGGCCTTTGCATCATACATAGCAATGTCAGCATTGCGGGTAAGGGTGATGGTGTCGTTGCCATCTTGAGGGGAAATACTGATACCAACGCTGCAGCCAAGAGTCAGTAAATGATCTTTTACCTTGTAGGGTTCAGACAAGGCCTTGATAATTTTTTGTGCCAGATCAGCGGCATGATCGCTGTTGGTAAGATCCTCTATGACCACAATAAATTCATCGCCACCTAATCTTGCGACCGTGTCATGGGTGCGAACCTGAGCGGTTAATCGAGCGGATACAGCTTGTAAAACAAGATCCCCCACTTCGTGCCCAAATTCATCATTAATGGGCTTAAATTTATCCAAGTCGAAAAACAATAGCGCACAGTGTGTGCTATTGCGGTTAGCCCTGAGTAACGCTTGGTTTAGCCTGTCTTCATACAAGCTGCGATTGGCCAGGCCCGTGAGGTAATCATGATGAGCCAGTTGCAGTAGCTGCTCCTCTGCGGCTTTGCGTTCTGTAATGTCGGTGATATTGAATACGTAGTGGCTGACTTTGTACTGTTTATCTTTAACCGTATTGATGCTCACATGCACGGGAATGGCTTGCCCCTGTGAGGTTGAATCGAGAATGTCGCCTTGCCAATGCCCTGTGTCATTTAAGCTTTTTGATACGTCCTCATAAAAGCCTTTTGGCATGCGCTCAGAGACTAAAATTTGAGGAGTGAAGCCAATTAACTGCTCTTGTGTGACACTGATTTTTTCACAATAGGCGCGGTTCACGGCAACAATATGCTTATACTGGTCAGTAATGATGATGCCATCACTACTGGCATCAAATACTGTGGCGGACAATTTCAACTGGGTTTCGTTGTTTTTTTGAAAACGTTGGTCCACCACAAAACAGATACCACGTTCCGCTTCACCGTTGAGTAAGGTTGCTCCAATGTAAACCGGCACTCGGTGTCCCTGTTTGTGAATCATTTCTTTTTCAAAGGGCGTGCACGCGCCTTTTTGTTTGAGTTCGTTAATGGCTTTTTCATCGGTACTACTGAATTCTTTTGGTGTGATTTTCTTCCAATTAACGGCATTATTTTTGATGTCATCTTTGCTGTAACCGATGATGCTTAAAAATGCTTCATTGGCAGCCAATATCTTTCCATTTAAGTGCCACTCCATCATGCCAATTACATTGGATTGATAAAGGGACACAAAACGCTTCTCACTGTCGGTTAGTTTTTGCTCGGTTTCATTGAGTTCAATAATGGTTTTGCGTGTGATGATGAAAATAATAAAAGCCAGAATGCTAATAATGATGATGCTGACGGTGAGCAGGGTGGATTTGATCCACCGTGCTCCTTCGCCTAGGGTGAGAGAAAAGTCACGGCCTATGTTGTGAAGCGCTATATTGAGTGTGCTTAGTTCGGCTAAATGCTGCTTTAAGCAAGTTGGGTCTGCAGTAATAATACATTGCTGAATCTGCTCTCCTAAGGTTTGCAGGTCGGTGATTTTTTGATCGCCTTTTTCCCAGATATCGATGGCGTTCTTCATATAATAAAAGGACTGAAAGCGGATAAAAAAATCCATCATGCTGTCGATATCATCTGGGTGGTTATCGCCCGCAAGAAAGCCGGCACGGGAGTCGACTTTATTTGGCGGCACTTCGAGTAATGCAAGGCGACCTTGTTTGTCGCCAAGATTGACGCTTAGGGATTGTTTAAACTTGTCATAGTCGGCAATGTCTTGGCTACGAGCGTAGCGCTCTAGGTGATAGGTGGCATCTTTTTGCGCCTTGGACCATAGTCCCTCACCGCGAACAAACGCGCGGACACTGTTGAGGGTTTCTGATTGTAAATAACCTAACCCCATAAGCATGACGCTGGCTAGAATGAATAAACCCACAACCAGCCAAACCTTTTGTGCCATGGGCACACGCTTAGATTGACGATTAATGCGTTCAATTGAATGATGCTGTGTCATATTCCACACGAGGATGGGCTATTGGGTTCTCAAACCATCCACTGAGTATAGACGTGAATTAAAAAAGAGCTTAGGTCTCAGGGGGCTCAGAGAACAAGTCATCATACTCATTTTGAATGGTTTCATATTCCGCGACCCCTTGCTTTAATTGGTCACTTTGACGCAAGGTATCAAGGGTGGACAGCACGTCCACCACGTTCTCAAACTCTTTAATTAAGGCTTCATCCGCGCCGATCTCGTTAAGATGGGTGAGCATTTGCTTCGCATTATCTAGCGCAACCACCTCAGTTTGCCGCTGTTTACTGGTACTGGCCGAATCCATATTGGTGATGGCCTGGGCAATAGGCTCAAGCATGGTGAGGGTTGGTTCATCACCTTGCTTAGACGCTTCAAACATAAAACTACTGATGAAGTGCTTGGATTGAGTAATGGTCGTTTGCTCAGGCGTCTCGGCACCCATTGCTTGTAATTCTTGGTTATTGATGAAGCCATTTTCATAAAGACTTTGACTGAGCGCGGCAATGTTCTCTGAGGCAATGGGGCCATTGAAAAACTCTTTACTAATGGCACTGAGTTTTTGGCTACGAATAGATAAGCTCAACTCGCTGGACGCCGTTCCCCGTGATGGGGTACTGATATGGGGTGTCATATCGTGATCGGTTTGGGCGCTAAGCTCACTGCCAAGGTTTTTATTTTCTTGGTAGAGATTGCTGATTAAGCTTGGTAGTGGACGATTGATTTCCATTGTCTATCTCATGCATGACACAGTGGGTGACTGTCTAAAATAGCAAGTTATGCGCCAAAGCAATTTACGTTAATATAGCCTTCTGGCCTGTCATTGCAGGCAAGCACTGGCCGTTTTGGTTTTGCTTGATAACGTTGCGGCGAATACTCACCGCTGAGAAATAGATAAATGATTAAGGTGGCTATGAAACGTATTTTTAAAAAAATGGCATGTCTCAGCATGATGTTGACGGCATTGTATGCCCATGGTTTTGAGCAGACACTGACCTTCACAGAAGCTCAGTTACAAGAAAAGCTACAGGCCATGACGCCAATCGAGCGCCAAACCTTATTTGCGAATGTTGTATTAACGGATGCAAAGTTGCGCTTACTGGATGCACAGAATCAGTTATCGGTAACGGCATTTTTAGATGTGACCGCTTTAGGTGGTTTACGTGGGTCGGGTCATGTGACGGTTCAGGGCAGTGTGATGTATCAGCCGAGCGAAGGGGCGTTTTATTTACACAATGCGCAGCTGGTAGAGCTGCATGTGGAGCAGTCATCCAAAGAGACCATCAATCAGCTTAAACCGGTATTACAAGATGTCATTACGCAAAGCCTGCAAAGTCAGCCTATTTATCGTTTAAAGGATAACGATATGCGCCAAGCACTGGTGAAGGCCAGCTTGAAAAAAGTAGAAGTGAAAGACCAAGCACTGTTAGTCACCCTGGGGTTTTAGCTAAACGCTCAATAATTTTTGTCGAATACGCGGGTTATTTTTAGCCCGCATAAACAGCATTAGCATCGTAAAGCCCATCAGCAGGTTGCCAATGGCGCATCCCCAGAACAATCCGGTTAGCCCTCCAAAGTATTGCCCTAACCATGCACAGGGTAAGTAAAAAACAAATAAGCGCATGAGGTTGATGTTCAAAGACAAGTGGGTTTTGTGCAGCGCGTTCATGGTGGCGGTACACACTAGGGTAAAACCCATGGCAAAGTAGGTCAGCGGTACAATATAAATAAACTGCTGAATAATACTTTGCACCTGTACTTCTTCACTAAAGATGCGGCTCACCGGCTCAGCGAAAATGGCCAGTAACCCATACACCACCAGTTGCCACCCAAATAGAAATTGCATACTTTTTATTAAGGCCTGTTCAATGCGCTTGTCTTCCCCTGCACCGTGATTTTGCCCAACAAACGGCGGCAGGCTGGCGGTGAATGCCATGATCACAATCATCGCCAAGGGTTCAATGCGGCTGCCTACACCATACGCGGCAACGGCATGTGTGCCGTATTGAGCAACCCAAGCCACCATGATGCCGTTTGCCAAAGGCCCGAGCATATTGGTTAACGCAGCGGGAATGCCAAGTTTAGTCAGTTGCTGCCATTGCTGAACGATACCCTTGGGAATCGCCAGAGAAATCAGGTCCTTCTTTAACAAATAACGAAGCACAACAATAAAAGCCACTGCCCAGCTAATGGCCGTTGCGATGGCGGCGCCTTGAATCCCTAGCTTGGGAAAGGGACCGATGCCAAAAATCAGTAAAGGGTCCAGTACACCATTAATAGCCGCGCTACCAAGCATGATTAAACTGGGTAACTTGGTGTTGCCAGTGGCGCGAATACTGGCATTGACGATCACTAGCACGATCAACAACACACAACCCATGTACCACCAGGTCATATATTCTGATATGAGCTCGATCAATTCGTCACTGGCGCCTAGCCAAGCAAACACAATGGACTGGGTGCTAATCCCAATCACCGCAAGAATCAGCCCTAAAATGAAAGACAGGTATAGGCTTGCAGTAACCCAGTTGCGGGCTTGTTCTGCGTCTTTTTGTCCTAGACTTCTGGCGACAACGGCGCCGGTTGCGATACTTAAGCCGATGGCGAGGTTCATGATCATCATGGTGACGGGGAAGGTGAAGCTCACCGCTGCTAAGGGCTCTGTGCCCAGCAAGCTGATAAAGTAAGTATCAATGAGGTTAAATAAAAAAATGCTGAGAATCCCAAGCACCATAGGGGCCGTTAGCCGGTATAACCAACTTGAAATAGCGCCTTGTGTGAGATCTGAGGACATAAACCGTATGCTTGTTTTTTAGTAAGGTGAAACATGATGCCATAACTAGCGGCTGGTAAACTTAAAACCGAGTTGAATTGTGTGTTTCTTTTATAATCATAATAGAGCAAATTTTTGCGTGAACCGTTTTTACGAACCCCGTATGCATGTTTAGTTCGTTCGCTACTTATGATGCTTTAAGGCAATTTAACGGCTTTGGTGGTTATACGCAGGCACAATCAAGCAGTCAGTTGGTTAGACGTGTGGGCCCTATGACATAGATCTGTATCCACACGGATTGTGTTGATTAAACAAACGTGAAGCGAGTTGCTGGTATTTATCCCCAGAATCTGTGGATAAGTCTGAGGATAGGCATGGGGTAGAATGATCTTGCCAACGGGGCGCAATAGCCCTAGTTAATTTGTCCAATTTTTACTCTAGTAACAGACGAAAAAAAACCGCGACCTGTTAATAACAAGACACGGTCTTTTTTGCTAACTAATAAAAAATGATTAGAAAGACTGACGTAGGAAAACAGCTACAACAGTGTCATCACCTTTTTCATTACCATCAGCATCCGAAGTAATTGAACTAGTTTGCTCAAGCTCTAAACGGATGTGGAAAGTATCAGAAACAGATTTGATCACCTGAGCATAGATATCACTTTCTAACTCAGTTCCATCATCATCTTCACCAAAACCATAACCAGCGTGGATGCTTAGGTCAGACGCTAGCTCATACATACCACCAACAGACATAGAAGTACGCTTGTCACCAGCCGCATCGTCTTTATCGACAGACTGATAGTTAAAGCCCACTTCAAGCTGATCATTTGCGCGGAATTTAGCACCGATGCTTGCAAGAGAGGGTGCAGCTAAGTCAGTCGAAACATCGGAATCAGAGACAATGCTCTGAACATAGGCCGCGTTAACTGTGACTTGACCAAAAGAGGCCGCACCACCAAGAGTCACACCCGTAATACCAGAGTCATTAAGCTTTTGTGAGTTGCCATCAGCATCCAAAATAGGATCATCGTTAGCGTCTAAAAGTACACGATCATCTTCACCAATATGCGCCGCTACGGTAAAGGTAAATGGGCTAGTGTCATAACCACCGCCGCCAAAGGTGTAGTTAATGGTGCTGTCGTTACGGAAACCGTAGGCCAGAGAGCCTGGCAGTAATTCAGTTGTGAAATAATAAGCGCCGTAACCATGACCTTCGGTTTTCATTGCATTCCAAGCACTGTATTCAAACAAAGGCGACCATTGGCTACCAATAATAATGCTGTGCTGGTCTTTAGATAGAGAGATATAGCCTTGGCGAGTTTGGAAAGACGGGCCGCCATCATCAAGAACGTTGACGTTTTGCTCAATGTGATAACCAGTCGTCCAGCCATTAGCGTGGGTTTCATCCCCAGAAACAGTAAAACGAGAGGTCACAGGGTTGATCATTCCAATGTTTTGATCATCGCTATTTCCTTGAGGTGCTTGCATGCCAGGGAAGATGTAAGAACCAGTATCACCAGAGTAATACTCAATCCCCAAATCAACAAAACCCGATACATTGACACTTGGGGCAGCAATTGATTGACCAGCAAAGGCGAGGCCTGCCACTGCTAATGCTAACGATGTTTTTTTGAACATACTTATTCCTCTCTATTTTCTTATTGGGACGTCTGAAAAACTTACAGGCGTCCATGCGAGCTTTACTGCAGTTAAAGCACAGCTTTAACCATACAGCATGTGTGCTTCCTCGCAACTACCTGATTATTATTTAGGCAATTAAGGTCTATTTCTGACACGGTCCTGAATGGGACAATTACACAGATTAAAAACACCCAATTTATGACCAGTTTGTTACGATGGCGAATACTACACGAATAGACACGTTCTTTTTCATAATGGTTAACAGAACCTAAAATCAAAAAAGCCCAGAAAATTCTGGGCTTTTTTGATTTTACTGATAAGTGCGCTTATTGAATGTGCGTTGCTGTGCCTTACAAGGTTTCGAAAACCTTATCCGCGGCTGCAAGGGTGAAGTCAATATCGGCATCGGTAATGGCAGAACACATAAAGCCACCTTCAAATTCAGACGGTGCTAGATAAACACCTTCGTCCAGCATGCCGTGATAAAACTTTTTAAAGCGCTCAGAATCGCATTTTTGTACCTGAGCAAAACGGCGAATGGTTTTTTCTTCACTAAAAAAGAAACCGAACATGCTTCCCACTTGGTTGGTGGTCAGTGGGATATTATGTTTGCTGGCTAGGGTTTCAAGGCCTTCACACAACATCTGTGTTTTACGTGTTAGTTCATCGTAGAAACCAGGTTCGCTGATGGCGTTGAGCATGGCGCGACCAGCGGCCATGGCAATGGGGTTACCCGACAACGTCCCCGCCTGATAAACCGGGCCAAGCGGTGCTAGGTATTCCATGATTTCTCTTCGACCACCGAAAGCACCCACTGGCATGCCGCCGCCAATCACTTTGCCGAGTGTGGTCATGTCGGGTTTCACACCATACACTTCTTGCGCGCCGCCACGAGCCGCACGGAAACCACACATCACTTCGTCAAAAATCAACACAATGCCATGTACGTCACATAGCTCGCGTAAGCCTTGTAAAAAGCCATTTTCTGGAGGGATGCAGTTCATGTTACCGGCAACCGGTTCCACAATGACGCAGGCAATTTCATTGCCCATTTGTGCGAAGCATTCGCGTACGCTGTCTAGGTCATTGTGGGTTAAGGTGATGGTTAAATCAGCCAGAGCCTTAGGCACACCGGGAGAGCTCGGTACGCCAAGCGTCAGCATGCCAGAGCCGGCTTTAACCAATAAAGAATCGGAGTGACCGTGGTAGCAGCCTTCGAATTTCACCATTTTATCGCGTCCGGTATAGCCGCGGGCTAAACGGATGGCGCTCATGGTGGCTTCGGTGCCGCTGGATACCATGCGCACCATGTCCATGCTTGGATAAATTTCACAGACCTTGTTGGCCATTTCAATTTCAATTTCGGTCGGTGCGCCAAAACTTAAACCGTTCACCAATTGCTTTTGAACCGCATCAAGTACTTCTGGTGCGCCGTGACCTAAAATAAGCGGTCCCCAAGAATTAACGAAATCAATGTAACGATTGCCGTCTTCATCAAATAAATACGCGCCTTCGCCTTTTTGAAAAAAGATAGGGCTGCCGCCAACACCATTAAACGCACGCACGGGAGAGTTCACACCGCCAGGAATATGAGTTTGTGCTTGGGCAAACAAGGACTCGGAACGAGAAATATCCATAACAATACCTACTGCTGAAAATTAAAAAGGGCGAACCACAGCTAAAATAACCACTGCGACTAAAATTAATACGGGTGCTTCGTTGAAAAAGCGATAAAAGGTGTGGCTTTTGGTGTTTTTATCATCACGAAACTGTTTAAGTAAATACCCACAATGGAAGTGGTAGCCAACCAACACCGCCACTAAGGCGAGCTTGGCATGGATCCAGCCTTGGCTGAAATAATAGCTAGGGTTGAGCGTCAGTAACCAGCCACCCAGTATGACAACGGCAATCATGGAAGGTGTCATGATGCCGCGATAGAGTTTGCGCTCCATGATTTTAAAGCGCTCTTTGCTGGTTTGGTCTTCGCTCATGGCGTGATAGACAAACAAGCGCGGCAGGTAAAACAGCGCAGCAAACCAGCACACCACCGCAATAATATGAAACGCTTTAAGCCAAAGCATAGCCATCCTTAAATGAGTTAATGGGCATAACGATAATAGTTGTGGATTTTATCATGTTCGATGATGCCCATGACAGAGGCGGTATTCACTTCTTTGCCATAGTGAATGGTTAGGCACTCCACTTTTTCATCGATCATGATGTCCAGTGCTTCTTGCAGGTTGGCGCGCATCGAAATGCTTTGGCAGGTTAAGCGTTGCCCTGGAATTGCCATCAAGTTTAATGTTGGATCACCTTCTTCACTTTGCTCTAACCATTCTTCAAGGCTTTCATCGTTCATTAGCAAATTTGCCACATCCGATGCAGCAAGCGCGGCCAGTATGCCTTTTTCAGCATGGATGACCAACCAAGTTGGATTCCCACTCAGTGCTAACTTTAAGGTATCGATGGAGGCAAACTTAGGCACCACTTTTATATTTTTCTCCGCCACACTTAAAACGCTGTTTTGTCTGAGCATTAATTCCACAGGGCTGGTGTCGGTAGACAGGCCACGCAGTTGTAATAAACGAGGGAATAGTGCCTTTTGTTTAAATACTTCGCTGGCGGTTAAGTTCGCAATCACCACCACCAGCATAGCCGGTAACAGAATATTGGGGTTATTGGTCAACTCCAATAGTGTCATCAACGCGGTGAGGGGGGCTTGTAGGCAAGCACTCATCATGGCAGCCATACCCAGCATGGCGTAGTAGCCCGTGGCACTGGCGATATCCGGTGCGAAATAATTCCCCACTTCACCAATGGCACCACCGGCACACGCGCCGATAAATAACATTGGGCCGATCGCCCCTGCAGGCTGACCTAAACCTAAATTGAACCCTGTAATGCACAGCTTAGCTAGCGCAAAGGTGAGTAATAGCATCCAAGGCAGTTGGCCGGTGAGTGCGTGGTTAACCGTGTCGTAACCGATGCCCATCATGGCAGGGATCATTAATGCAAACAGGCCGTTTAATACGCCGATGATTAAGAATCGCAACCAAATGCTTTTAGGGGCTTTCTGCGCACTTTTTACGCAAATCCAAATGAATAATGCCGCAAGTGTGCCCATTACGAGGCCTTCGACTAATAAAAAAGGAAACTCCAGCAAAGAGCGCATCTGCAAAGGGGGCACGGTGAATGCGGGCTCCACGCCATAAACTAAGCGGGTTAACAACGCGCCCGCAACGGAGGCCAAGATAATAGGAATCAAGCTGACGAAGCTATACCCCATTACGATGACTTCCATTGCAAATATCACCCCAGCAATGGGCGTATTAAAAGAGGCACTAATGGCGGCGGCCACACCGGATGCCAATAAAAGCTGAATGTGGCGGCTAGGTAATTGAAATTTGCGCCCCATGATACTGCCGCTGGCGGCACCTAAATGCACCGCAGGGCCTTCACGTCCAGAGCTTTGGCCGCTGAGCGCACAGATGATTCCGGCAAAAAATTGCGCGATAAAATTGGTGAAGGGCATGTGCCCTTGGTGGTGTTTTAGGCGTTCAAGGACATGGCTGATGCCCACCATTCGGCTTTGTGCACTTAAACGAGCAAAGATCACCGCCACGAGCATGGCACCGGCTAACGGCAGAAAAAAACGTATCCAAGGGGCCAGTGCTTCGAAGTTTTCACTATCGCCATTTTCAAGATACGTCGTTAACGGCCCTTCGATGGCAAAGCGAAATAATAAGATGGTGCCGCTAGTGATGAGCCCAGCTAATACCCCAAGAAGTGCCAATTGGGGCAACGCATCCCCTTGGGCAAGGGAAATTCTTAAGCGACGAATAAAAGATGCCATGAATTGCTCTATCACTTTTTATGGAAGGCGCTATTATAAGGCCCTTCGAAATTAATCAAAAAAGAAGGTGATATTGTGATTAATGTGGGACTTGTGGGCGGTACCGGTTATACGGGCGTTGAGCTGCTTCGAATTCTTGTGCAACACCCGCAAGTAAATTTAAAAGTGGTGACATCTCGTGGTGAAGACGGCACACCTGTGTCCGATATGTTTCCAAATTTGCGCCCATTCACAAATATCACCTTCAGTGTACCGGATGTTAAAACTCTGTGTGAGTGTGATTTGGTGTTTTTTGCGACACCGCACGGTGTCGCCATGGAGATGGCACCAGAATTAGTAAAAGCCGGTGTCAGAATCGTAGACCTAGGCGCGGACTTTAGAATCAAAGACGTGGTGGAATGGTCAAAATGGTATGGCTTAGAACACACCTGTCCTGAAATCGTCGAGCAAGCGGTTTACGGTTTGCCAGAAGTGAACCGTGAAGCCATCAAGACGGCAAACGTCGTTGCCAACCCTGGCTGTTATCCAACGGCAGCACAATTGGGATTATTACCACTGATTGAAGCAGGCTTAATCGAAGTCGATGGCATCATTGCCGATTGTAAGTCTGGTGTGAGCGGTGCGGGCCGTCAGGCTAAAATTGGCGGATTATTGTGTGAAGCCAGTGAAAGTTTTAGTGCTTATGGGGTGCCAGGTCACAGACACTTACCAGAAATCAAACAAGGTTTACAAAACGCCAACAAGAACAACGCAGTGGGCCTCACGTTTGTGCCACACTTAACACCGATGATTCGTGGTATTCATGCTACCCTGTATGCCAAATTGAAAGATACCAGTGTGGATTTGCAAAAAGTGTTTGAGGCACGTTATGCCAATGAGCCGTTTGTTGATGTGATGCCTGCAGGCACTCATCCTGCTACACGTAATGTGAAAGGCAGTAACTTCAACCAAATTGCGGTTCATCGTCAACAAGGCGGAGACACGGTTATTGTATTATCCGTCATTGATAACCTTGTGAAAGGCGCTGCGGGTCAAGCCGTACAAAATATGAATATCATGTTTGGTTTTGCCGAAAACACAGGTATGACTCAACCAGCTATGCTTCCATAAAATGGTTTTAGAAAATAAAAAGGACTGCAAGTAATG
>Ga0115005_10001639_pt1 | contig 17893 bp, 11 predicted proteins | sample ArcOceMetagenome_FD_87163 | JGI IMG/M metagenome (GOLD analysis project Ga0115005, IMG submission 87163) | Marine eukaryotic phytoplankton communities from Arctic Ocean - Arctic Ocean - Greenland ARC118M Metagenome | ecosystem: Environmental > Aquatic > Marine > Oceanic | place: Arctic Ocean... | reverse complement strand
GTTGAGGGTTTCTTAGTTCTATTTTCAGTTGGCGCGCCGTGAGGGTGTTCGAAAGGCTCAACGTCGTTGCGCCGTCAGTGTCGTCAATATATTTATCGTCCATCGACCGCCGTTGAAAAGGACTAAAAAAGATTGGAAAAGAGTCTCCCTGATGTGTTCCTTGACAATTTGCTCATATTTTTAAGAAATAACGCTGATGAAGGAAATCTAAATTCTTGCTTTCCTTCCCCCCACAGTTGGTGTACCTGCAATCGCTCTCAGCTGTGACCCCAGCGCAGTCTCTCACTTCTCTGGTTTTGAAACTTCTTGCTGATAGGGACGATGACCGATGATATGCAGTAGTTGCACTGTAACCGACGAGTAGTTGTTCGCGACTTCTATTTAGGCACAGTGCAATTTAGAGTGTCATGAATGGGAATTGATCACTCCTTGACACTCTTTTGACTGTTAACGTCCAGTCCTTGTAACGAGGTGAAAGAACTGTGAAGGCTCGAGGATGCGATATCTTGAGGAGCGCAGAGAGCAGTGATGTGGTTGGTTTCTATTGAGTTGTTGCGTTTTAGGGCCCTGGCGCTTAACAACTTGATTTCAGACCGTGTATATCACAGGTGTTGGCTGGAGGAGGAACTGACCGATAGTAAACAATATTCGGAGTCACAACAGGTGGTTTTAACCGCCACCCTTTAACAAAGGTTGATAATTACAGGTGGAAAACTTCTCGTAGAAGTCAGAGTAGCGTGCGTAAATGTTAAACAATTTGTCTTTAGACCGGGTACAGCATAGGTGCTGGCTGGATTAGGAACTGACTTATAGCAAACAGTAATCGGAGTCACAACAGGTGGGTTTAACCGCCACTCTTTAACAAAGGTTGATAATTACAGGTGGAAAACCTTTCGTAGAAGTTAGAGTAGCGTGCGAAAATGTTAATAGTGACCGCAGCCAATGGGTGCTCAGAGTAGTATCTTTTATAATTATCTTGAGTAATATTGATATCCGCAGACCTGCGGAATCTCAGTTAGCTATAAATATGGAACCGTCAGTCTCTGAACTTTGCAAAAACCAGGAACATTTATTGAGAAGGGAATTACAGAATGGGAGAACAGGGTGGCGGTTAATAAAAATGTGACAGGTCAAAGACTCTATCGTCGTCTTTTTTTGTATCTTCAGCCATCCACAAATATAAAATTGATATACACATTATAACCTTTTTTATATCTTTGAACCCGATGACGATGGCACTAAAACAATCGCGCTGCTTTGATTTGATCGCGGATCAAAGGGTAGCAGTTTCCAGAACTGCGTTTGTACTCAACCATGGAAAGATGAATCTTTTGGAACCGCACACTGTCAAGTATAACAGGATCAAAGCGCGTACTCAAGACGAGTTTCCACATTGCAGGTCGCTTTTTATTCCGTGCTATAATTTCGCAAAAGGAAAAACAACCGGGTTTTTTTGTGCAGTAAGAATGAATAGCAGTTTGGATGGAACGGGCAAGAGGCGGCTATGGCGACTTGGTGTCTTCCAAAGACACGACTGTTTTGACGACAAGGGGGAAGTTCATTTCTTTGTTTTCCGAGAGGCTATGCATTGGAGCCAAATTCAGAAAGGGAATAGATCACAAATTGCGAAACACATGGAGCCGTGCACCTCTACAATTTCGTCTTCGGATATCATTCCTTTGACCGAAGTACAACGGAGGGGTGATAGTACTGCGAATGGCTGTGCGTTCGGTTTTTGTGCTAGACATGTAAATGCACTCGGTTGTTTCGAACAATCTGACTGTCCTGATTTCTTTTATGATGCACCAGGACATGTCTTCAAGAAAAAGTTTGGCAAGAACAAAAGCAATATTTCATTCGCAACAAAGTGCTGCAGTGATTTTATGTATGTCGAGCCTGGGAAAGACAAAAACAACGGTCGATTGGGCAAGAAATTAAAAATGGATTCGCTGACGCCCGATTCGAGGAAGGAAGAGGTAAATCAGTCTGTTAAGTGTGACTTGATCTCAAGGGTTATTCATGATATGCCAAATTGGAGAATGTTGGAGAGCAAGCAGCACAGGGACGCATCAATTCCAATATATTATTGTGTTCACAAAAAATTGTTCCAGCCGTCCGGAAAGCACTTCCTTTGTCCTTTTCAGGCAGAGAAGTCTATTGCAGGACGCCAGCGCACTTGTAGAACAAAGCTATTTGCCAAGATCCCGAATGGGAAAAAGGATGCATTGAAGGAGGTGACATCAGAGTATCTGTCTCCAGGGCTTTTCGACGAAAAATTGAGTTCGATGTGCTCGGGTACTGTTGAACTGTTCGTTGTTGATCCCAGGGAGCACCCGCAAGGATTTGTATTCTCAATTGTGCAGGACTGCAAAGATCCGCCGCGCCTGGGGAAGATAGTGTTTGACAATGACCAGGCAACAATCTATAAAGAAGAGAGGCGCGGAGCATTTTTTGATTCGTCTGTAAAGAAGGGGTGCGTTGCCTTTAGGGGTTTGCCGTGGCTATATGAATCAAACATTAATAAAAAGGAACTGAAGTGCCTTGAATTGATGCACGGGAACAGGGATGGATGTCTGAGGAGCAGGAAGTCGGTTGATATGGATGGTTTTTTTTCTTACACCGGACCCAGATCGAGCGGCCAGGCAAGCTCTACGCCAATTGAAACTAGTTCCCACGGCCACGATTTGTGGAACATGAGAAATTCTCTGCCTGCATTCATGACGGGAACTTTGCTTGGAAGAATCCTTTGCACTCAATCGGATCGCATGCTTGAACTCAGCGGAAATGTTGTCATGAATGCTGCGATGATGCTCGAAAATGCAGAGGACGGCAGAAAAATGGGGGGGTACGAGAATATTTGCTTTCATAAAATTGTGACTATATGGTTTTCGTCGGTGAGAAATTTTAGCATGGGACAGCGCGAATTGACTGATGACAAATTTTGAAATGATTCCTCTGACACTATTTCTTTCGCACTGCTCAACAGTCCATGCACACAGATAAAAATGATAGATCCAGCTCTTTCTTTCTAAGTTGTATGGAACAGGCCTTCGCTGAACATCGCAAGCAAGACACATGTTTACAATCTCGGAGTCCATCGTATGATGAGATACTACATTATTTGCAGAGGTACAGAGATGCTAACGGGAACACGTTCGACAACAAGAACACGATATGTTGCTGGTCAGTTGTGTCGGAACCGCCAGTTCAAATATTACCAACGGAGATTGATGAAGCTGAAATATCATTTGAGCATCATTTCTGTTGCGAAAATCTCTTCTTTGCGTTGGACATTTCTTCGAGAGTTTTAAAACATGAGTCTGTTCGCGGTAAGTACGGTGGAAGTTTATTGACAAGATTGATAACGCACGGATCGTCACTGCCCGTCTGTCAAATGTGGGAATTGGACGAGAAAATTGGTGTGGCTCTGTATCCTGACGACAGGGGCCGCGATATTCCGTTCGCGTGGGGACGGTCTGGAGGAAAGAAGAAAGCCAAATAATGTTAATAACATGGATGGCTTTATTCCTTACTTGAGTAGTACTAAGTATAGCACAATATAAAAGATAATTAAAAATGTAATTTATAAGTTACCATCGCCTTCGTTTAGGTGATGAGAGATACGCGTTCTCTCGTTTGAACATTTCGGGACTGTATGCCGGACAGCCCTCTTCGACAACGTATTTTTTGATCCTTTCATCATCACCTCGCATGGCATATAAATGGGTTTCTTCTGTCCAAGGACAGCCTTCGCCTCTAGCCCATAGAAGAACATCAAAGTTACCATTTTTCGCAGCCTCAGTACAAGTCCTGGAATCGAAATTCCTTGTGTTCCGTAGACTTTGCAACACATCCAAACGGCCAAGGCGGGCAGCAACAGCGAATGTCAATGGGCAAAATTTGAATTTTTTTATCAAGAGGCGAATAACGTCAATGCTCTGATTACCTTCCATTGCCCAGATGATAGCCCTCTTTTTACCTCTGCAAAAGATTACATCACTGCTGCGTAATACGTAGGACAAAGTTTCTATATTGCCATGTCTGGCGGCTCTACGCCAGAATTTATAACTGGTGTATCTATCATCATGATCAAAATAATACGTTGATGGCAAGTCGTGCAGTCGACGGGTCTCGATGGCAGCACTGCGAGTGTCCGTCTCGAACAGTTGAACATTACGAATTGAAGATACAACAACTCTGAAGGATGTCGTTTTTTTTATTCGTGAGGATTGGTTCGTAGTTTGGGTGCCCAGAACTAGCTTCAGTTTTCGTTGCAACGTAAGCATTCAGGAGCAATTTGCAGCTTGTCGCGATGTATCGGTAATGAGTACCATGCAGAAACGACATTGCTTGCACTAATACGTCAGAGGGACAGAGACCCAACGGGGTCTCTTTATTCCGCTCGGTAGGAGTCGTAACCATATTGCCAGATGATGAGTATGGGTATGATGTCCAACTGTTCTTTTCTGAAAATAAAATTCCTTTTGGGACAATCAATTTTTTTGTCACTTAGGTTGAAGTTGTTGAAGTTCAATCCCATTTTACTGAATTAGCATTCCCAGTCTAGGCTATTACTAGATTTCTTTAAAACGCGTCACTGCCGATGAAAATTATTATTTAGCTCCGAAAAATAAGCTTGAAGTTGTTAAAATTCAAAATTAGCATTCACAGTCTAGGTTTTCATTCAGTGGCAGATGCATTCACATGCGTCATTGCCGTTGAGAAACAATTACTAACACAATATCATACTGTAACCTCCGTACCGTAACATGCTAAACCATATCAGAAAACAGTTTCTTACAGATCTCGTGCTTTATATCAAAGGAGTTGGTGCAATGTTGAACGAACCAAAAAAGGGGAAAGATGCTGAAAGACGACACCATGAGAAAAGAAGGATGTGCTTGGTTTCAGAACCACAGGAGGGGGCGCAGTTAGCTGGGAAAATAGTATGCACTGGTTCTCAACTTTTGAAACAATACGTGTTGAAACAAATGTTTTGTTTCCCCGTCGGAACTAAGAAATTTGACTTCCTTCTGATTGAGGCAAAGCAACTCTTCTCGTACATGTTTCAAACCGGATCTCTTTCCCCATCTGGAATTCCTCGTTGCGTTTCCAGCACGACAGCAGTATCTGCCTCTCACCCAATGATCCCTGTCTCGAAGTATTTAGCAAAATATGCTGCGTCGAATGATAAAATACGCACTTCCTTTGTGAAGCTTAGAACAGTGGATGCCACGTCTAATATCTCAACCGACGCAGTTACTAATTACAGTTTCCGCGATCCAGTACTATTATTTTTGAACGGCGGCAGTAGGTAATAACGGGGGTAACATGTCGTCATTTTTTTAATGAAGATGAGCTTCGTATGACAAGTGACGAAGTCGGTGAAAGAATTGCTTCTGTCGATGGAGTCGAATATGATAAATTTAAGTATACATCAATGCGTTATATACTGAATCTGAAAGGTGACTTTAAATTTATAACAGTAGTGACTATCATGGTTATCAATTATTGAATTCATTCTGCACTTCTTGGAGAGATACTTTTGAAACAAAGAAGCTCAACTTGCTGAATGGCCCGGTATAAAAGGGAGGAATCCGCTTTGCGTGCCATGTAGTTCTAGAATTCACAGAAATGGAAGCATTCACAAAACGAAGTCTGATCTTCTTTCATCATATCCTAGCAGAAGATATGCAACGGTTGAATGGAGAAGGTAACTGTTGCGGAACTGGTCGTAGTTGGAATGAGCTCGGCCTCGGTATTCACCCCGCCATGTAGAACTTTATTCTTGGGAGCGGTTGATTGAACTAGTTCGTTCAAGTACGTGTCATGCAACAGCTTAGAAGTCGTCACAACAATATGGTAGTTTGTTTCACGTAGACAAGACACAATTTTTGTTGTGCGAATTTTTTTTGTGCCACGGAGCAAGCCATATTTCTATATTATATAATTAACAGATGTCGTTGCTAGACATGATCAGTTGAAGCCTTCAGGCTTATCAGAATGCTTTCTTGCTAGACATAATAAGTTGAAGCCTTCAGGCTTATCGGAACGCTTCCTTGTTGAGACTTCTTTTTTATCTAAAAAATAAATCAATAATAGTAGCTCAAAAAGAATTCAAGAACGATGACCATGCAACGGGGTCAAGTTAGACACATTCTCAACAGCCACTACGGTTCTGTAATACCGTACTTGTACGAAACACCGGACTGGGATCCCCCTGTACAAGGCAGGATGCCGAGAGGTGGATTTTCAGTGATTGATAGTAATCGGGGACCTAATGCAACAAAATTTCACCCAATTAAGCTATACCATTCTATAGATATTGGTGATTACAGTTTTGAAGCAGCGTTACGGCAGATGCAAAACTGGGACTTTAGACAGTTTTGCCGCAACTGGTCCCCGACAGAGGTACTAGAATTATCTCGTCAACTTGAAAGAGTAACAAGGTACTACGCGCCTCCATCCACAAACGAGAAGCTCATTGCAATGTACTTTGTACATGAAAGTTGGGATCCTGAAGAGGTAGGAAATGCTGATGAAGGAGATTATGTGCCGGTACATGACATTATACATCGAATGCACGAGTTGATGCGTTATCGAACAATTGAGTTTGTACAGAAGCTGTTCGCAGTATATGCACTAGAGGGTAATCGTGATTTTTTTTATAACAGTGGAGGGCATTGTAGGATCATGAGAAACGTGGAGGAAAGGGAACATTATGAGGGTTATTCTGCAATTGGGACTTGAGAGATGCGGACGAGAGGGAGGGTAATAATGGCTGCTGTGCGCTTTAATTTTAATTAACATATATATTGTATTCTCTGAATCTAGAAATGCCCGTAACAGAGATGATTTCTCTCTGCTAAAGTACAGGTTGAAGGACATCCATATTCTTCCAACACCCTCAAGCACTCCAATTGATTTTGTTGTGTAGCCAGCCTGCAGCTATTCTTGGTACACCAGAAACCATCTTCCAGCAGCAGTTGGAGATTTTTTGCTTTCCCGCCTTTGATTGCTTTGTTGACAATCATCACATCATTCCGACTATCTTCTTTACGAGTACGTTTCCGTCTAGTGCTGTACAATTCTATTTCAAAACATCTCAATTGTTCCATGCCGAGAGCCCATAGCAAAGTAGTAGAATGTCCTTTCTCCGCAATGTGATACCAGTACATACGTTTGCAGTTTAAGTTATTGCCATCGGGATGCTTAAAGATATCGTCACAAAAGGTGCGTGTGTACGAAGTTGACGACGCTACCACTGCCATGCTCGTTGTTCGTGGGATAGGTTCATCGCCCTCTAGATATGCGTCACTAAGAGCCTTGAACGATGTTGCTACTGAACGATAATGGGTAGATCGAAGATACGATGCGATCGTAACCAAAATTCCAGGTGGACAATCTGAAATACGGGTTGTTGAAATTGCATTAGGAGGCTCCATACTATTTGTAGGAGTAAATAAAAAATGCATATCAGAATAATTTGAAAGTGTCCAGGGATGGATTTTTTTTAAGGGTCATGTACTGCTGTCCTGAAGGTTCTCTCAAAATCGCGGGAACTTGGATCGAGTCACAGTTCCAATTTTTTTATTGGTCATTTTTAATTTGCACACCAATGCCACTGTGCCTTTTAAAAGTACATTTGCGAATTTTGAACAAATGATAGTGCTAGAATATTAAAAGTTGAGTGCAATAGCTAGTAACTTCATCAAATGGATAAATTCAAACTATTAATTATGCAGTACTTCTGCAATCGCGGCCATTTCTAGTACCATTTCCTTGCCACTGCTACTATTCGGCTCATAGTTTAGCTTGGCGCATGCTTGGTACCTAAGATTTGGCATTGTCTCCACCCGATCAATGATCATATCTTTGCCGACTTGTATCAGTTCTACTACCTCCGCACAAGCATTCCTCCTAAGTATGTCACGAACATTGCCTTGCCAATTTTTTTCAAATACAAATTTCTGATTTTTGTGGTCGAATCCACAAACAAACCCAATAAGCGCCCATGGTTGTAACTGTGACGGTGCAATCTTATTCGTTGCACTTGAATAACCCGTGTTGTGTTGTTTAAGTCGAGCTGCGACGTCATTGCAAGCACCGATATAGATGCTGCTCCGATTTTTTAAGCTCAAAAGAACGTAGCAAAAGCCCATGAAAGATATATTATTATCGGGCAGTACCATGTCCATGGGCCGAAATGGAAAATTGTCCAGGGTCAGGATTCTCGGTAACGCAGGAGCATGCTGATCGTGTATTTCCCCTGCCTGTTGGACGGGACAGAAACGGATTCCGATCCGATCAATTATCTCTTTCATTTGGTTGTAGTAGCTTGGCTTCCTCGCAAGAATGTTGAGCAGGGTTTCAGCAATCTCTCGTTTGGACACATCGGGCTGTTGTACAAAATACATATTTCTCAAAGCAGGCGTTCGTGAAAGCAACACTACCACTTGTCCGCGGTCCCAAAGGTACCCACAATGATTTCTCGATTTGCTGATCTCCGTCACAATATTCTTTAAGCTGCTTCCCATAGCTCGATGGATAGTGGCTGCAACGCGAGAATGCAGAGGGAACTGTCCTCTGTCAGCAAAGACATTATTTCCAACATTGATCTTCTGCATTCTTTTTCGGCGCTCTACGTATATTTTTTTCCAGCCCATCTGAATCAGCGTTTGTTCATCTTTCGCATCGGGTGCTGTTTTTGTCCCAACCGGTGCCGCATAAACCATTATTTTATGATTCGCTTCGTTGATGTTTGATCCATCGGGTACATCTGTACAGATGCATAATTGTCCCTGGCTCCAGTAATTCGGCCTGTTATGCGTGAATTCCATTACAGCTCCGCAGTAAAAATATAGTATTTGCGGCTCGTGAACTTGACTATTGCGGTTGAGAGCTTTAACAGTGATCTCATTTGCAGGTGTCCACTGGTCAATGATTGACCGTGAGCTCATTGTATCTACTGAATGTGCCTCTATAACACCCTTTGCATCTTTTATTTTCAGCTTCGCAATGAACCTTGCCTCCGCTGTATCAGCGCCCTTGTGAGTCCCGAGGATTCTGAGAGCATCATCTGGAATACTTTCATCGTCCATGTTTGGCACGAAGTTGCATTTGGTTATTATCAAATGTATAAACTGTTCTCTTTCCTCTTGAGTAATAGACGATCGACGGCATAATTCACATAACAGTTGGGAGTCTCTATCTGTTCGGCATCTTACATAATGTTGAAAGTCTACAATTCTGTAGGAGACGATTATATTGCTGCACATCAAAAACGGATGTCCCTCGATTGCGCCAAGCTGTTCCAGATCCATTGCGCAGATAAGCAGTATGCCACCCAAATACGCCTCCGTTTTTCTGACATATCGCAAAAGGATGTCGAGAATGGAAACTTGCTCTGCTGAAAGCTGACCCATTTCGTCAATAAAAATTACGTCCAAACTGCGAATGAAAGTAGTCATGAGAGCGTCCTTCTTCATTCGTTGGATACAACCGTCTGCAATACCATGAATGTTGTTGATATTATGCACACTAGTCATCTTGGTAAATTTGTGATAATGCATGCCACCTAGTAATAGAGCCCGTTCGCAAAGTAGTGCCATGGAAACGCAACTTAGGCCTTGTCCTAATGCATATGCAATGGACAGCATGGCCATGTGTGTTTTTCCTGTACCGGGCGATCCATGTAGGATAACATTGTTGTTGTCGGAGATTTGACCACTGGCATACAGGTCAACTGTCTCAGTGAGTAAATCAAACACGCCCTTCTGCTCTTGTTTTGATTCAACGCTTTGGTCGTCAAGGAAGGAGTACGATACCCTCAATTTATCCAACGGCTGACCCCTACTGCATGCCAGAAAGTCATTTTCGGATGGCAGCGAAGGAATTTGCTGGCGTACAGCCCTGATCATGTTTATCTTCACATCATCCTTCAACTGCACAATACTTCTGCTGAGAGATGCCTCGATTGTGGTGTGGAGGCAAGCAGGTATTTTATACGCAGGAAGAGACCCAGTGTTGAAAATTGACGTGAGAACTTTCTTGGCCTCGCACAAGAAAAAATCAAATTGTCTCGTTCCAGCGGGCACAAACAACAATTGTTCCGACACGTAGCGTATGCAAAGGCTTTTGAGGTCTTCTTCCAACTCCTCTTCAGTAGCATCTCCTCTTAGCAAGCCTGCTCTTTCGAAAGCAGAACGAACAGACGTCACCTGCCAAAGTTCGTATTCTGTATCGAAGACACCCATACTCAGCAGAACATGTACAAAGAACTTAGTTGCATTTGATGGCTTAACACTGCTAAATAAAGGGAGCGGCAGGAGCTTATCGGCGTAGGTCAAATCAACGAAGTCGCAGAGATTATTTCCTATTTTCAGGCTGAGATTCTTAGTCCTGTTGCGTTGCGAGAGGAACATGAGGTCCATGCTAGGCGCAAAAGTTCCCTTACGCAGGATGAAGAACAATGCGTGAAATAAAATAAATAAATCTTCGTTTGCTGCCATTAGCCGATCGGAATATTTCTCAAGGACGATTGCAAGTGCCGGCGGGCGTATACGAGTATGTTTTTCAAAACCATTGATCCACAATGATTTTGTTACATCTTCACTCAAAAAAAATGACGACATGTTACCCCCGTTATTACCGACTGCCGCCATTTCACCACATAATTTAGTATCGTCCACGTTGAGTCTGGGCAGATTGTCATGCATGAAGAAGAGGCTGTAATCTGTATAATTGTTCAAAAACAATAGTACTGGATCGCGGACACTGTAATTAGTAACTGCGTCGGTTGAGATATTAGTTTCCAGGTTGTCCGCGATTTGGAGTTGCTGCGGCCTAGTAAATTGCCTCCATTGTGTATCTGCATTTCTTTCGAATTTCCTTCTCGCTGCAATAGCCGGTGCAACAGTATATGTCGTTGCAGTACCTGCAATAGGTTGGAAGGTTGCGCTGGTCCCAGTAATTTCTACCGGCGTTTTTGTAGGATCCCCAATATTCAATTTTCCGGTAATAACTGCAGGTCGATTCTCAAGTGAAACAGTCGTTACATGAATAAATTTTCTGGAACAGAACACTGTTCGGCTGTTAAAGATATGACCTATTACTTCAGGTAGACCAATAATACGGCTATGAGGTTTGTTCTTTTCCCGTTTTTGCAGCTGTGCATCTGCTGCCATTCGGCTGCTGGTTATTTTCGTGTTGTGCAAGGGCGTCACCTTGATTTCCAAATCACCGTGTGTCCCTGGCCGACTGCGGATATCGACTCTGGCAACCTATTGAAAGGAAAAAGGGGAAGAGAGCAAAGAAACCATCAGTTGTATGCAATGGTAGGATTGAAAATAATGCAAATTCTTACCTCATCAATCGATGCCACGTATTTTGCTAAATATCTTGCCACCATGTATCGACCACACACAACAACATTGCAGTCACTTCTCGTGAGTGCGAAGAGAACGGGGTTAGTTGGACTGAAGTGTTCCCCGTAATCTGCGGGGTAGACGTGCTTCCCCGCTTCAAATCGTCTGTCAATAACAGTTATTTCACCGTCCGGTCCTTTTTCAAGAAAGTTTAATTCGATTAGGATCGCTGTCGCTTTTTCGGAATGCTTCATTTGTATAAGAATGAAACCATAAACTTTGTTTGGATTCTCTTTAGCATAATCTGTGTACCTGCAGACAGTGCTGCCATCAGGAAGACTCCTCAAACAACGCCCACCACATTTCTCGCAGCAGTGCACTTGGATTATTCTGCTCTTTTCACGCAACTCATCTGCTTCTGCTTCATCTGTTATGATACCTTGTGCAATAAGCTTGGATACATCTTCTGACAAAAAGAGGGTGTCGCTTGAACCTCGGATCCGGTTGTACATCGTGGCCGTGTCTTCTTCGGAATCATGGTCAACGTCCACAAATCCGATTAAGTGCAAATGGCTGTTAGTGCCGGAAGCTTTATATTCGGACTCTTGATGTTCCAGCCGAGCAAAATGTCCAAGGAACTTTCCCAAAACTTCATCTGACGACTCTGTGATATATTTCAAAATGGTTTCAATGCAAATTTGCCATGTGCGTGTGCATTGAACTGCTGCTAACGATTCAATACTCCTTCTTATGTCTTTCTTGACAGCAGTGGGAACGTCGCACTCGTCATCGATGCAATTCAGGATTGCCGTCTTGATTTTATGCAATTGTTCCATAGATGGGAACTCCTTCATATTGCAGGTCATAGTTATGAAGTACGTAGGAAAATTATCCCTCAGTTGACTCGACAGACAGTTCACCGACTTCCGGCTGTCGATGACATCACATGAATGAACATTATGCTGCGCTTTGCCTTCATTCACTACGCAAAGACCGGGATTATGTTCTCGCAGACCCCTGTGCAAAACCGTTCGATCGTCCGTTCCACGAAGACTGATGTTCTGTAGTATGTCGAAGCACTGAAAAATATACCGCGGGTCACCTGATGTGCCAATTGCTGGATTGGACACTCGGGCACGCACATGATCCTGATAGCCTGCAATGTTTACTGACGCAGCCTTTCTCTGATCTGTCCAAAGAGGACCAGTCAAAGATCCAACACTGCTCCCATCTTTGTTGCCCTTCCAGAAAATGTTCGGAAACATTGACGCTTCAATATATGATATAGGTGTGGCGTCATTAGTAGTCGAAATGATACCAAGCATCATTCCCTTCTCATATTTGGACATTGTCAGTTTATTATTGTTGCGCTGAAGACATTGACCTTTCGAATTGTATATCACATGTGCTCCAATCTTTCGTCCGTTCCTTGCATAGATTCTGCATCCAAAGCCGGGTATTGCTGCTGACGTACTTGGAATTATCAATTCGTTGTTATCAAACTCCTGCTCATCTGTATCGTGTGTGGGTACATTGGTCATTGGATCAGTCAGGAACATATCACTCATGCTTACATCATCTGGGACTTCGAAAGCGGTTTGTGACGTGAATAAGTTCATATTATCAGCAGTACTGCCATCTTCGCTCCCGCTGTTATCATAAAAATTACTAGAGTCATCATCTTCTCTGATATCAACAAACATAGAGTCAGTACGATTGCTACAGCTGTCTTCGTCGGAATCATTACTGTTGGTAGCGTTTCTGCCGTCTTCGTTGTCGCTGTCATCAGCGCAGTTATTTCGGCATTCTGCCTCTCTATCGGCAATTATGGCGTCGGTATTTTCACTGCCGCTACCATCATCAAGGTTATCACTATCGTCAGCATTAATTTCACCGGCATTATCACAAGCGACGGGTGGAACTATAATATCTTTACCAGCTGCGAGAGATAACTGCTCGTCCAGGTGTCTCTTGCATATTCTTGAGGTACAGTCAAATGGACATTCAAAAGAACTTCGTCTGTTACAGGCCACCTGGAAAGAACATTTATGTTTTGTTCTTGCGGCGGAATCAACCAATATTGTACCATGTGCTTCGCATTTCACATTTGGATTACCTCCCATGGCCTCAAAACTCTCTCGAATGAGCTTTTGCATTTCATTCTTTGTGCGAATATAGACTAGGACCTCCCATGAGTTCACAGCCTCAAGCGGTAATCCACTGCTTCCATAAATGCTCGCATCTTCATTATCATTGCCACCATAGTACTTCGCAGGATATGGCTCCTGTGATCTGCACTCTGTGGAATTGTGCCTTTCCGTGCACCACCAACTAGTGTAATCAATTTCACGATGTCTCAGGAATGTGACGGCCCGCATTTGATTGTGTTCCCTGCTGATATCATCATGTCCAATGCGGTATGACAAGTAGCGTGCCCTGTAAGTATTCTCGTTCACAGTAATAGTGTCATAATACCACGCCGTGTTCCTAGGGTCAGACTTACGGCGTAAGATTACGATTTCACAATGTGCAGGCGCATCTAAATGCAAGACAGGATCGTTGGGGTGAAAATGACACACAGAAATAGTGCCAGGCCGACTCTGAGGGTTTGCGCTCAAGACAACGTCAGTGAACAGATCCACTGGATTCTGCTGACCAGGTATGTTCTCCACCAAAAAACATTTTTTCAATAGTCCGATTAAGCCCGCAGATGTCTTTTCCCTGACCGACCTTGGGACCATGCCAAGATATTCATAGAGCTTTTTCCATTGGTATGGGGGAAATACCTTTTCGTTGTCTGCAGTCAATTCCGCTTTGTTGTCTTTGTCGTATTTACCTTGTGAGACGAGTCTATTTACGTGATCGCTATAGTACCTAAGAAACCATCCGTGGCACAGTCTCTCATTACGTGTACTGTCAAAAAATAATTCGTAAACCTCAGCGAAGTTGGAGACAATGTTGACGGTCAACCATGCGCCATATGACCAGTACGTATCTTTCACACCCCTCATTTCAGGAATTCGAAGAGGTCGAGATCCATATGCGTCACAAGGATGAACCCAAATAAAAGATGGCGCCCATCGCGGTATGAATTCTTTGTGCGGCAAAACTTTATCCGTCTCACTGAATCCTACGATATGTAAAGAAACGCCGCCGGGGCATATATTTTAGTTCCTAAAGAAAGGATGATGATCTCAGGCATGAAGAAATACACGTGTTGCACTTACGGCGTAAATCCCTGCAGGAGGAGGATTTGGTGAGAATTCGTTCCAGTGAAATTGAGTCGACAAAAGAAATTGAAGTTGCACCCTCAAGTGCTTGATCAACCGGCGAACTGAACTCATCGTGTACTGCTTGAATGTCCTCCCTCGCTCCTCCCACTGCCGTCTGCTCAAATAATGCTTCTGCACCCTGCACGCATTCTTGTGCAAATGATTGTGAAATGACACCATTTTTCACCAATCTCTGCAAGAGCATTATTATATCCTTGCGGTAATGTACAGTCAATAGAAGATTGGTATCGTGCACTGGTGATGATAAGTTGAGATTTCCATTGTCGGAAACATCGCACGAGTCAATTCCCTTATAATTACCATTGCACTCTCTAACTTCATAAGTCGTGTTATACGTATGCGCTCGCATGGATTTTACTGTTCTAGGTACCATGACAGTGTGCGCTAACTGGGAGCTGGTTCTACTGGGGAGGCTTCCAGTTGCAGGGTTCATCGGTGGATGTAGATAGCGATGCTTCGACCCTTTATCATGATATTCGCAGGTTGCTACCCTAGGACCCTGCCGTGTCATGAGAAAAACGCGGCTGATTGACTGGTCGATGTCAATGGAACTGCTCTTGGGCTGCGGGAGCCAGGACCCGTTGTGGGAAAGAAAATCGTTCCGAGCGCCGACAAGACTATCGTGCTTTACCTGATTTCGCTTGCTAATGGACTCACTTGTAGCTTGTCTGTCAATGTACGGACTCATGTACCTGATAATAATGGTCTCAAAGTCAACGCTGCCGCACTTGGACAGAAACGAGGTACACCCAAAAGGACACTTTACATCACAAATGGAATGGTGGTTATCAAAGAAATGCACCAAGGAAGGAGCGACATTCAAGTCCCTGCACTTGAGACACTCCAAGTACTCAATGGATCGGTCAACAAACATTGGAGGTGGACATTCATAAGAGCAACCAAAATAAGGATCTTTTTCATGGCCGGGGCAGACGCCACAAGGAGGTGTGGATATGAAATTGTCAGGGGAGTACATCTTGCCACTTGGGTTATTTTGCCTGCAATATTTGTCTAAATCAAAACCCTTACAATATCCCATCGACATCTGCGGCCCTATTTCTGTGTTAGTATAACACAACATGTCAACATCCAAAATGGACTGTTCCGTACATATTGCAGCAATCATATCCTTATGCCCATCGATGAAGCTATATGCATCATAAGTCTCTTCTCGAAGATCAGTATCCAGAGATCTGTAAATGTAAGAATTTGTCCCATTGTAACAACCTGCGAGTACAGGGAACCCATCACCACTGAAGTTATATGCAATATAAGGCTCTTCTTGAATAATCCGATTCAGAGATCTATCACCATAGAGGTCTATCCTATTGTCAACATCTGCGAGCACAGACATGGATTCCTGAATATACTCATCATATTTCAGTTGGCGAAATTTCTTCATACGGGCTCTACCAGGCTTTAATTTCCCGCCCGGACAGAATATCCAAGCCTTGCGACGAATGATACTCTCGTGCCACCAACCGCGCATAACCATTGGCAACATACTCCAAAGCAATTGAGTCTGTATTTTCACGACTCTTTCATCACAGAGTAAAATCCACAGACGGGCCGGCCAATAACACTCCCGATTGTTCTTTGTGTACCACTCCTTTTTGTTGAAATTCCTCCAGATCCCGTATTCGTGGTTCTGTGAGGTCCACTTGGTCTTTGTTGGTACATTCGGAAATTCATCCAACGAATGAAAGCGACCAGTAATATATTCTCGACATTGCCGACATAGGTCCATTGACTCGTGCCACGGCTGCCCCCCGCTCTTGATCGATTTCGGTTTGTCGACAAAACAAAACTGACCCAGCCAACGAAATGTCTGCAGTTTCACCAAGGTGGTAATCTCCAGACTATCCTTGTGTGGCACCACATCAATCGGCCTCGCAAAATTGTCCCCCCCCTTCACCGTAAAGTCATGGCGAATGTTCACGACAGCATCATCACTCTGCAGAGACAAATCATCTCTGTTACTCCTCATTTCCTTGCAGTTCTTCTCGCTGACTAATTGGTAGTCCAATTCTTCCATATCGCGTTCCTCGCAGCTCCAACGATGGCAGTTCTCGCAGCATTTGAATAGCGGGCCCGTTAGAAATAAGTTGTCACTGTTCCTAGCCGCAAATGTTACTGCAGCAGCAGTTGAAAGCAAATCATAACCAACGTCCATATCTATCGTCTCATTGTAACAAATGTCCATATCAATAGTCTCGTGGTTATTATTCCCATCGCTGTCACACTGTTCCAGGCTTGAATCATTAGTTTTCTTTCTGCCAGCATCTCCGCTATTTTTGTCGTCTTCTTCCTCCGGAATGGTATTGCCACAAGCTTTCATAGCCTCAATGTCAGTCCCATTGTCCGCAATGATACCACGAACTTTCATAGCCTCAGTGTCAACTCCATCCTCCATCGAACCGCGCGCCGTTCTGGATTTCTGCTGAGATCTTCCAGGAACGGTATCACTCTTCTTTTTCCTTTTTTGAACCCGAGCCTGGGCGTGCTCCTCTTCATCTTTTCCAACAGCGTGCTCCTCTGCATCTTTTCCAACAGCGTAATGACTAGTTGCTATCCTCCTCAAACTCCTGCTCTCATGTGCATAATTCGGTCCATCATTTACGACGCCAGCATCAGTAGTAGCAACGGTAGTATTACAGTTCTCCATTGTATCAGTACTAACGCACAGTGGACAGAAATCTTCGGCACCATTAACAAACCGTCTGCAGCTTTGGCACCTCTTACGGGTCGGCTTTACATTCTTACGCGATGACTTCTTACGGGGCATAATAAATTGTTTCCGTTCAACCAACAGTGTATTCACAATCAATTATTTTTAGATTAATTATAAGACTGGCATAATCCTTTCAGAACAATTTCTGACTTTTAACCGAACCCTTTTACTTTTCTCAATGCTAAATAAGGTCTGACACGCACACATTTTTAGCCAGAACGTACCATATCTCACAAACAGCCTTCCGATACAACCACAAATGACATTGTCACCTCCTGCTATCTCGAAACGTTCAATATCATTTCCATACATCGTCATTGTCACCTGCTGTTTTATGGTAGGTCGTCATTGTCACCTGCTGTTTCGACCCGGACCGTCATATATCATATATGTGGTACGTCACGAATCGAAACATTCATGACGGTTTTTCGGTTCACATTACTCTCATCGTGTCGCAAAGTTTAAATCGGCCAACACGACGGAAATCCTAAACCTAAATCCCG
>Ga0115005_10001637_pt1 | contig 17902 bp, 6 predicted proteins | sample ArcOceMetagenome_FD_87163 | JGI IMG/M metagenome (GOLD analysis project Ga0115005, IMG submission 87163) | Marine eukaryotic phytoplankton communities from Arctic Ocean - Arctic Ocean - Greenland ARC118M Metagenome | ecosystem: Environmental > Aquatic > Marine > Oceanic | place: Arctic Ocean... | reverse complement strand
CAAAAACTAAAGAGAAATGCATATGATTTGATATATGCTTTTATGAATTCAGCATTATAACTGAATTACTTTAGTTCAACTTACTCTGCGGGTGTGAGAGATGTAGATCTTTGTACGGTAGTCTTTGTACGGTAGATAACATAAAGTCATGCGAATTCAAAGTAATAAAATTTTGACGGTTGGACTATCAAATCTTTGGTGTCACCAACGCAAAGGAGGTTTATGAGGGGGGTATTAAAAAATTTGGTGTCACCAATGCAAAGGGGGTGAAAGGTGAAAGGGGAGTGGGGCCCGCGACATAGCAACCAATTATCTCCCATTTTCAAAATTCTACCTCCCCCCCGCCGTCCCCCCTTTCTGTCACAGGTTAGGAGCTCTAAAGACCCTCCCTCCCTCTCAAGCCATTTCCACCATTGAAATAATTTCCTAATTTCCTATCGACACCACACCCTGGTGGTACTGTATGAGGAATTCAGAATGTAACCCAATCTTGCCACCAATTTGATATTGTTGCATTGAAAGTAGAATACTGGAGCTCTAAACATTTCATTAATTAAACACAATGAAGGAATTCATCGCAAATTCAGGACCTGCTACGGTTGTAGCCATGGACGACCATGCATACGCTGCAATTACACTCAATGACAATGTTCTTCTTGTCAAGTTATGTGTTCCTAATTCTCCCCCCAGTGGAAACAGTGCTCAAGAAGAGAATACAAATGCTCATGCTGTTCAAGCAGTCGCAGTTACCTTCTCGCAGGAGACTAAACAGCTATTGTGCGCGATTTCCAGACATGATAAATATCTATCGATCTACTCTTTATCTTTGGCAAATGCTGATGCTGATTCATTGGAGACGCTAACGCAAATTGAACCGACCGTTGTTCATAAGACCAACAAGAGATGCTGCGCTTTGGCATTTTCTCACATACCACTCAAGGAGGACGGCAAGAAATCCATGGATATCATTATTGCAGCGGATCTTGCTGGAGATGCGGCCGCTTTCCCTGTAATTGCAGGAGACACATCAGAGGTTCAGAGTTGCGATAGAAAGGTCCAGAGATTATTGCTGGGACATACCGCATCCATGCTCACAGCTGTAAAGGTCGTTGATGACAAGATATTCACCGCCGATCGGGATGAAAAGGTTCGGGTATCATCGTTCCCAAGGACTTGCAATGTTTTAGGATATCTTCTCGGGAACGAGGCTTATATTACAGATATTGATGTGAAGAAGGACAAATACTGCGTCACCATAAGTGGAGACTGTTCAATTAGATTATGGGACTATAATGCATGCGTGGAGATGGCTTGTATTTACTCAGAAGAAGGTACAGCAGATGATTCGTCAAGTGATGATCAAGAAACGGAAAGCGATAAAAATACAAAGGACGATCAATCGGCGCACATACCTGTTCGTGTTTCCGCAAACAAAGATGGAGATACCATTGCCGTCATTTATAACGGGAAAGATGTTGTAGATTTATTTTCAGTCGTTATAGGGGGTGGTTCGGAAATGATTCAAAAGTCGCAGTCTCTTGATTGTAAAAATCCATTAGCGATTTGCTTTGTCAACAATGATCTTCTAGTGTTGGGGAAGGAGCCTGTTTACATGACTCGATTCGTAAAGATTTCTGATGGAGAGTATGCTCCTGCTACAGAACGCTGTAAAATCTCGTCTACAGTGCAAAAGATCGGACAAGACTGTGGAATTATCATGCCACAATCTATATTAGAAACGGATGACACAGGAAAGATCAAGCTGATGAAGAACATTAAAGAAGAGGGAGAAAATTATGTAGAACATAAACCTTGGCTCAACGGAGAAAGGATTCAAAATAAGAAAGACAAAGAGCGAAGGAGGAAAAAGAGAAGACTCGCAGAAGAGCTCGCTGCGGGCACAACTACGATTGAGGAGAAGTCGTAGTTAATTTCAATAATCCTTAGAATCTTATTTACAGGAAGTCATTGAATAATTATCGTGATGGGCCAAAAGACCCCCCATTTTTAATGTTTGTGAAGTCGCGTAGGAAAAAACGCCGACTTCTCAGATCCCATGGATGACTTGTTGGAGGATCATGTCCTGACACGAATCCAACAAGGTTCATGGTATTGAAGACCCAAATACTTCCTTCGCGTCCTCCACTACCGCTGTCGTCCCAAACCTTCTTCACAAAATTACTCTTCATGAGGAAGTCTTTACATACACATCGCATCATTCGGACGTCTGGCGGATTTTCAGTTGTGGTTCCAACAAATCCCATGGCAACAAACTGCTCACTGGGTGGAATGGGCTCCCACGCATAGAACGGGTTATTTCCATGAGTGAGTGACCAAGCTAAACGGAATCGAGCAGGTCGGGGCATAAACTTGTCTAGAACATGTGACAACCATCCGCTTCCACCCACAAAACTCCCTTGCGTATCAGTAATTTCAAGAGTTAATCTCTCTTTTCCGTCTCTCGCAGGACTCTCATATCCAGTTCCAACGTAATGACCCAATGAAACATATGCTCTGTTTGCCCTGAAAGCGCCCGCGCCAACGACCGGCTCCCAAACACTCGTCTGCTGCCTACTCATCGTACCGTGACTTGTCCAGACACACTGGAACTTGCTGACCTTCTTAATCTTAATCTTGATACTTGCAAGAACCTGTTCAGGAATTGGAATCTTGACTCTGTTGCCTTCTTTTCCATCATTAGTGGGCATCGGAGGTGGTAACGCAGGCGCATTGAAGGTACTTGCAACTCCACTATCAGCAGAGCTTTCATCCCAGCCAACAGAGCTTTTAAACTCCTCCAGATTGATGAAACCATCTTTATCCTTATCTACCTCCTTCATAATATTACTGACGAGAGAATGATCCATCTTCATTCCCAGCCATTCCAAACCACGTCTCAACTCAGTGTGAGAAAGAAGGCCATCTCTATCGTGGTCAAATGCGGCAAATGCATCTCTGGCAAAGAGACCCTTGGACTTGAGGAGAGCAGTAACTCGGCCCTTTGCAATGCGGTACTGAAGCATGTGATGTTCGTCTGCGGTGACAAACACCTTCGCTAAAGAAGTTGTAGCGGGATCAATCTCCTTACGCCTTCTATTACTCCTGACTTCAGCAAAGTACGTTTCACGCTTCGCGCAAGGATTAGTTTGAAGAGCTCGGAGGAGAAGGCTGACTTCTGCTTGATTGTAATTGACACCACTATCAATAAACTTGAAGCAGACGCAAGCAGTGGCATCCTGACGTGGTAGAGCCTTCTCATAACCAGTACTACAATCAAGTACGGTCTTTTCAGTTCTTAAAGAGACGATTGTATCTTTTCCTGGAACAAGTGGCATACCTGACTGATTGTGGATGGCAGCTCTCATGCACTCAGCCTCGGCTAAGCACAAACCGACATAGTGGCGATTAGCTTGATTGCGGTAATTCAATCGTTCTTGAAGCATAGTCTTGAGTTGGTCAAAACTAAAAGTCCCATTCGGGGGTAGGTTGGCGAGCAAATTAGCTCCATCCTCTCCTTCCAGGCCGACATCAACTGCTTTCAATACCTCCTTCAATTCCCCTATGCTAATCCCCCCGCTTCCACGGTCTGCTCCTTGGAATGCCTTTCTAAGATTATTCTCCTGAATAGGGGTAAATCCTCGACCAACATCAGCAATTTGAATCATTGCCGCTTTCGACGGTGCAAAGTCCATGAAAACGATTATGTTTTTGAGGCGACGATGGGTTTTCATCGACCATGATCTCTTGTAGTAATTATTTGAAACATAAACAAAGTCTGGAAATTCTACCGAAGATGCCTTCGAAAACAGATAGTTTTTCACGCTGAACTTGCTTACAGGATAAAATGAATGCTCCCAACTACTGACTCCCTTCAGATCAGGATCGTTGTCCGACGAAGCAAAGGATATTTCATCTTTTCCAGTTGCCTTTCTCAATTTCGCGAGGCCGGCAACTGGCCAGGGCTTGGGATGTTCATCATCTCTAGAGTACTTCTTCTTCTTGGCGGACTCCACAACAACTTCTTCTTCTTCCTCCTCTTCTTCTTCTTCCTCTTCTTCCTCCTCCTCCTCTTCCTGCTCTTGAAGAACTTCTTCTTCAGCTACCTGTTCACGCTGGAGTTCATGATCATTGTCAGCAGCATCGTCGACTGGTGCTTGGTTCCCAAATCTTCTCTTCGATAGATTTTCGGAGTTCTGAAGAACCATCATAATCTTGTCGACAACTGCACGATCATAGTCGCCAGAGAGAAAGTCTTTATTCCTCTGTAGACTGTGATGAATTGTTTCGGATAGTGCCCTTGGTGCGGGAATATTGTTCAATACAGTGAAGTTAATTCTCTCCCCAAGAATATCCAGGCATCGTTGAATTTTTTCAAGGCCAATTGGCTTGAGATTGGCAGAAGATCCGATACCCGCTGTTGGATTGAGAACACTATCAATCTCTGCAATATCATCAGCAAAGAGCTTGCGATCTCCTCCAAACATTCCTTCAATATCATTAATGATTTTGCCTGCCTTTTGACTTGCAGCGGCAGATGTGATCGCAGCTATTTCTTTGGCCCGGCTAGCAAAGGCCTTGCGAGTTAATTCTTTATAGTGGTCCTTTAAAGTTTGGTAAGCACGCTTCCTTGTCACATTGTCAATACTTTGTTGGCACAGCATGCGGAATTGCATATTTTCGGATTTCATCCCATTGACAGTCAACCATGCTGAGACGTCGACAAGTAGTTGATTCCCACTGCCACCCATAAAGCTAGAGACTGCCTGCGTAGGAGCATTTGGCATAGACAAAAGGTCAGCTCCGTATATAGAATTGTCCTGTGACTTTGGTGCAAAGGAGTCCTGGACCTGGGGTTTACAACGGACCATTTGTTCTTCAATAAGTCTCTTCACTTCCGGAATAACGAACAGTTCAATTGTTTGTCCTTTACCAATTCCTCTCATACGGAATGCGCCCTGTGCATAATCTCTGAACGTCATATCTTTACCGAGAGTAAGGGCAGCCCGTGCATAAATGCACTGATGGATATCCATTCCAGTAGTATGAATCTGATCGTAGAAAGAGAAACGGCGTTCGGGTGGACAGCCTGCTTGATCCAATCTAACTACGTTCATTCCATTTCTCAATAGGATCATCTTTCGATCCTTGTTATCCAAGAAAACAACGCCATCAAAAGTGAAGGCTGGCAAGCCATGATCAATGAGATATTTTGCAACTTCATAGTTGCTCATACCAGTAATGAGAGCACCGGTGTCAATCAAGCAATGGAAAGGAGGATCACACGTGATGATATCATCAAGCAGTTTGGTAACATTCCAGTCGGCTCCGAGAAGGCGACTAGACATTATTGTTGGGGCAGTGAGGTAGTGAAGGATCTTTCCGTCACTTCCTTCCTCATATTGACACTGGCCCAACTCTTCGGGAAGGAGATCACTGGGTGTACCACTGAATCCAACTCTTCTTCCAAAAAGCATTTCCCCGCCCAAATCTTGGCCAGATGCACTTATCTTTTCTAAATGATGCTCCATTGTCAACGGGAACACAAAGCTGTCCAAATAAAACTCAATGACCTTCGGAATATTTTGAAGAAGCTTGTATGTGACAGACATATGTTGATCATCCTTGAGGTCGATTAAATGCAATGGCCATATGTCATCCGATCTTCTAGCGCCGGCAATGAAAGGATTGATCAGTAAGGAATCAAGAGAGTCAGAGGCAAGGCTCATGTCATCATTATCTTCTTCTCCTTGCTTGTTGTCAGTCCGCTTCGGACCTCGAACCTTAGCACCCGCCTCTTCAACCCATGATACCCATCTGAGTGCTGACGGTCTCTTGTGATATGGGCCAGTTTCCGAGTCAAGACGTTCCCTCAATTCTATAAGCACTGTCTCAAAATCAGTGATTCTCAAACCTTCGTATCTATATGCCAAAATGGTCAACCCGATAATAACATCAGGATGAGAGAACTGGCTTGCTCTGCTAGGTACGTCCTTTCCATCAAAAGGAATTGCAGCAAGCTGACGAGTTAGAGAGATATTGGGGTCAGACTCAAGCGACTGCTTCAAGTCCAGCTTAGACAAGATACCGAAACTGACTCTGTTGATCTTGCTCAACACGTGTGGGATAAAATTCGAAAGAAGATCATGGCTGAGATTAAGCATCTTCATGAACTCATCATCTAACTTCACTGAGACTGCCTGCGCTGCTTGCCTGTCTTTCAAAGGACCGTTAACCAAGTAAGATAAGAGGTGTTTGTCATCAACAGCGGGAAGTCTCTTGTTTCTCAAATATAAAAGTTGCCATCTTGCAAGTAGCATCTTTAGATTCTGCGTGTAGAATTTTCTCTCGAGTAAAACAAAGTGCGGCATCTTCTGGACTTGCTGGTTTGCCATCCCTTGATGGATGACGGTAGAAATTTCATTCAAAATCATGTGAGCTTCCCTGCTGTCCTTGAAGTCCACTGTCATCTTCTTCCCCGCTGCGTAGAAGATTGCATCCAAAATATGCCACTGCATTTGCCAGCGTAGACCTACGCCCAATTTGCCCCTAGAGAAATCAATAGGTTCCTTTTCTCCGATTGGCCAGTTCAACTCACTCTTCAAAGGGTGAAGAATCAGATCCACCTCATCCAGCAAAAGTACTCCTGACTTGAACAACTTCAATATCTCTGTACAATAATACAAATCTTCAGGATTGACATGAAGCTCTTTGATGATGCTCTGGTCCTTGAACCGTTTCGCGAAGTTAGATAGCGTCAGCCAACCTTTCTTTTTTTTGGGTGCTACATTTGCGCGTTCCAGGTGACGCATCATCTCTACAAATTTCAATTCAAAAGATTTGATGCTTGTAGGAGTAGCACAAATAATTGCCTTACTGTCACGAGCTTTCACAAGTTTCATGAATAGATCTCTCGTTATTGGCGTACCACGGTCGAATTGGAATGTAAACACTGGTTTCCTGATCACAGCAGAGAATTTCTCTCTCATTACACCTCTTGAGAACTCCAACAGAGCGTGGGGGACAACTTGAGTCACAAGAGACTTGCCATCTGCCAACATGAGTGCAAGTAGAGGCGCCACGACAGTAGTCTTTCCGGCACCCATAATCATTTGATGACACATCGACTTTTCATTTTCAAGTGAGTCCATGAATTTATTGACCAAAATCACTTGACTCTTGCGTAACATCATTGAGTAAGTATATTCAAAGACAAGGTAACGAGGATCGAATAGAATAGCCGACGCAGTCATCGTCATGTAATGCCTTTGAGCCGTTAAATCTTCCGCAGTTTTCGATGCTTGCAGAGAAATTTCTTGGCACAAACGTCTTTGAGTCTTTACATCATTTGAGCTCTTGACCTCTTTTAGTAACTTCAGTAGATTCCCCAATCTATGTTTGGAGTGACATGTTCATGTTAGGAATAGATTCAGAATTTACAATAAATGGTAGTAGAATCAAGATCTTACCCTGTAAGCGCTCTGTGTGATTGGCCAATTCTAATGGACGTCAGCATTGAAACTATAGTGAGACTGGTCACCGTTTTATAGGCAGTTGGAGATAAATAAGGATTCAGAGACCTGATGTTATGTTCTGCATCCGTGGACAGGATGGCGGCCACAAGGAGCTCAAACCAGACAGCTGGCTCTCGTTCACTACACTGACCGAGTCGGAACTTCAAAAAGCTCGTCTCTCCAATGGCTCCATTTGCAAATGGCTTGTCGCTTCGTTCGTCGCTGGTTGCAATGGACAATGCGCGAAACATAAGATTTGCAAGCGACTTTCTATCGAAAGACATAGAAGCGTCAAGAGACTTAATGAGAGAATTCAGCTGTGCCAAAGCCTTATTCATCACTTGTGGAGAGTGATGCAGCGAGTCAACATCAGCGGGTGTGAAACCAGTGAGGATGGGGAGTGACTCGCGATTAGCTTGTTCCGCAAATTTGCTGACATCAGAAGCAATACGTCTCGACGTTGCCTCGGAGCAATGTGTTTTCGTCGCCCTTTCACCTGATATATCAAATGGCACAGCACTAGATACAAGGCCTAATCTCCTTTGACTGCGATCTAGATACTGGATAAACGACTCCAATTTGATAGGAGCAAGTGGCCTGGAGGCGAAGGCTTGAAGTTGGGCCGTAGGAATGTTCACGTTGGCACAGTTCTGGATATCAAGGGAAAACTCATTCTGAGAATAGTCTGAAATTCGCGGAACGACCCATAGTCGATTCTCTGAATAAGAAGATGGGGCCTTGAGGGTTACAGTATTATTAGCAACTTGTGCTTCTTTGTAAAGTTGCGGGTGTTCGATCATTGCTGTCAATTGAGGCTTCGCGAGAAAATCGTGAAGTTGCTCTACAAGTTTAGACACAGCATCAGTTCCCTGAAACATTTTCTTGAATTTTGTCATACCAGACTCGATCTGAAACTTGGGAATGTTAGGGTGACTGGCAATGGTTGGATTCTCGGCCAATATTCGCAAAGCAGACATTTCAGAAGACTTATGATTGTGATCAGACGCGGGCAGTAATCTCAAAAGCAGCCTCCCCCAATTATGGGGTCTGTCGTTAGGATGTACTTTGAATGGAACGGTTCCAAGTAAAAGATCATAAATGAGAGGAAATCCGTATTGGCCACTAGAAATCACAATACCAGACATCAGGGCAGTATTGATGAATTGAACTGCATTTGTGCCTCCGTATGCAACAGTTGCATCTTCGGGTCTCGAATAAGCAGCACCAAACAACTTGGATGTAAGCATTGTTTTTTTGTGATTGTCAAGGATACAGGTATCTGGCTCTCCGTCAAAATTTTCGATTTGGGGCTTCTTTGACAGTCCCAAATTCACTGACACCGTTTGATCAGGTGGAATATGATCAAGAGTGCTTACGGCTTCAACAAAAGCTTTCCTGTTGACAAGTTCTTTGTATAATGTGGATCTCATACTGGCAGAGCATAACTGCAACAGCAGTGCCTCCTCATCTTTTGAAAGACGGCAAGCCGACGACACATAGGCATGCTTCAAAACATATTCCTTCATTTCGTCTTGCACATTCCACGGACATTTCATGGAGTCATCTCCAAGCCCCACAGTTACAGAGGACAATTTGAGCCTGCACGCATGTGCGTCTGGGTGGAAATCATTTCCAAGGAACTCCAATTGATTGAAAATTTGTTGTTCTTCTGCTGTCAAATCCTCACTCACACACGATTCTACCATCTTGAAGACATCGCGGTACGATCCAGTAATGAAATACATTACCATCAAGTACATGGAAGACGCCAAAGACGGGGTGAACAAGAAGGCTATGCACATAAAATGCAAAAGAAGTGTTAGATAACATTGAACTCTTTTCGTGTGCATTGCAATCCGAATATAATCTTACCTTGGGAATTGTGTACCGGATAAAGATAGCACCTAACTTCGCCCATCTTATCAATCCATTCTTTGTTCCTCCTATCCAAGATGACCTGCACTGAAAGAGCAGTTCCATCGGTGTTCAACCTTCGAGGCAAGGCACAACCGGGCATGAGCACAAAAAGATCGTTATCTGAATTCTGGAGAACTATAAAGTGAGAAATTAAACCAAGAAGTTTCTCGACAATCTCTCTTGACTCAGTTGAAGTTGAAATGTAGAGGCCGTTGTGATCATTGCTGTACAGTCTATGCTCGATTTTCCCGTCAATAGTCTCAACTTTCTTGGCCTTAAATGATAGGTTGACACGAGGAAGCTCAATCAGGTCAATGGTTGATGCATCACCTGCATTGCGTACATTTAAAGTACTCCAAACGAGCACATGGGCCAGGTTATCTAATCTAGAGAGAAGCATCCCTATGCGTTTGAGAAGAGAGGAGGGGGGGGCAGAAGAAACGTTGAGAAGCGTCATCGTTGGGATGTTTTGATTCTTGTTCTCAGTCGCAGAGTCGGAATCAAGATAAGCCACCCGTTGGATCAAAGCTTGAGCGCCAGAATTACAGAATCCTGTGTCATCTTTCACAGAGTCTTTCAACAGAGAGATCTTCAATCTTGTACAACTGCGTTTCTCGTTAGTCAGCTCATCTTCGTCGTCATCGGCAGAATCAAAGTCTTCGTACCCAATCATATCATCATTCTCACTCTGCCAAAATGAATACTTATCCACAAGAGCCGTTGGCAATATTCCAGCCAAGAATCGTTTGGGTACGTAGACCTGATTTCCAATGCTCTTGCTCAACGTACGAGACACAATGAGAGAATCTGAGGGAGAAAGTGTTGTCATCGGAATACCAGCGGACATCGCCAATATTCCAGCCACGCGGTCCGGATAAGGCTCTCCTTCAACCTCGTGCCGACATATGGACATGTTAGATGTATACTCAAGCACTCTGAAAAAGCGCCTTCCGTATTCAACAATATTGAATACATTGATTGCAGGTGGATTCTGGAAGACCACAACCTCCTTTAGAGTATGTGTGTTCAAAGTTTCCGCATTTCGGGGATTTTCGATCCAACCGGCGAGTTGTACAAATGGTGAATTTGAATGGTCACCAGGAGGCATGTACAAGGTAACTTCTGGAAGAATAAGTGGTAATTTTTCCACCAGAGCAGCCTCTATCCATCTTTCACCCCCTCTCAATTGTGTTGGAAATTTCCGAGAAAATCTGGGATTTCTCATTCCTTTTAGATCAATATAGTTGCGAGTGTCCGGCGCCCAAGATTGGAGGTCGTATCTACGACCAACTAGTCTCCACCAGTATCGATGTGTTGTATGCATTACTTCAGCACAGGCCAAATCTGTGGCATTGTTAAGGGCCGTTTTCCTTGTATGTTGAAAATCTTTGTGATTCAGAATATGGGGCGAAACAAGCATCATCTTGTGGTTTTGGAGCGTAAACTCAGAAATTTGAACATTAACTTCGATTCCAACAGCCTTTGTTGTGACCTGAAGCATCCACTCTTCGAAACTTTGCCCAGGTTTCGGTTCCCGGTAAGATCCGTCTCGGAGATTTTCATCCTCCGTGTCAGGAACAAATCTACCGTAGCAACTTGAATGGGCAATACTTTCCCAGTGTCTTGATTTCAGACTCTTTTGGTCAATACTAGCACGGGCTCTAGTACCAGTTCCTGTGGCAATTCTAACGACAGATTCCATTGCTTCATCAGCATCTTTCGGATGTAGACGCATGTATTTTAGAATTTCGTATCTCTGCTTTTGAATAATATCAAACACTTCGGATTGTGAAATCTGGATAGATGGTGGTGGTTTCGTAGGATCAGTCATATCCTGCAAGTCGTCGTAAGCTTGATTGCTGAATCTGTGATTGATCATTAAGAAGACCTGAGAAGAGAGAAGAACCGAAATCGAATGTTTGTCGAGATCGCTGTATTCGTAGTTCTTGAACAGGTATAAAAGATGCGCATGGACAAGACACGCGACGTCAACATCTTGACACCTTGAAGGCTCTATCCAATACTCCAAAATAGGGAAAGCTTGCTTGTCTAAAAGTGACCTGATTTTCTTCATTGCTTCTTCGATCTTCACATTGTCCAAAGACTCAAGACCTCTGGGTCTAGGCCTTCCAGGAATACTGCATTCTCTCAAGGCAAATTTGAGGAAACCCTCGACTCTCACAGCTAATCTGATGGCGTATAAAATTAGTGGTCCCGACGTCGATTTCAGAGTGTATTTTCCAACATCCATGTCTAGCGCTCTTGCAAGCATTTTCGTCACACATGATGTCAGAACATCAGGCGACTTTGCAATTTCGTTATACATGGTTCCTATCGGCGTGGCAAGGAGCGCATGTAACTTATTTTCGTCAAGGACAGGTATCTCCCGCACAACATCGGTGAAATCAGCAGCCCTCCAGCGACCAGGCTCAAAAAGCGCAGCATCCACAATAAGCTGAAGAGATTTTGATCGAAGACCTGCTAGGCGCCCAGGATCTCCATTTGCAAAAAAGTCCAAAATTAAGGGAATCCTTATGTAGGGGGCCGTCAAGAAAGATAAGAATCTTTCAGAATCGGCTGGCTTCAACACATGTCCAAACGTGGGCAACTCAGAGTTTGACAAATGTAGAATATCGTCCTCGGTTTTTACAGAGATTGGCTTCGACCTTTTTAAATCAGGAATTGAAAGTGTAAGCAGCTGTGGTGGGAGCATGACAGAAAAATAAACATTCGTGCTTTGAACTTACTTCCCCTTGAGAAACTTCTCTCCGCATGAATTCACAATATTTGTTGGATCGGCCGCAGATAGCTTTCTCATTTCGTCTTTGCCCTTTCCAAACAACCTAATAAAGCTCTTGAAAGCGCCAGATGATGTGGGTTGCGCATCGACCTCCACAAATTCCTGCAATGTAGCCCGGAAGGCTGTAACATTGTAGATTGGTGTGTTGTCTTCACTTGAGAGTGGTCTGGTGGACCATTTCAATGTGGCATGGTGAGATAGCCAAGTAAAGTCCTCAGCAACATCAGTGGGTGCAGCAGCTTTTCCAGAAACGGAGTGTTTAAAATGGAAGACAATGTCACGGAAGTATTCCATTTCAGGCAGGATTTCAAGAAGCAGTCCATTTCTACCTGACAACAATGCTGACGCATTAGAAATGAGCGCCTTCGGCTGTCGAGGATATGGCCGCGGAAGTGCCAATTCGATGGAAAGTTGGTCAATCAACTCTATGTCACCCTTCAACGGTGCCATCCGCCTGTCAAAATTAAAGATAGTCGGGCGTTTGGATCCGTCCATCTTGACTGATACGCCGCGCAAGTAGTCCAAGCAGAGAAAACGCAATGATGTATAATGTGCATCGAAAATTGGCATATTTGCGGCAAGAGTCTCAAAAGAACCCGCCTCGATTCCAAATGGATCTGTCGGTCCCTCGCAATTTCCACTGTAATGCAAAGAAAAGGGACTGGGGTCATCAACAGCTTTTACACGAGTAATCGCGTCAGCTATACATGCTGCGCATGCAAAGGCAGTTGTTCTGATTGCAATCAGACCACGAGACTGCTGGACACATGTTGTGGCCGCAGAGTATATCCGGCACATTCTCCTTATGAGGAAAAGTAGATTTGTCTGAGTTTCACGCCGCATCGGAGTCTTCCTCCAGAAACAGTGCTTTGGATCTAAATTGGCCATGGGAAGAGTTACAGTCAAAGCATACTGTGCTGCAGAAGCCACAAAGGCAGGGGCGTTCTTTACTAGCTGCCTTTGGTGCAAGAGCAGGCTGCACGCATGGCATAATCTATACAAAGAACTTGCTGCTGTTTGGTAATCAGTCGCGATCGATGGCATAGATTCGTCTGTGAGCACAGCTGGAATCAGGATAGGATCAGGTCGCTGCTCTCCCATAAGCTCTTTCACAACTTCATCATAGTTATCTCTCCTAAATCTACCAAAGAAAGGATGGGCAGCCAGGCCAGATTCAACCCCCAATGACGTGACAGAACCCTTCGCAAACTTATCGGTCAACGCTGATGCTGACATACCATGAGAATGCTGATCCATTGGTTTCGACGAGGCAAAATTTAGCTTTTGATGCATTTTGTCCAGCAATTCCCAAGTAGAACTGAGAGCAGAACCCAACGTCCCATCAGCGACAACGTTTGGATCCAAGGTAGAACCAAAATTGGCAAGATTTCTTCCACTTAATTTCAAGATACGAGTATCCTCAGGGTCCATTGATCCAGGAGGTGCATCTTCGATACTCCGGTAAGCCAAATCAACTGCAGCATTCATTAGTAGTAATGTACTGTACTGCGAAGGGCGTGCGCCTGTAACAGGGATGCTAGTAAGAGCCAATCGAGACAGATAGTGGAAATTCATGCGTGTAATCTTGTCTGGCACTGGCATAAATTCCGATGGACCCAAATCCAAGTTACTCCACAACGGCCGAGAATTCAGTCCTGGCAGCAGCTTAGTATATAAGAAATCAGCGTTGTTTCTCTTGTCCGGATAAACTTGCATTCTAAACAATAAGACCCAGAAAGAACTGTCAGTCAATCGTTCTCTTGGGATATCCCATAAAGTCATCGCCATCTGTTTCAATTCCAAACCAGAACTTTGATCAAACTTTGATGGATGATACTGCAATCCATCACCCGTATTACACACCGTGAAACTAAACTTCTCTTCTCCCTGATTCCTCAAAATATATAGACAAAGATGACCCTTTCCATCAGGCATTTGCCATCCTCCCGGAAGGACAATTTGTTGGTTTGGTGCAACCTTTGATACAATGTTCACGAACATATTGATAAATGTGAGGAACAAGGAATCCAACTGTTTACCAGATGCGCCAGCCGAGTGTGGGAGTGAAGCAATCATTTTAATACAGGCTTCCATTCCAAGCTGGTTTGCCTTTAAATAGCTCAATGGGGCATCCATCCCATTTCTACCACTTAAGTGCTTTTCGTTCTCTTGAACAATATGACAAATGAAACTAATTGCCTTCGAAAGTGAATCATACTTTGCTGCAACAGTTTGTGTGTCAGGACCAGGAGGAATTCTGCGAATGTAAGTGTCGATATCCAACAATGCCCAAAACGGTTGTACGCGATAGATAGGATTGAACTTTCTAGATGGTTCTCCCCTCGCATCGGAAAGATAAGCATACGGGTCAAAGAAAGGCGTTTTCCCTTTTGGATGTAACACCGGTGGTCCTGTTGAACCAAACTCTCCAGGGCGAAGAGATGACAAGGTCGATCCGCTGGAACCAATTCCCTCAGCACGAGGAGATGGCAATGCAGCTGCAAGACTATGGACAAGACCATCGTTTGACCTTGATGCAGCTTGCTGAAGTCTTCTTTGCTTTTCTGCCTCCATGTTCCTCTCCCATTCCAACTCTTTCTCACGATGAATTCGAGCTTCTTCCTCCGCCTTCTTTTTCGCCATTTGCTCTTCAATAAGCTCCTTTTGTGTCTGATCTTGCTTCAATGGCGGAGTTGAATCTATTGCACCTGCAGATACCGCCTTATTTTCCTGAGGTGTAATACTCACATTCGCAAATGCAGAAGAAAGCGTGCTTGTGAAACTGGACGCTACTTGTGATACAGCAGAAGCAGCAGTTGCACCAGCAGATTGCGGCGCAGGCGTCGTACCAGAGACAGAAGCAGTCAATGATGGCGACTGCAATAACAGCGTTGCGCCTCCGACACTACGTTGAGAACTTCCGAAACTTCCTCCAGATTTGAATGGATTCACCGTTGGTGCTGAAACACTTTGCTGCTCTGTTGACATCGACCCAAGTGATTTTACAGAGGAGGAAAAACTTGGATTTGCAAGACTTGGAGTTGAATTATTGATAGAGGAGGAAAACATTGAATTCGCAAGACTTGGCGTAGGATTAACTCCGCCAGTTGAACCCGACGCACCACGAGATGGTACAGATGACGAGGACAGTGCAGGTGCACCAGTATCCAATGCAGCGAAGGGATCATCCGCACCGGTCTGAAACCCGCTCAAAGCAGGCTGAGAAGACATTCCAAACCCAGTGCTAACGGGCTGAAGTCCAAAGTTATTAAGTTGATGCTGCTGCTGCTGTTGCTGCTGAGGTGCTGCACCAAAGTTTGATATTCCACTTGTCATACTTCCGGTAGGACTCACCAATGTCTGCTGTCTTTGTTGCGGCTGTTGCTGTTGAACCCTTTGCTGCTTCGCAGCAGTGGAACTGGTAAAGCTAACATTCGCCATCCGCTGCTGCATGGAAGTTGAGTTGACATTGGACGCAGAAGGAACGGGAGCAGGCGCAGGTGCCGCACTTCCGATTTTGGAAACATATGTTGGCGGAAACCATCCGTCTTTACCCATATAATTACCCCAATACCACGGCTTGCCTTCTTGACCATCACGCGCTACAAGTGTGGCTCCAGCCGGAAAGGAAAGCTGCGCCTGTGCAGGATTTCCATTGAATGGAAACTTGGCCACGTAAGTCGAGGTCATGGTTAGCTTGCGCTTGCGTTACAAGAGTAACACCCGGTTCTGTATTTTATGTGTTTTATGTGTTCTGGGGTATTCCACGAATTTGTTCTTTCTTAACTAGCACAGTAGGACAGTACGAATACTTGGGAAAGAATGATATAACAACCCCCGCCCCTATATTCTCTAGCTAGATCGGATCCTCGTGGAAGAATCCTTGTTCTGTCGAAATCTTTCGTCGACGGGTCTGCTTGATTATGTTTTTATGAGTATGAGTATACACCCCCGTGAAATGCTCTGAGAAATGCCAAAAGATTTCTAGCTAGAAGCAACAAGATCTACTTTACTACTACTGTTGTTTGTGCACTCGGTTCAATGGCTTGGTTCAATTATCTAGTTATTTAGTGATTGAATCGTGAGAAATATGAGGCCTTTCCATTTCCGTTAGTAGACAAAAAATCCGCCCCTGCCCGCCGCCTTTGCATGCATAACCTGTGACATAATCCGATATTATACTCATAGTTCTTATTAAAAACCGAGAACATCTTGATGTGTGACACATCGCAGGCGAGCAGGCGCTCCTCCACTCATTATTCCGCTACAAAAACATCAGCGATCAAGCACATTGAACATACATACCATATCGTACAAATTCAACATCGTCATTCTGCATCATACTCTTGTGGCTACAGTACTGTAATTGAAATACTTGATTTATTTCGCGCAGTTACATTACGAAGAACTTTGACATGATGAAGATTTTCTCTTCCCTCCTGCTGATTGGAATTGGAATCTCCACAGTCCACGTCCAAGCATTTGCTCCTCAATACCATGGGCGAATGTCACAACCACAATACTTGTCTTCCAATCCTCCTCATGAAGATGATTTCATTATGCCGGATGCCAAGACGCTCATATCAGACGTACCTGCTGCACAACGCGGTATAGGTGTGGGAATTGATTTAGGAACGACCAACAGTGCAATATCCATACTCAACAATCAGGGAGATCCAATTCTCATCAAAGTAGATGGAAAGACTACCATCCCAAGTGTCGTTTCAATCCGAAAGGAAGAGGATCATGATATCGAAATCACTGTGGGGGTCGATTTTTTAAATGATGAAGCGAAGAAATCGGATGTATTCTTTTACAGACATGTGAAACGAGTGATTGGTATGGGAACTACCACAGCCGCTGGTTCTTCCGAAGTAGTACCTCATCTGTTGATACGCACTGCATCTCAAAGGAAAAACGGCAAAAGCCTTAATACGAAAAGCAAAAAGGAGGGGCTAGGAGGATTGGGATTGCAAAAGATGCTAAAAGAAGCTAAAGAGAATCCTATTCGATTGTCACTCCCCGAAGGCGTGGAAGCCAATGCTTTCGAGGAGGTTGTTACAGAGGATAATCAAGGAACCATTGCTCCTGAACAGATTTCCAGTCAAATTCTGAAAAAACTCTTTAATACTGCTGAAATAGAGACTGGTGAGAAGATCACCCGTGCAGTCATTGGAGTTCCTGCTTATTTCAATGACATGCAGCGAGAAGCTACTATCACAGCTGCAACCCTGGCGTCCTCCATTCCAAGAGAGAGAATACGTCTGTTGAGAGAACCAGAAGCGGCAGCGTTGGCATATGGTATTGGAAAACGACAGATTGGAAGAGGAGATGAGGAAGAATTAGTACTTGTTTTTGATCTGGGAGGAGGGACCTTTGACGTGTCGATATTGGAAGTCGGAGGTGGAATTTATGAAGTTGTCGCGACAGGTGGAAACAGCATGTTGGGTGGAAGCGACTTTGATGCAAGAATTGCTCAGTACATGTCAAAAAAGATGGTGCAACACGGTTGTAAAAAGAATTATTGGAAAGATGCTGGCGAAGTTGCTGAAAAACTAGTTACAAGCGCAGAGCAAGTTCGTATCGCTTTGAGTAACACACGTGAAGTGGTGTTGGGTCTTCCAACGACTGCCGAAGGATGGTTGGCAATGCAAGATCCAAAAGATATTGTTGT
>Ga0115005_10001636_pt1 | contig 17910 bp, 16 predicted proteins | sample ArcOceMetagenome_FD_87163 | JGI IMG/M metagenome (GOLD analysis project Ga0115005, IMG submission 87163) | Marine eukaryotic phytoplankton communities from Arctic Ocean - Arctic Ocean - Greenland ARC118M Metagenome | ecosystem: Environmental > Aquatic > Marine > Oceanic | place: Arctic Ocean... | reverse complement strand
TCAGGTACATAATGTGGACGTAAGAGGCGATCGCTCGCTCACCCTTCGCTATATTCCTCAGCGGGGCATTCCCCTAGGTGATTCAAAAGATGAAGTCATGCGCCATCTGCACAGACTTTGGAAATTCGACGTACGCTTAGAGCAAGACAATGGCGATGACGGCGTTGAAGTGATAGCAGAGTGTAAGCGCACACCGCAGGCGTAAGCCTGCGGTGTGCCCTCAAAACAAGATTTTAAGCCGCCTTTGCACTTTCCATTTCTTTTCGTGAACAAATTAACAATGATAGCGCCCCTATTGCAGCAAATACCGCAGCAGTGACAAACGTCTCATAGGCATTCGTTCCCTGCTGCCATTGCTGACCTGCCATATAGTTGCCAAAGGCGCCACCAAGGCCAAAGGCTACACTAATATAAACGGCTTGCCCCCGGCTGTGATACGCCTTAGGTAAAAACTGGTGGATGAAGTGTACCGATACCGCATGGGTTAACCCAAAGCTTAGGGCATGAATAAGTTGGCTCAGCACGATAACCATAAAGAAATCAGCAAACGCCGCCATGACGTACCAACGTAGCCCTGTTAGCGCAATGCTCACAAACAGTAGGCTCCATACGCCAAACTGACTGATGAGTCGGCGGGCGATAAGAAATATTCCTACCTCAGCCAATACACCTAGCGCGATAAAGATCCCCGTTTCCTGGCCGCTGTATTCGAGGTCGCGCATATAAAGTGCAAAAAAACCGTAATAGGCTCCAAAACTGATTTGCAAGCATGCAGAAGCAAAGATAAATACTGCAAAAGGTTTTTGCTTTGCGAATTTCCAAATACTGCCCACCGCAGAACTCTCAGGCGCAGACTCTTTCGGTGCGCGTATAAATAAAGTACTGATAAATAAAAGCGCCAGCACAAAAATACTGGCATGTACGGGCGTGTCGGTAGAAAAAATATCCAGGGCCTTTCCAACACCTACCGTTAAGCAAATAAAACCAACGCTTCCCCACAACCTTATTTGCCCGTAGGTAGTATTAGTGTTCGCCACCGAGTTCATAGTGATAACTTCAAGTTGCGGCAGCACTGCCGTCCAAAACATCATCATTAAACCGAAGGCCAGGGTAAGTCCCCAGAAGCTGGTGAAATAGAGCACCGAACTGAACGTCAATACGGTAAGGAAACAGCCCAAGCGCATAACACCAATAGCATTACCTGTTTTATCTGCTACGCCAGCCCACAGTCCCGGCCCTAGTATTCTCGCGAGGGTGATGACGGCAAAAAGCTCCCCAATCTCTGCTGAAGAAAAGCCCCGCCCATCAAGAAAGATTCCTAAATAGGGTACAAGTACACCAAGCTGCCCGAAATAAAGCCAGTAGGTGATAGCAAGAATAAGAAGTGCCGTTTTGCTACTTGCTGCGCTATTTACTGTGTTTGCCCCAGCGCTTTCAGTATTCTTTAGGCCGTTGTGTGACAATTCACATCTCCATATGCAAAAACGCCACTAGCACAAAACTGGCAGTGGCGAATGGTGAAAATAGTTAGCGCAACACAAGGTTAATACTGCGCGTTCTTAATCCGTGTAACTGTTGCGGTATTAGGGTTGCTGCGTTGATAGTAAAAGGCGCTATGCCTGACCCGCAATGGGCTTAGTGGTCGAAAGCACGCCTGCATTTTGCGCACGGTGACGCAGCAAATGATCCATCAATACTATCGCCAGCATGGCTTCGGCAATTGGCACTGCACGAATGCCCACGCACGGGTCGTGACGGCCTTTCGTGACAATATCAATTTCTTCATTGTCTTTATTAATGGTTTTGCCCGGAACAGAAATGCTCGAGGTAGGCTTAAGTGCCATATGCACTTCAATATCTTGGCCAGTAGAGATGCCGCCTAGTACGCCACCTGCGTGATTAGACGTAAAGCCTTCAGGGGTAAGCGTATCGCGGTGCTCGCTACCTTTTTGGTTAATAACATCAAAGCCGTCACCAATTTCCACGCCTTTTACCGCGTTAATGCCCATCATGGCGTGGGCAATTTCAGCGTCTAGCCTGTCAAATACAGGCTCGCCTAGGCCAACGGGTACGTTTTTCGCTACCACCGACACTTTAGCACCAATGCTGTCACCTGATTTTTTAAGGTCACGCATGTATTCATCAAGTGCTTCAAGCTTAGATTCATCTGGGCAAAAAAACGGGTTGGTGTTGGTTACGCTGTGGTCAACCTTATCAACGGTGACAGGGCCCAGCTGAGACAGATAGCCCAACACCTCTATACCGTGCACTTCTTTTAAATACTTCTTAGCAATACCGCCAGCGGCTACGCGAATCGCTGTCTCGCGGGCTGACGAACGACCGCCCCCGCGATAATCTCGGCTACCGTATTTTTGATCGTAGGTATAGTCGGCATGCCCAGGACGAAAACGATCTTTGATATTACCGTAGTCTTGGCTTCGCTGATCTTTGTTTTTAATCAATAAGCCAATGCTTGTACCTGTAGTTTTACCTTCAAATACGCCAGATAGAATTTGTACTTCGTCATCTTCTCTTCGCGCCGTGGTGTAACGTGAAGTGCCCGGCTTACGTCTATCCAAATCAACTTGAAGGTCTTCTTCTGTAATCTCAAGTCCTGGAGGGCAACCGTCTACTACACCGCCTATCGCAATGCCGTGGCTTTCACCAAACGTGGTTACAGTGAAAAGTTTTCCGAAGCTGTTACCTGACATAATTAACTATTAATCCTTACTACTAAAATACTGTACTAATGTGTCTTTGCGTACCGCGAAAATACCTGATCCGCCATTTTCAAACTCTAGCCAAATGACTTCCAAACCCGGGAAACGCTCGCTCATGTGCACTTCGCTGTTCCCAACTTCAACAAATATCCAGCCGCCATCATTGAGGTATGTTGGTGCTTCTTTAAGCATGATATCAACCAGTTCTAGGCCATCTTCACCGGCGGCAAGGGCCAGTTCAGGCTCGTGGTGATACTCTTCTGGCAGGTCAGCCATGTCTTCTGCATCAACATAAGGCGGGTTCGATACGATAAGGTCGTACTTCTGCCCTTCTAAACTTGAAAACAAATCAGACTGAATGGGATAAACACGGTGGCTAAGACCATGCTCCTGAATATTGATATCGGCCACTTCCAACGCATCTGTGCTGATATCTACCGCATCCACCTGCGCTTCTGGATACGCGTGAGCAAGCGCGATAGCAATACATGCTCCACCTGTGCACATGTCAAGAATACTAGTAGGCGCGGTCTCCACAAACGGAGCAAACTCATTTTGGATGAGTTCAGCGAACGGAGAACGAGGAATAAGCACTCGCTCGTCTACGTAGAATGGCATACCGCAGAACCAGGCTTCATTAGTAATATATGGCAATGGCATGCGCGTTTGTACACGCTTTAAAACAAGCTCAGCAATTTTCTCGCGCTCGCTTTTCGTCAAACGGGAATTTAAAACATTCTCACCCGCCTGCTCTAAAATCGGATGAGGTAAATGCAGTGCCTGCATTACAAGGCTAGTGGCTTCGTCCCACGCGTTGTCAGTACCATGCCCAAAGTACAAGGCCGCATCATTAAAACGGCTGGTTGCCCATCGTGTCATATCTAACAAGGTATGCAGATCTTCAATGGCTTCTTCAAGGTAGAACTTATCGGTCATGGCGTTTGGGTACATCAAAAATTTCAAAGCTGGTATCATACCCAAACTTCATACCGATTCACATAATTAACTACGTCCCGAATCTTTCTATTCGTTATAATTTAGGCGTTTTGTATTGTTTAACTCGAGTTTCCTGACCAAAGCTATTGCTGATGAAAACCTTTAAAAAAGAACTTAAAGCATTGAAGAAGCAGCTTTCTGAACCTAAACGCCAAACTAATCAGGCGAGGCAAAGAACAGCTAGCGATATAAATGCGGAGGAAGAAACCTTCTCATTTACCGATGCTATGCAGGGTGTAACGCCTTTATCACAAGATAAAATTGAGCCCGATAAGCAAGTTGAGTTGTTTAAAAAGTCGCAGCAGGTAAAAGGTAAGCATTTAAAGCACAGTAAGCAATTAGCGGCGAGTTTCGACTTTTCCGATATGTATCAGGCGGCGCTGCCTCAAGAAGGTCCTATGCGTTTTTGCCAAGAGGGCGAATCTACACATATTTTAAAGCAGCTGCGTCGCGGAGATTACTCGCCAGAAATGACGTTGGATTTACACGGCCTTACCCGTGAAATGGCAAAAGCGGAACTAGCCGCGCTTATTCATACGGCAAGAAAAGAACTAATAGACTGTGTTTGCGTAATGCACGGCTTTGGTCAGGGCGTACTGAAAGCCGCCCTGCCCCATTACCTTGTTCAGCATCCGCACGTGCGTGCTTTTCATCAAGCTCCGCTAGAATATGGCGGGCAAGCAGCGTTGTTAGTGCTGGTCGATATCCCGCTTCAGAACAATAAGCGTTAACGCTTATTTATTCTCATCAGCGCTATTGTGCATAAAGAGATAGGTGTAATACATCATCATCGCTACAATAATACCTATACCTAATAGTGAGCCCCATACCACAGGATCTTTCATCATCGTCCACAACATAATTTGTCTCCTCTTCAACTACGTTAATAATAGAAGAGGCGCGGTCTAGATAATGTGATCTAGATCAAACCCTATTTCCAGCACTTCAACGGCGCGATAATTTGTTGATCTGAGTCAAAATGCTGTCGATGCTAGGTCTCTATTTTCCATTCAAAGTATTTAAAGCCTTGTCATAATGAGCGTGATTAAACGCTTAGTTATAACGATTGAATAAATTCAGATCTCCCTCTCTACCAAGCAGTGCTTCTGCATTTCGGCAGAGTTTCTCCATCGATTCGCTAACTTGGATTTCAAAGTTGGGAGGAACTGCTCGCAGGCTATGTTGAAAAATTTTCGCGTTGACATGATTGGCAAGTAAAAGAAAACCACGACATCCATAAGTTCGAAGAAAGGGAAGCCTGGAACAAAGTTGAGACGCCGCCGTATGGGTAATAGTTAAACTTTCATCAGGAATAGAAAAAATGACCCATTCATCGAGCTTTTGTCCCGCTCGCGATATATTTTTAAACCATCCATCAACCGTTCTATCATCATAAACATTGCTTGGTATATCGAAAAGCACGTTATTCACATTGAAAAAACGATATTGGTGCTGACTTCCTACCATGGCTACCTCCTGTTATGCCTGTAGAATAGTTAAGGCAACCGCCTTAACTAAGATCAATACTTTATGGCTTTATTAAATCCAGAAATAACTTATGTAAAGTCATTACTCTTTAACGCGAGCGCGTTGGTCTATTTTGCAGGCCTGCGTAGATATAAATAACTTATCGCTTAGCCATGCTTCCGCCTCTTCAGTAGCGTCGAAATATTTGTAAGGAAGCTGAGAAGACGCATAAACTCTCGACCAAAATATTTTCTGTAGCGCCTTCCCTTCAGATTCGTGTAACACAATCGCGGTAGCAATTAATCCGGTGGAGGTTGCCTTCGCCACAATGGCTTGACCTGAAATTGTCGCCTCCATCGGGGCTAACGCTAAACCATGTACGTTTACCAGACTCCCCCAACACGGTTGGTCAATTTTCTCTCTTTCGAGCCCGACTACCCCCTCATATTTTTGCATAAATTCAAGGTTGAACGGGCCTACAAGGTCAATAAATAATATGCCCTTGGCCTCTAGAAACTGCGCGCGAACTTCTCCATGCGCCTTAAATTTTTCTCTGTCCATACTTTCCTCCACTCGAAAAGTATAAGACACAGATAATTTTTTGCTTAATACTTTGACATTGAATATGGCCTTTTCGCAAAAATGTATTGCAAATCATTCTCATTTGCAATATCTTGTAGATGCCTGTTCGACGTGAGTTAAAAAAACGGTCTTGGCTTAGCGTCGCTGGGGGATAGACGCCCGTCTATCCCTCATTTTTTTCAAATCAAACTCGTTCTCTCGCCTTTTTGAAAAGTATTTCAAGGCACAAAAAAACGCGACTAAATGCCGCGTTTTGATTTTGTAGTTTAATTGGGGCCTATGTTTTAGCTAAACAGCTTCATAAACCAACCTTTCTGCAAGTCTTCCTCGCAGGTTTTAAGTTGAGTAGCATAACGTAATGAACGTGCTTTAACTTTTGACGCGACTTTTTTAAGCCATGGCTTTCGGTCATAGCTTCTGCGCTTATATCCGCCCCAGCCCTCGTGATAATTTAAGTATTGGGCGTAAGCGTCCCATTTAGAAATGCCGTTCACTTTTTGCGACTTGTAAATAAACCAGCCCATGAAGTCGATAGCGTCTTCGAAATCATCACGATCTGCACCACTGTTATTGGTTTCCCTCATGTAGTCAGACCACGTAGGCGTTTTCGCTTGTGAATACCCATAAGCTGAACTCACCCGTCCCCACGGAATAAGACCGAAGAACACATAATCACGAGGAGGAAGCGCGTCATGTCGAAAGGAACTTTCCTGATACATCATGGCCATGGGCACATGGATAGGCACGCCCCATTTATCTCTTGCATCGGCAGCTGCATCATACCAATCGACTTTTTCATAGAATATTTCGCACAAATTGCTGATGTCTTTAGGAGGCGTAGTTGCACATCCAGCGATAAGCAGAGGAAAAAGAACGATGAGTGTTGATAAAAAAACAACCAATTTTTTGAACTTTCGGTTCATAGCTTGTCTTAATTAATGTTCTAGTAAAATGTGTGTTTCCCTGGAACCCTTCGATGCCTGACTCATGTCAGGCATTTTTTTTTGCTGGAGGCTCAGCGAAATAGTCACGAATAAAAGTATCGAAGTCTTTAGTGTCAGCAGCTTCTATTTCTTTTTGCGCTGCAAACGACGTCTCCGCTTGCGCAGCAAACCCTGCAGCATCTGTATCGGTATACTCGAAAGACTTCATCTCGGCTTGATAGGCCTGGGCTAACTCTAAGCCTAGCACGCCATTATCTTTGTCGCTCTCTATCAAAGTGGAAAGTAATTTTCCAGACGGTGTTAACTCTGGGTTCTGCACTTTCTCAAATTCAGTTTTAACCGCTTGCGAATAACGAGATGTATCGTTAGCTAAGTCGAGAAGTTCCGCGGCTTGCTCAAATGAATTGAATAATGAAGTACACCAGTTCGGAAGAGAAATGTCTTCACCACCGTTTTGAAGCAGCAGCTCCGGGCTACGTCCTTCAAGTACGACCTTGTTCATGTTTTCTTTCGCTTCTTTAAGCTGGGTTTCGTCTAGTTCTGGGCTTGGCATAAGCAAGCACGACACTAAAAACACATCTAAGAAATCAAACTGAGTCTGTGAGATACCTATCGCTGAAAATGGATTTACATCCAAGGCACGAACTTCAATATAGCTTATACCGCGGCGCACTAGCGCGTCTGTGGGTTTCTCCATAGACTGGGTTGGCTGCTTAGGACGTATCGGCGAGTACAACTCATTTTCAATTTGAATAATGTTGCGACTTAATTGCTGATAATTCCCTTCTTCTCCAGCAGCAAACTGGCTGAACCGAGAAGACGGTGTGTTCATGGCGTCACGTAGTAGCTTGACGTAATTATCTAGCTGATTGTAGCAAATCTTAAGTGAAGACTGCTCTGCGCTTGTATACCCTAAATCGCTCATCCGCAAACAGGTTGCATAAGGCATATATACAGTACCCTTACCAACTTTCTTAAACGGAAGTGCATGTTGCTTTCCTTTCAAGAATGAGCCACACAGCGCAGGGGACGCTCCATATAAATAGGGAATTAGCCAACATAGACGGCGATAATTGCGAATTAAACCAAAGTAATCCGCAGAAATTTGATCTTCTGAATACGCGTCACCATTAAGCTCTGCCCATAGTTTCCAAAAACTGTCTGGAAGTGAAAAGTTAAAGTGAACGCCAGCTATGGCTTGCATCATGCTCCCATAGCGGTTTTTAAGGCCAATACGGTACACTCGTTTCATTTTGCCTACATTTGATTCACCGAAATAAGCAATAGGAATATCGGCTTCTTCATCAATAAAGCAAGGCATGCTCAGCGGCCAAATTTGCTCGTCACCAATATTATCAATAACAAACTTATGGATATCTTTTAACTGAGAAATTGTTTTAGCTGCGCTGTTCTCTGGTGGCGTAATAAACTCAAGCAGAGATTCAGAAAAATCAGTGGTTATTGAATCATGGGTAAGCGCCGAACCTAATGGTTTGGGGTGAGGAGTTTGCGCCAGCGTACCATTTGGATTGATACGCAGGGCTTCGCGCTCAACACCGCGCTTAATATCTTTTAGCGCGGCGAGAAATTCGGGTGACTTTAGCGCAGCTATGCGCGCTTCAAAACGGGATGAGTCTACAGTCAAAATGGTGGTCCGTTATGTCAATATTGCCCCCAGTTATGGGGGACAATAGTATAAATTCAATAAAAATTAATCTATCAGTTTAACGTTTCTCGGGTGTTACTCTCTACTGACAACTCGATAATCGGCATCGATAGCGCGTTTAACTGGGGTAAAATTTTTGCTTTGTCACCCACTACAATAATTTGCATCTTGTCGAGATTCAAATATTGCTTTGCCAACGCATCTATCGTTTTCTTGTCTATGTGGTTAATTATATCTAGCTGCTCTTCTCGATAACCTTTTTCTAGACCATAGCTTAATAGCTGTCTTAAGAAACGCGCTTTACTGGTTGGTGTTTCAAACTCAAGTGCATCACTTAACGTAAATGCATTGCGCATGAACGCGATTTCTTCTTCTGTTACGCCCTCGGTGCGGTAGCGATTGATCTCTTTCAAGATTTCTGTGATGCCCTCACCGGTGTTGACCGCTGTAAGATCAGTACTCACCTCGAACCACCCGAGTGTTTTACCACCGACAAAACCGCTATTAGCACCGTAAGTAAAACCTTTATCTTCTCGCAGATTTAAATTAATGCGACTATTAAAAGCCCCTCCTAATGGGAAGTTCATGAGCCGAGATTTGAAGTGATCGCCTGTTGCGTCAAAAGGTAAGCTTCTATCAACAATATAAACCACCGACTGTACGGCTTCAGGACTATCTATCAGGAAAATTTGGTTTTCATCATACTTTGGAAATTCACTGTAATCAGCAAACTCATAAGTTTTACCTTGCCACTGCCCAATAAAATCTAGCGTGTTGACCATGGATTGTTTAGACAGGTTGCCAACGGCAACAATACTCGCCTTATCAGGTGAATAGTAGTTAGCGTAAAAACTTTTAACATCATTAAGCGTAATGTTTTGAACGGTTTCCAGTGTGCCTTCATCCGGCAGACTCACGCGATTTTCATCGCCAAACAAGATAAGATCTCTTGCTCGTCGCGCTAGGCTAGAAGGGGTTTTCGCTTGTTGCTGCAGTCCTTGTATCACCCGCTCTTTCATACGCGCGAAGTCTTCTTCACTGAACGCTGGGTTGAACAGCTTTTCTTTTAACAGTGCCAGCGTTTCATCTAGATGCTTAGTGAGTGTAGATACATAAATTTGTGAGTACCTTCCTGCGGTACTGAAACGTATAGCACTGCCTAATTTAGCAAGTTCACTGGCCAGTTCTTCGTTACTGTAGTTTTTTGTTGTCTCGTTCATGAGCAGTGCCGTTAGGTAAGCTGTACCCGCTTTACCCTCTGGGTCTAGTAACATGCCACCGTCCATACCTATAGTTAGCGTTACCGTGGGCGTTTCTGTGCTGGTTACACCAAGTACTTCAATTCCGTTAGCAAGTTCAGCCTCCCAGTAGTCAGGCACATCAACGACTGGCGCTTCACCAGCTACAGGCATAACACTTCTATCAAAACTAGATGGTGCGCTACTGAACACTTCTTCATCAGTGACCTTTACAGTTTCAACGTCTATGTTTCTTATAGGGCGCTCAAAATTTTGTTCAGCCGCAGCAAGCGAGACCTGCCCCTTTGGCACGACGCTCAATACAACGCTATTTGCGTCTTTAATATACTTTTTATAAACACGCATTACGTCTTCAGCTGTCACTGCATTGTATCGCTCAATGTCTTCAGCAATCAGGTCTGGTGTTTGATAGAAAGTTTCATTCGCCGCAAGCGCAGAGACTTTGCCGGAAACACTTTGCAAACCAAACACGGTGCGAGCCTCTATTTGCCCTTTTGTACGGGCTAAATCGTCTGCCGTTACACCACGCTGCTCAAACTCTTTGAGAGTTTCATTTAGCACATTCTGTAGCGTTGACAAAGAAGTGATTTTTGCAGGATTTGCTAGCGCTAAAAGTTGGAATTCACAGGCAAGTTCACGGCAAGGATGAGATACCACTGCTTGTACTGCAATGCCTTCTTTCACTAAATTTTTGTAGAACAATGATGTTTTTCCGCCGCCCAAAATATCAGCGAGCACATCAAGCGGCGCTTCATCTTCATGGCGACCATATACGGTGGGATAAGTAATTTGCAGAAGCGGAAGATGCACTTTATCTTCTAAAGTAATATAGCGCGTTTCTTTAAGCGTAGCGGGCTGAGGCTTAGGTTCTTCTACCTTAGGACCCGCTGGAATTTCACCGAAATACTTCTTCACCCACGCCTTGGTTTTGGCAACGTCGATATCACCGCCAATGGTGAGAACGGCATTGTTAGGACCGTACCAGCGTTTAAAAAACGCTTTTAAATCATTAACACTAACTCGGTCTAAGTCTTCAACATAACCAATGGTCATCCAGGAGTAAGGGTGGCCTTCTGGGTATAGTGCCTCGCCATTGAGTTCAAAACGCAGGCCATAAGGTTGGTTATCTACTCGCTGTGCTCGTTCGTTCTTAACGGTCTCTCTTTGGTTTTCAAACTTGGTTTGATCTACGGCTTCTAGCAGGTAGCCCATACGGTCTGATTCTAGCCATAACACTTTTTCTAACTGATTAGCCGGTACGGTCTCAAAATAGTTAGTGCGATCGGTGTTTGTGGTGCCGTTCAGATTACCGCCAGATTCGGTAATAACTTTAAAATGCTGCTCATCAGCAACGTGCTTTGAGCCTTGAAACATCATATGTTCGAAGAAGTGGGCAAAGCCAGATTTCCCTATATCTTCCCTCGCAGAACCTACATGATAAGTAACATCTACATGGACCAGCGGGTCTGAGTGGTCTTCATGAAGAATAACGGTAAGGCCGTTCTCTAGCTTATACTTTTCATAGGGTATGGATACGGCGGTTGTTGCAAGTTCTTGAGACGTAGTTTCGTTCTTAGATTGTTCTATTGACACGTGCTGACATGCCGCAACAAACATTACACCTATTGTAAGACTTAAAGTACGTAGGGTCAGTTTTCCTGACATGATGATTCCTTTTAAAATAACAACGCTTTTCGCTAAACGCTTATTCACTACAAAATTGAATTGGGAAGGCACTAATAAGGTAAGCCGTATTTTGCAGTAGCGAATTTCCGAAGATTACCAGACTTTTTAGCGCTTTACCTGTTTGGACTTTGCTATGATTGTATTAATTTATGTATTTCTGAAATACACTGACGCGATGAAGTCTTCATATACTACGGTTTGGCCAATGTAATCGGCAGACGTAATGTATGAAATAACCAATGATCTCCATTTGATACAAAAAACAAGTGGCTAAATAAGGATAAGCGCATGGATCAGTCAACAACAGTACTCGATATTGATTTCGGAATGTCTCAGTTGAGCGGGAACAAAAAACTTTTGTTTACCTTGCTAGGCAAATTCACCGATGAATACCGTACTCTTGATGCCAGTTTGCAAGCCCATATTGCCAAAGGCGACTTTAACGAAGCCTACTCTCTTGTTCATACCCTGAAAGGCGTAACAGGTAATCTGGGGCTGTTTGCTCTGCACAATGCCAGCAAGCCAGTAGAAAGCGCTTTTAGAAATGAAAAACGCGTAGCTGATGAATATCCCGTATTTTTAGGTCTGCTCAATGAAACGATCGCTGCGGTAGATGCACTTATTCAGGAACCCGAAACAGAAGCACCGTCGTCAACCCAAGCGACGGGAGCCGCAGCTGAGCAAGCCAGAAAGCAATTACTGGCGGCGCTAAAAGCCAGTGAGTTCATCGCACAAGACAAACTAGATTATTGGCTTGATGCCATTGCTTTGCCTCAAGAAAAGCGTGCAGCCATTGTTGATGCGGTTGATGAGCTTGATTACGAAGAGGCCATTTCTGAGTTAGAAAATAGCTAGTGCAAGCTATTCCAATTATTTTTGAGGACGATAACGTCCTCATTGTTAACAAGCCTGTAGGCATTGCCATGCACGATGCTGTTGATGAAAATGGCATAATTAAAGAAGGTAATGAAACGATAACACCCTGTGAACACCTGAGTTCAACTGCACAGACAGATTCTAGAACAGATGGGTTAGTCTCGCTTCTTAAAAAACAGCTTACATTAACAGAATTGCATCTGTGCCATCGCTTAGATACTGGTACATCAGGCTGTTTATGCCTTGCCAAAAACAGCCAAACAGCCGCCGAAATCGGCGCGCTCTTCTCATCTAGGCGTGTAAACAAATACTATTTAGCCTTAAGTGCCCAAAAACCTAAAAAGAAACAAGGTATGATAATCGGCGATATGAAAAATCGTCGAGGTGGGCAACGTATTCTCCTAAAGACTCAGGAAAGCCCCGCTATCACTCAGTTTTTCAGTAACGCGGCAAAGCCCGGCACTCGCGGCTTTATTGTTAAGCCTCACTCGGGGAAAACCCATCAAATTCGCGTAGCGCTCAAAAGTATCGGCGCGCCAATTCTCGGTGATACACTTTATGGGGGTGAGGCATCAGACAGGCTGTACCTTCATGCATGGCATTTGCACCTTCCTTTGTCTTCTGGTGAATTAGCGGTTACTGCGCCTTTCGATACAGGTGAAGTAATCAACGAAGCCGATGTGCAGACTTGGTACAACGGGCTTAATGCACCAGAAACTTATCCATGGCCTTCTCTGCCCGCACGCTTTATGCCGGTGCGCTAGGAAAAATGCGCTACATGCTTAATAGGTGCCAATAGTCATAATAAAATAGAAACTACTTTAAATGTTTAATAGATGCTAATGGGTAAACTACATATAGTTGGCGGCGGTGCCATAGGAAGCCTAATTGCTGCGAGCGCCCAGAAAAACGGCGTGCCGTATGACTGCTACCCCAGAAATAGAAAAAGCATGCCGTCATGGGCACAATGGCAAGATGGTCAAACCACCATGCTCAAGCCTGCCAAGTTTGAACCTGTCACGCTGGCAGAAACCGATGTGCTGATACTCCCCCTAAAAGTGTATCAACTTAAAGCAGCCTTATTGCAGTGGCTTCCCTATCTCACACAACAACCTACAGTAGTACTGCTTCACAACGGTATGGGCGGGCTTGAGGCCGCAACAGAGCTGTTAGGCTGTGACTATCCGCTGCTGCTTGCCACAACCAGTCATGGCGCGTTAAAAGTAAGCGCGTCGAGCGGCGATTTTCATGTTAAGTATACTGGCGTTGGCGCAACCCAAATTGGCGCGCCCCAAATTTACGCGCCTTCATGTGACAGTCCACCACCTGGCACGCTGTCAGCACTTTCACAAAAGAAGCCCCAGCTTGCCAACGCGATTGCCGCGTTACATGACGCACTCCCTCCTGTGCAATACCAAGGTAATATCTTAAAAGCGCTGTGGACGAAGCTGTCGGTTAATGCAGTAATTAACCCATTAACGGCGCTTCACAATATTCAAAATAAGTACATTGCTGATGCTCAATTTGAACAAAGCCGCAACGCAATCTGTGATGAGTTTACCCAAGTGGCGAATGCTTACGGGCTAGAGTTTGACGCCCAAGTAGTTCTTGAAAATGTGCTGTCTGTAGCCAAGGCAACCGGAGAAAACTACTCAAGTATGCATCAGGATGTTGCTCACGGTAGACAAACAGAAATAGACGCCATCAACGGTTACATTGTAGATATGGCAACAAAAAAGGGTATTCCCGTTCCCGAGAATACCCTTTTAGTAGAGCGTGTTAAGGCGCTGAAGCTTTAACAGCGCCGAGCACCTAAATCACGCTATTTAGGGATTAAGATTATTCTTGTTCGCCCGCTTCTTGCGCGTCTTTTGGCGCCTGAGGCTTCATGTGTGGGAACAAGATAACATCTTTAATTGTTGAGCTATCAGTAAATAGCATAGCTAAGCGGTCAATTCCGATACCTTCGCCCGCTGTTGGCGGTAGCCCATATTCAAGAGCGCGAATGTAATCATCGTCAAAGTGCATGGCTTCATCGTCACCAGCATCTTTCTCTTCTACCTGCTTTGCAAAACGTTCCGCCTGATCTTCTGGGTCGTTAAGCTCGCTAAAGCCATTCGCTAGTTCACGTCCACCTACGAAGAATTCAAAGCGGTCGGTAATGAATGGGTTGTTGTCGTTACGACGTGCAAGCGGCGATACTTCCCACGGATATTCCGTAATAAACGTAGGTTGGATAAGTTTCTCTTCCGCTGTCGCTTCGAAGATTTCGCAAAGGTACTTACCCGCACCCCAAATACCGTCAACTTCAGGCTCTTTAATGTGAAGCTGTTTTGCCATCGCTTTAAGGGCGTCAAGGTTCGCCTCTGGGTCGCGGATAGCTTCCTCGTTAGCTTCTGGCCAGTACTTTAGAATAGCTTCACCCATGCTTAAGCGGTCAAACGGCTTACCAAAGTCGTATTCAACTTCTGACGTCACATTGCCATCGGTATCTTTGGTTGTGTTCTTGATGATGCTTGTACCTAGAATGTCTTCTGCTAACGTACGCAACATATCTTCTGTAAGGTTCATCAGGTCGTTGTAGTCTGCATACGCTTGGTAGAATTCAAGCATAGTAAACTCTGGGTTGTGACGGGTTGATAAACCTTCATTACGGAAGTTACGGTTAATTTCGAACACACGCTCAAAACCACCAACCACTAGGCGCTTAAGGTAAAGCTCTGGCGCAATACGCAGGTACATATCAATATCTAGCGCATTATGGTGAGTTACAAACGGCTTCGCCGTCGCGCCACCAGGAATAACTTGTAGCATTGGCGTTTCTACTTCAAGGTAGTCACGCTCGGTAAGATAATTGCGAATACCGTTTACGATCTTGCTACGGATCATGAAGGTTTTGCGGGTTTGTTCGCTTGTGATCAAGTCAACGTAGCGCTGGCGATATTTCGTTTCCTGATCGCTCAAACCGTGGAATTTTTCTGGCAATGGACGAAGTGCTTTCGTGAGCAACTCGTATTGCTCCATGTTCACGTAAAGGTCGCCTTTACCTGATTTGTGCAGATCACCCGCCACGCCAATAATGTCGCCAATATCTAGTGCACCATATTTTGCTTTAAGCGCTTTTTGTGTGTCTTTATCTGCGTATGCCTGAATACGGCCAGTCATATCTTGGAGCAGCATGAAAGGGCCACGCTTTGCCATGATACGGCCAGCGATGCTTACTTTGTTACCCTGCTCTTGTAGCGTTTCTTTGTCGAATTCACCGAACTTAGCTTGAAGCTCATCCGCATAGTTTTCGCGACGGAAGCTGTTTGGGAAACCGTTTGCACGGCACTGCTCGCGAATAGCGCTTAGCTTTGCACGGCGCTCTGCAATCAATTTGTTATCGTCTGTTTGTTGGTCAGTCATAACCTTTCACTTCGTTGTTCGGTTTACAGCCCAGATTTCAGGCTGGCTTCAATAAATTTGTCCAAGTCGCCATCTAGCACGGCTTGAGTGTTGCGTGTTTCCACACCAGTACGCAAATCTTTAATGCGAGAGTCGTCTAATACATAAGAGCGTATTTGACTTCCCCAGCCGATATCAGACTTGCTATCTTCCATCGCTTGTTTTTCGGCGTTTTGTTTTTGCAGTTCAAACTCATAAAGTTTGGCTTTTAACTGCTTCATCGCCTGATCTTTGTTTTTGTGCTGCGAGCGGTCGTTCTGACACTGCACCACAATGCCCGTCGGCTCGTGAGTAATACGTACCGCAGAATCCGTTCTGTTAACGTGCTGGCCACCCGCGCCCGATGCGCGATACGTGTCTATACGCAAATCAGACGGGTTAATTTCAATATCGATGTCATCATCAATTTCTGGATATACAAACGCTGATGAAAACGACGTATGACGGCGGTTACCCGAGTCAAACGGTGATTTACGTACCAAGCGGTGTACGCCTGTTTCTGTACGTAGCCACCCAAAGGCATATTCTCCCTGAACGCGTAGCGTTGCACTTTTAATGCCCGCGACTTCGCCTTCCGACAATTCAATAAGTTCCGTTTTGAAACCGTGCGCTTCGCCCCAACGCAAATACATGCGCAACAGCATATTGGCCCAATCTTGTGCTTCTGTACCACCAGAGCCCGACTGAATATCAATATAGCAGTCGTTTTCGTCGTTAGGGCCAGAAAACATGCGGCGAAACTCAAGCACTTCTAGCTGCTCAATTAAGCCTTCAAGCTCACTTTGGGCCTCAACGAAGGTATCTTCATCTTCGGCTTCAACGGCCAATTCAACGAGACCTTCAACGTCTTCAGTTCCCTGATCGAGCTTGTGGATCGTTTTTACGATTTGCTCTAGGGTGACTTTTTCTTTGCCAAGTGCCTGCGCTCTGTCTGGCTCGTTCCAAACGTCAGGGCTTTCTAACTCTCGGCTAACTTCTTCTAAACGCTCTGACTTTGCATCAAAGTCAAAGATACCCCCTAAGCGCTTCGGTGCGCTCGCGGATATCTTTTATCGCATTAGTAACGGGGTTTATTTCAAACATAGTCCGCTTATTTCGTTAAAAATTTAAGACCGCGGATAGTACCGAATTTAGAGGAATTTTGATAGGGGTTGGCGTAAATATTGCGACGCTGATTTCACCTGGTTAAGCGAACGCTTTTTAAGCACTAAAGATAAAATGAACAATTTTGCCGTTTAACAACTTGCAGTCAGTATTGGTTTTACCGCCAATGCCCATAAGATAAAAGTTATAAAGCGCTATATGCTTTACAAACCTTGTGACTACTGCACCGGTTTAATGCAATCACTTTTTACAACTGTGCATTGCAGCCTTGGAATCGTGATACTCGACAAATGGAAACGCAATAGGAAAGGTATGTCGCTAAATAATTTTTCATATGCTGTTATCGGCGTGCTACTTGGCCTTTTGGTATTGGCATTAGGCCAACTGTTCGACTGCCAGAATTTAGCTGGCGCGACCATGGCACTGCAGTGCCCGAATGGAACGCCAATTTCAAAATTGTGGGTAATAGCTTCGATGCTGATAGCGGGGAGCGGAATAGCTGCTTGGCTATATCGAAATCGTAATTTCTAAATAAGTTTAGATACGCCTTAAACATCTGCATTTAATTGCAAATAGTATCGATAAATAACGACCGTGCCATAAGGAGCCCAGCCCCTTTTGGCGCGATGTCTTCGTAACACCTCTGCTAAAAGTCTAAGACTATCTGGCAAACGAAAAATCCGTAAAGCCTGTCTCGTCATCACCAAAATAATGTCTGAATTATGTTCGTTTAACCGTACATTGTTAACTAACCTGTAGGTTAAATCGGGATTTGCCGCAAACGGGCGACCAAAACCGATTATATCTCCCATCATTTTGAAAGTAAGGTTTCACCGCGGACTGCGCCGTACTTTTGACAAAATACATTACAGCTTTTTCTCAGAAATATTAGCTCATTTCGACGACGTTGCCCCAAATTTTTGCACCTCTACTCTTGACGCAGAAAAATTTAAGCTTACACTTGTTCGCCGAATGAGGGTACAGTTGTACGCTCAAATATTGTCATCACTTTTGTATTAAAGATATTCAGACAGAATATAGGTGTGAGTTCTACATTGAGACTATTACTAAATAAATTTACTGATCGCATACTTCACCATGGCTCTTGGAAGGGCTACTGGGAAGTACTGGTGCAGCAATTTAAACCTGCTTGGCGCGACGGC
>Ga0115005_10001634_pt1 | contig 17918 bp, 24 predicted proteins | sample ArcOceMetagenome_FD_87163 | JGI IMG/M metagenome (GOLD analysis project Ga0115005, IMG submission 87163) | Marine eukaryotic phytoplankton communities from Arctic Ocean - Arctic Ocean - Greenland ARC118M Metagenome | ecosystem: Environmental > Aquatic > Marine > Oceanic | place: Arctic Ocean... | reverse complement strand
GATACCTTGAAAATCACGTGTACGAGGTAAGCTTATTGCAATAAGACGATCTAAAAAATCATACATGTTGCTTCTACGAAGCGTCACACGACATCCAATAGGCATGCCTTGACGCAACTTAAAGTTAGAAACGTCTTTTGTTGACATTGTCTTGACAGCCTTTTGGCCAGCAATGTCAGACATTTCAACAATAGCAGTGTCCACCATCTTACGATCTCCAACAGCTTGCCCAACACCTTGGTTGAGACAAATCTTAAAGATTTTTGGAACTTGCATAACAGAACTATACTCAAACTGCTTAATTAAAGCAGGAGCAATTTCCTCGTTATACTGGGTTTGAAGTCTAGGTACGTATGTCATTACTTCAGATCTTCATTAGATTTTTTAGAATAACGAGTAAGTTTACCAGCGTCATTGCGACGACGACCTACACGTGTAATATTTCCAGAAGCATCAACCACCATCACATTTGAAATGTGAATACCAGCTTCAACTTTCACAACGCCACCCTGAGGGTTTGACGCACTAGGTTTGACGTGTTTAGTGATGATGTTTACACCTTCAATCACTACACGGTCTTTCCTGCGATCAACAGAGACAACAGATCCTTTCTTTCCTCGGCTTCCACCTGAAATGACCTTCACTGTATCTCCTGATTTTATTTTTAGTCGCTTTTCCATTTTTCCTAAGTCGTCATTAAAGCACTTCTGGTGCCAATGAGATAATTTTCATAAAGTCCTTGTCACGTAATTCACGAGCAACAGGACCAAATATTCTTGATCCCATTAATTCTCCATTTTCAGTTAAGAGAACAACAGCATTGTCATCAAATCTGATATATGATCCATCCTTACGACGTACTTCTTTGCGAGTGCGAACTACAACAGCTTTTGCTACAGTACCTTTCTTAACGTTTCCATTAGGAGTAGCACTCTTTACTGTTACAACTACTTTATCGCCAAGAGAAGCATAGCGTCTCTTTGTACCACCCAAGACACGAATACAGAGTACTTCACGAGCACCGCTGTTATCTGCCACTTTCATTCTGGATTCCTGTTGTATCATAGTTCCTAGTAGTTATAAATTACTTAACACGTTCAATTACCTCTATCAATCTCCAGCATTTACGCTTACTGATAGGACGCGTTTCCATAATACGTACCGTATCACCGATGTTACAAGTTCGTTCCTCATCATGAGCAACAAATTTTGAGGTCTTCGTTACAAACTTTCCGTAGAAGGGATGCTTCTCTTTACGCTCAACAGCCACAACGATAGACTTGTCCATCTTGTTCGATGTTACAATGCCGATACGTTCCTTGCGAAGGTTACGTGTTGTTATTGTTTCTGTACTCATAATCAATCGTTCGTTGAGATAGAGCTTGCTTTTGATCGCAAGGTGTTCTCCGTTAAAAGACGCGCGATATCACGCTTCTTAATTTTTAAAATAGTCGGTGTTTCTAACCCCGAAATAGTGTGGTTGAATCGTAATTTCTTATATGATTCACGCTCAACAACAATGCGTTCTGTCAAGTCTTTGTCGGACATCTGACGTATTTCGTTCATTTCAATCATTTTCCAGCTAGATCAGGACGAGTTACTAATTTGCAACGTACAGGTAGCTTTTGAGCTCCCAAACGCAGCGCTTCTTTTGCAGTGTCAAGTTCAACACCATCAACTTCAAACATGATTCGACCAGGACGGACAGGTGCAACCCAATGAGATGGAGCTCCTTTACCCTTACCCATACGAACCTCTGCAGGCTTAGACGTCATCGGCTTGTCTGGAAAGATTCTAATCCAAACTTGACCTTCACGTTTCATGTGACGGGTAATCGCAATACGCGCTGCTTCAATTTGACGAGAGGTAATGAAACCTTCATCCATCGTTTTAATTCCGAATGAACCATACGCGACAGTACTGCCACGGTAGGCTAGGCCACGGATGCGACCCTTTTGCATTTTACGAAATTTCGTTCTTTTTGGCTGTAACATAATCTCTCAGCTTTATCTACGTTGGTTATTACGACTTCCACCACCACCGCCACCTCGACGATCACCACCACCACCGCCACCGCGACGATCTCCACCACCACCACCACCGCGACGTTCTCCTCCACGTTCCTTCTTTTGAGGAGGGAGTGGAGATAAATCTGGCTTACCGTAGATCTCTCCACGACAAATCCAACACTTAATTCCTAGAACACCATATGTTGTATGTGCTTCAACATGCGCATAATCAATATCTGCACGGAAAGTGTGAAGTGGAATACGACCTTCTTTGTATGCCTCTGAACGCGCAATCTCTGCACCGTTGATACGACCGGCAATATTGATTTTAATTCCCTCAGCACCAATTCGCATTGTGCTTTGGATAGACATTTTTATTGCACGTCTGTGATTGATTCTAGCCTCGATTTGACGGGCCACACTATCTGCTACAAGACGAGCATCCAATTCAGGACGCTTAATTTCAAAAATGTTGATCTGAACATCTTTGCCCGTAAGCTTTTTAAGTTCTTCACGTAGCTTATCAACCTCTGACCCACCTTTTCCAATAATCACACCAGGACGAGCGGATTTGATTGTAACGGTGACAAGCTTAAGCGTACGCTCAATAATAATATTGGCAACACTCGCTTTACGCAAACGTGCAGATAGGTACTCGCGGATCTTTACGTCTTCTACAAGTTTAGATGCGTAGTCGTTTCCTCCGTACCAGTTAGAATCCCATCCCCGTATAATTCCGAGGCGATTCCCTATTGGATGTGTTTTCTGTCCCATATTAATTCTTTACGCTATCTACTATAATGGTTACATGGTTCGAGCGCTTCCTGATACGGTGAGCTCTTCCTTGAGGTGCTGGCTGAATACGTTTGAGCATTCTTGCACTATCTACAAAGATTTCACGGATAGTAAGACCCGAATCTTCTGGACGTGCTCCAGCGTTTTTTGCTTCCCAGTTCGCAATCGCTGATCTGAGTAGTTTTTCAATACGACCTGAAGCGTCTTGTGCCGAAAAGCGTAAGATATTTAATGCTTCAAATACATCCTTTCCGCGAACGGTATCAGCAACCAAACGCATCTTACGAGGCGAGGTTGGGCAGTTGTTGAGTTTCGCAATAGCAATACTTTTCATTGCTTCTTTACGTTCCTCTGCTTTTATTCTTTTTCTAGCTCCCATAGTTCCTTAGTTGGCAAGCGACTAGCGCTTCTTGTCCTTTTTATCCGCGTGACCACGAAACGAGCGTGTCGGAGAAAATTCTCCTAATTTGTGACCTACCATATTCTCTGTAACAAATACAGGAATAAACTGTCTTCCGTTGTGAACGGCAATAGTTAGACCTACAAAGTCAGGAGTAATCGTACTGGCACGAGACCATGTCTTTATTACTGACTTCTTTCCAGCACTTTGCATAGTTTCAACTCGTTGAACTAGCTTGTAGTGGACGAATGGGGGTTTTTTTAGTGAACGTGCCATTTGTTATTTCTTCCTACCTTCAATGATATACTTAGACGACTTCTTACGCTTGTTACGAGTCTTGTAACCTTTTGCAGGAATTCCATTACGTGAACGAGGATGTCCACCTGATGATTTTCCTTCACCACCACCCATAGGGTGATCAACTGGGTTCATGACTACACCACGTACTCTTGGACGACGACCTAACCAACGTGAACGACCAGCTTTACCACTTACCTGAAGATTGTGTTCAGAATTCCCAACGGAACCTATCACAGCCAAACAAGTGATTTTTATCATTCTGGTTTCACCACTCGGAAGCTTGATGATGGCAAATTTACCATCACGCGCAGCCAGTTGAGCGTAAGATCCAGCACTACGAGAAATACAAGCTCCTTTACCAGGATGTAATTCAATGTTGTGAATGATTGTACCGAGTGGAATATCCGAGAGATACATCGCATGACCCACTTTAGGCAATGCTTCTTTTCCCGAATTAATCTTCATTCCTGGTGTTAAACCTGCAGGAGCAATGATATATCTCTTTTCACCATCTGTATATTCAACAAGACAGATGCGACTCGTGCGGTTTGGATCGTATTCTACTGTTAAGACAGTAGCTTCCATATGCTTGTTACGCTTAAAGTCAATAACTCTGTAACGACGCTTATGACCACCTCCACGGTAACGCATAGTCATCTTACCAGTATCATTACGACCACCAGATTTCTTGATTGCTTCAAGTAACGGCTTATGTGGTGTGTCAGTCGTGAGCTCAGCAAAATTTGTGAGAACTCGATGACGCATACCTGGCGTTATGGGATTGAATTTACGGAGTGCCATATTAAATGTTGTCGTAGAAATCGATGTTCTCGCCTTCAGCAATGCTTACCAATGCTTTTTTGTAAGCATTGGTGCGGCCTTTAACTACACCGGTTTTAGTGAAACGTTGCTTTGCTTTTCCATCTACACGAAGTGTGCGGACTTTCGTAACAGTAACATTGTACTCTTTTTCGATCGCTTTTTTAATCTCGATCTTATTTGAACCGAGAGAAACTACGAAGCCGTAGCTATTTGTCCGCTCAGTATCGGCAGACATTTTCTCAGTTATGAGGGGCTTGATTAGGATTTCTTTCATAGCAGATATCACTTTAGCAATCCCTCGAGAACCTCGTGGGCATTATCGACGAACAAAAGGTTCGTGCAGTTCATAATATCGTAAGTGCTCAAATCTGATGCGAGCATCACGCGATGCTTTGGCAGATTGCGGCAACTACGGTAAACGTTATCATCTTGAGAAGGAAGAACGGTTAACGTCTTCTTGTCATCAAGCTTTAGATTGATCATTACAGATAAAAAGTCTTTGGTCTTAGGAGCATTCAGCTTGATGCTGTCAACAACCATAATGCCATCGTCCTTCGCTTTGTAACTAAGCGCACTGCGACGTGCTAGCTTCTTCAACTTAGAATTAAGGTGAATCGTGTAATCTCTTGGTTCAGGACCGAAAGTATTACCTCCACCGCGGAACAATGGATTCTTGATAGAACCAGCACGAGCTGTTCCTGTTCCTTTTTGTTTCTTAATCTTGCGCGTAGATCCTGAAACAACACCACGATGCAAAGTATCGTGTGTTCCCTGCCTTTGACCAGCATGGTAGCGTTTCACATCCAAGTATATGGCATGATCGTTTGGCTCGATTCCGAAAACAGAATCGTTAAGCTCAGCACTTTTCTTAGACTTAGCGCCTTTGCTTGTGTATACGTCAATTTTCATGATGCTTGTGGCTTACGGATTACAACAGTCGCCCCTTTGTGACCAGGAACTGCGCCTTTCACAACAAGGACACCTTCTTCTGGCATAACCTTCAGAACTTCTAAATTCTCCATTGTGACTCGTGCATTACCCATTTGACCAGCCATACGCATTCCTTTGAATACGCGAGCTGGATATGAAGCAGCACCAATAGATCCAGGAGCACGCAAACGGTTATGTTGACCGTGAGTAGCTTGACCTACACCCGCGAAACCGTGACGTTTAACAACTCCTTGGAAACCTTTTCCTTTTGAAGTACCTATCACACTTACGTACTCTCCTTCATTAAATACGTCCTCAACCTTTACAGTATCACCCAACTGGAGATCATTCGTAAAGCTTTTAAATTCTACCAAGCTACGCTTCGGTGATACACCAGCGCGCTTAAAGTGACCTTGCATTGCTTTTGATGTGCTCTTTTCAGTGCGCTCACCAAAACCGAGTTGGACAGCTGTATAGCCATCCTTCTCGAGGGTACGTACTTGCGTAACTACGCAAGGACCTACTTCTAACACCGTGCATGGGATATTCTTCCCAGAGGCACCGTAGATGCTGGTCATTCCTACTTTTTTCCCTATTAATCCAGGCATTTTCGTTTGTTTTTTAAATAGACAGAACGTCTATTGTCAGACTTTAATTTCAACTTCGACTCCACTTGGTAACTCCAAACGCATGAGCGCATCTACGGTCTTCGATGAAGAACTGTATATGTCGATAAGACGTTTGTAATTGCTAAGCTCAAACTGTTCACGGGCCTTTTTATTTACGTGAGGCGATCGTAAAACAGTAAATATTCTTTTGTGTGTAGGTAGGGGAATGGGTCCGCTAATTACAGCACCTGTAGATTTTACAGTTTTAACTATTTTCTCAGCCGATTTGTCAACCAAATTGTGGTCGAACGACTTAAGTTTTATGCGAATTTTTTGTGTCATGACGTTCCTCTATATTAACCTTGGGCTTCTTCTATAACTCTCTCTTGAACATTTCTAGGTGCCTCAGAATAATTGCTGAAAGACATACTAGATGTAGCACGACCTGAAGTTAAAGTTCGAAGGTCTGTAACGTATCCGAACATCTCTGAGAGAGGAACTTTTGCGTTAATCACAGTCTTACCAGAACGTTCATCAGTACCTTCTATAATCGCACGACGTTTGTTCAGGTCACCAATACAATCACCCATGTTTTCTTCAGGTGTAACAACCTCAAGAGACATCATAGGCTCAAGAATCTTTGGAGTACATTGTTTGATCGCATTTCGGTAAGCAAACTTAGCAGCTTGCTCAAACGAAATTGCATCTGAGTCAACAGGGTGGAAACTTCCATCCATCAACTCAACTCTTAAACTGTCCATAGGGAATCCAGCCAAAACACCATTTACCATGGCCGTTTTGAAACCTTTCTCTACTGCTGGAATAAATTCTCTAGGTACGTTTCCTCCCTTGACAGAACTTTGAAATTCTAATCCATCTTTTGAAGGATCGGTAGCAGGTCCAACTTTCACACTGATGTCAGCGAATTTACCACGACCACCTGATTGTTTCTTGTAAACCTCGCGGTGCTGAATCTCCGAAAAGATTGCCTCTTTATATGCAACACGGGGCTGACCCTCATTACACTCAACGTGGAATTCACGACGAAGACGATCAATGAGGACCTCAAGGTGAAGCTCACCCATACCAGATATAATTGTTTGGCCGCTTTCATCGTCACTCTTTACAGTAAACGTAGGATCCTCTTCAGATAGTTTTGCAAGACCATTTGACAATTTATCAAGATCAACTTGCGACTTAGGTTCAATTGAAATTCCAATCACTGGTTCAGGGAATGACATCGACTCAAGTACAATAGGTGCCTCTTGTGCACATAATGTATCACCCGTACGGATATCCTTAAAACCAACTACCGCACCAATATCACCAGCCTCTAATTTATCAATCGGATTCTGTTTGTTTGAGTGCATTTGGAAAATACGTGAAATACGTTCCTTCTTATCAGAACGTGTGTTCTTCACGTAAGATCCCGCAGGAAGCGTACCAGAGTAGGCACGAACAAAACACAAACGACCTACGAAAGGATCCGTTGCAATTTTAAATGCCAAACCAGCAAACGGCTCTTCTGGATCCGGCAAACGCTTTACTTCAATCGCCTCATCTTCTGGATCATGACCGATGATAGACCCGACATCATAAGGTGATGGCAGGTATCTCATGACTCCGTCCAGCATCGTTTGTACTCCTTTGTTCTTAAAAGCAGACCCACACATGATAGGAGTAATATCCATTGAAATGGTTGCTTTACGAATCGCAGCGTGAATTTCTTCTTGCGTTAAGCTGTCTGGATCCTCAAAGTATTTTTCCATAAGCGTATCGTCCTGCTCAGCTACTGATTCAATCAATTTTTCACGCCATTCAGCAACGGTCTCAAGAAGATCTTCTGGAATAGCGATCTCCTCCCAAGTCATGCCCATGTCCTCTTCGTTCCAAACAAAAGCTTTGTTTTGAACCAAGTCAACAACACCACGGAATGTTTCTTCTGCGCCAATAGGAACTTGAAGAGGTACTGGATTTGCGCCGAGCATCTCACGAATCATATTGACTACATTGAAGAAGTCAGCTCCAGAACGGTCCATCTTGTTGACGAATCCGATACGTGGAACATTGTATTTGTCAGCCAGAGACCAGTTTGTCTCCGATTGCGGCTCCACTCCTGAAACTGCACAAAAAAGACCAACAGCTCCGTCCAATACCCTTAATGAACGTTCAACCTCAACAGTGAAATCAACGTGACCAGGGGTGTCAATAATATTTATTCTATGCTCAAGATCATTAAATTCCCAAAAACATGTCGTTGCAGCAGAAGTAATTGTAATTCCACGCTCTTGCTCTTGCTCCATCCAATCCATTGTAGCTGCACCGTCGTGAACCTCACCAATCTTATGTGAAATTCCAGTGTAGTACAGGATGCGCTCCGTACATGTCGTTTTACCGGCATCTACGTGGGCCATAATGCCGATGTTCCTTGTTAGGTTGAGGTCTCTCTTTGCCATAATATTAGAAACGGAAGTGAGCGAATGCTTTGTTTGCCTCAGCCATACGGTGGGTGTCTTCTTTCTTTTTAAAAGTAGCTCCCTCTTCTTTAGCTGCTGCGATAATCTCTGCTGCCAAACGATGAGCCATAGACTTTTCGTTGCGTTTACGCGCAAAACTTATAAGCCAGTTCATCGCAAGACTGTTCTTACGACCATCACGTATAGGTGTAGGTATCTGGAAAGTGGCTCCACCGACACGTCGGCTTCTTACCTCTACTCCAGGAGTTACGTTTTCTAGCGCTTTCTTAAAAAGCTCTATACCGTCTTCACCAGACTTTTCAGCAACTTGATCAATCGCGCTATAGAAAATCTTAAACGCAGTACTCTTCTTTCCGTCCTTCATTAAACTGTTGACGAAAACAGTTACTTGAACATCTCCGAATTTTGGATCCGGGAGGACGCGGTGCTTTTTGGCTACTTTCCTTCTCATAGTTCAGTTTGTTACTTCTTCTTAGGTCTTTTTGCTCCGTACTTAGAACGACTCTGAGTACGTCCATCAACACCAGCTGTATCGAGTGCACCACGAACAATGTGGTAACGAACACCTGGTAAATCTTTCACACGACCTCCACGAACCAACACAATGCTGTGTTCTTGTAGATTGTGTCCTTCACCACCTATATATGCGTTCACTTCGTTTCCGTTAGTTAAGCGGACACGAGCGACTTTCCTCATTGCTGAGTTAGGCTTCTTAGGTGTTGTTGTATAAACACGAACACAAACGCCACGACGTTGCGGACATGAGTCCAAGGCTGCGGACTTACTTGTTACCGGCTTAGTGTACCGGCCCTTGCGTATTAGCTGCTGTATTGTAGGCATCGTCGCGGTTAGCGTTATCAAATGTGCATAAAAAAGACTTTCCCAATTTTTAATGGGGACGCAAAAGTATAACATTTTCTATTAAATCCAACAACATCGGAGCAGTTTTTACGTGAAAATGATAAAGGGCACTTCACTTCCTCCTGAATAGTACAATACTTAACTTCGCACTGTGGAATTTCTAAACGATTTGAATGAGCCCCAAAAAGCAGCTGCTGAGCACTTACGAGGGCCGATGATGGTAATAGCTGGTGCGGGAAGTGGCAAGACAAGAGTGCTTACCTACCGAATTGCTAACCTTATGAGCAAAGGAATCGATCCGTTCTCGATTTTGGCCTTGACCTTTACAAATAAGGCTGCGAAAGAAATGAAACAAAGGATAGGCAAGGTTGTCGGGGACAATGAAGCAAGACATTTGATGATGGGAACATTCCACAGCATCTTTGCTCGGATTCTTCGAATCGAAAGCGATCGCATTAATTATCCGCATAATTTCACGATCTACGACAGCCAAGACAGCAGAGCGTTAATTAAAGATATTATTAAGGGGTTGGGTCTTGACGATAAGGTATATAAGGTCGCAGCAGTTGCAAATAGAATTTCAGGAGCGAAGAACAACCTGATCAATGCCGCACACTATGTGAACCACAGCGAAATTCAAGCTGAAGACAAACAAGCTGGGAAACCTAGAATCGCAGATGTCTTTAAAGCGTATGAGATCAGATGCTTTCGAGCAGGTGCGATGGACTTTGATGACCTACTCTACAAAATGAATGTCCTGCTGAGAGATTTCCCCGACTTACTTCACAAGTATCAGCATCGATTCCAATATATTTTAGTAGACGAGTATCAGGACACCAATTATGCGCAATATCTGATTATCAAACAGCTGGCTGCTGCACATGAAAACATCTGTGTGGTAGGAGATGATGCACAGTCTATTTATGGGTTTAGAGGAGCGAGTATTCAGAATATCCTGAACTTTAAAAAGGACTATCCAGATACGGCAACTTACAAGCTGGAGCAAAACTACAGGTCCACGAAGATGATTGTCAATGCCGCGAACTCTGTGATTGCGATTAATAAAAACCAAATAAAGAAAGAGGTTTGGACAGCCAACTCTGAAGGAGAAAAAATAAAGATTCACAAGGCAAATAGCGACAACAACGAAGGAAGGTTTGTCGCAGACCACATCTTTGAAACAAGGGGCATCTCACAATGTGAGTACGGGGACTTTGCGATTCTATATCGAACGAACGCACAGTCGAGATCTTTTGAGGAGAGCTTAAGGAAGATCAATATCCCATATAGGATCTACGGGGGACAGAGTTTCTATCAAAGAAAAGAGATCAAAGACTTGATTGCATACTTTCGACTTACGGCAAACCCAAGGGACGATGAAGCATTAAGGCGGATCATTAATTACCCAGCCAGAGGGGTCGGAAATACAACTTTGGACAGGTTGTTCTCCGCTGCTGGAGAAAGAGACATGGGGGTGTATGATTTGATGACTCTGGGTGAGCAGCCCCAAACAATTAAAAAAGCCGCTTGGTCAAAAATCGTTGATTTCACTGAAATGATGAAGGGGTTTTCTGCAGATTTGGAAAACCAAACCGCACATGCTTTGGGATTGCAGATCGCCAAACGATCGGGGATTGTACATCAATTGTACACCGACAAGACCCCAGAGGGTGTCGCGCGATATGACAACATACAGGAACTCCTCAACGGTCTTCAAGCATTCAGCGAGCAACCAGACCCAGAAAACCCCGATGCGATTCGAACGCTTTCTGACTTTTTACTTGATGTCGCCTTGTTAACCGATGCTGACAAAGACGATGACGACACGAACAAAGTCTCTCTCATGACAATCCACGCAGCAAAAGGATTGGAATTCAAGCATGTTAATATCGTGGGATTGGAAGAAAATCTATTCCCAAGTCAACGATCTATGGACTCTAGAGAAGACCTTGAAGAAGAACGACGGCTTTTCTATGTTGCGATCACCAGGGCCTGCGAAAGCTGTACGTTATCGTATGCGACAACTAGATTTAAGTGGGGACAATTACACCAAGGAGATCCGAGCCGTTTCTTAGATGAAATAGATGAGCAATATATTATTCAACCCGCAGGGATTATAAATTCAGGATATTCCAGTAGAAGTATTGGGTCGGAAGAAGAGCGTCAAACTGGCGGCTGGAATAAAAGAGCCGTCAAGCCCAGTATCGGTGGACGTAATCTCACGAAGATTAATCCATCTCAAACATCTACACCCAACGAGAAGGTGACTCAATCTACTGGCGTTCCTCATGGGTCGACTGACCGACAAACACCTTCTGGCACCCCAAGTATTTCAGAAGGAATCACAGTGAAACACGCCAAGTTTGGCAAAGGAAAAGTAGTGAAGATTGAAGGGGAAGAACCCAATGTAAAAGCAACCATTTTCTTTCCAGCAGCTGGCCAAAAACAGCTCCTTCTGAAATTCGCCAAACTTGAAATATTATGAAATCACATTGTATCATCGCAACTGCACTTTTAGCAACACTTGCAAGTGGATGCTGCAGGACAGATTGTGCAAACACGTATATCATTGAAGGGACAGTCGTGGAACAAGCGACGGGATTGCCATGCGTAGGATTCGAAGTTGAGATAGAAGAACAAGTGCTAGAAAATGGTGTGTTGAACGGTTTTTTTGAGACTGCCGGAAGTACCACGACTGACAAAGCAGGGTTTTTTACCATTTCGTTTCCCAGAAAGACTGCGTTAGAATATCGACTGGGGGTCAATGAAGAAGGTTGGTTTGGCATTTCACAAGACATTAATCCTGATGATTTCTCACCGGACATCCCTGTCCACATAGATGTAGAGGCCGTGCCAAGAGCAGAATTAAGTGTTCACATTGTCAACCAAGCGCCTTCAGCTGAACTGGACAAGCTTCGATTTAGGTTTACTGAGGATTTCAATCAGTATACGACGTGCGGAACGGAATGGATGGTTTTTGAAGGTCCGTTCACGGACACCCTTTTTAACTGTACGCTCCCTGGGAATGAATGGATGCCATATCAACATATAGATCAATCGGGAGAAGAAGATCTTGCGATTTCGGATTCTATTTTCTGTGTCGCGTTTGGGACGACAACTTTGGAAATCACTTTCTGAAATAAATCATATATTCAAAACGAAATTGGACCCTAAACTCAAGTACCCGCTCCCTGAAAATGTCAAGTCACACACCCTTGAGGTGACGCGTTCTGCGAGATGGTTTCACATCGGAGAATCTCCGAAGAACAGCAACGAAATCATTGTTGTTCTCCACGGCTATGGACAACACCCCTCTTATATGCTGAATTCCTTGCAATCTTTAGAAGCCCCAGGGAGATGTATTTGCGCACCTGAAGGACTGAGTAAATTTTACATTCGTGGGACAAATGGCAGGGTCGGAGCATCTTGGATGACCCGCGACAACAGGCAACAAGAAATCACAGACCAAATCGCATATCTGACGTTTTGGTTGAAATCCTTAGAAATACCCGAAACGACTCCCATCACTTTAATCGGATTTTCACAAGGTGTGGCAACTGCAGCAAGGTGGAGTGCCCATGGTGCGAAGATCGACACCTTAATATTTACTTCGGGACAACTCCCTCCGGAATGGGGTACCTCACCTCCAAATTTGGGTGATCGTTTAAAAGAAATCCATATTATACGTCCGAAAAATGACGAATATTACACCCAAGACGCATTTAAAGTTGATGTCAACGTACTGAATCAGTTTGGTTTCCATGTCAATCGTCACGAACCTGAAGGCACACACACCCTCAACCCGAAATTACTTGGTGAGATCTTGAACTAACTTTACACCTCCTGTATTGTTAAACCTCATTTGTAAAATATGCGATTACGCCTTTCATTCATTCGAATAAGTACCTTTCTGTTGATGGTGATTCTTTGTTCAACCAAATCGTTTGCGCAACACACTGAAAAATCGGTTTGGGCAAATGAAGTGAGAGCCAATGAAAGAGAATATATAGAAAACAATGGCATCTCTCAACCGATCGCTAGCCGAGGGATAGAAACTCCTCCGCCATTTTCTGAATTAAGAACGGCCGCAGAATGGGAGGAAATAGAAGTCTTGACGATTGCGTGGGAAGGCTTCCCATGTATCCTTAAGCAAATCGTGGCGGCATCTGTTTCAGAATGCAGAGTCGTCGTATTTACAGAAAACCCCAACTCAACTTCCAATTATATTACAGGTGGATCTTGTGGAGGTGCGCTGAGTTTGGACAATGTCGAAATTGTCGAAGCTGATTTAAACTCCATCTGGATTAGAGACTATGGTGCAAATACGGTGTATGGGTCATGGAATGACGACAGAATCTTGGTCGACTGGTTGTACAACCGTCCCCGACCTGATGACGACCTCATTCCCGATGTATTGGCCGACTATCTCGGTCTGGAGCTCTACAGCACGTCAGCCGAGCCATATAACCTCATGAATACGGGAGGAAATTGGATGAGTGACGGATTTGGAACCGCTTTTGAATCGGAGCTCGTGCTGGATGAAAATCAAGGTGGAAGTACGTGGTGGACCAGTTATCCAAACCATACCACCGGAGAAATCGAGGGGATCTTAGAAGACTTTATGGGGGTTCACACACTTATAAAAATGCCTACCCTACCCTATGATGGCATCCATCACATCGACATGCACATGAAACTTCTGGACGAGAGCACCATCATGGTGTCTGAGTATCCTGAGGGGGTCGCCGATGGACCTCAAATAAATGCCAACATGGATTACGTCCTCTCGAATTACACCACAAAATGGGGTACACCGTTTGACATTGTGAGAATCCCTAGCCCCCCACAATTGGGTGGAGGATACCCAAATACCGGAGGGTGGTACGAAACCTATAGCAATGCTGTATTCGTGAACAAGAAGATTCTTCTTCCAACCTATTATGAAGAATACGATACCACAGCGATCAGGATTTGGGAAGAAGCAATGCCAGGGTACGAAATCATCGGTATTGATTGCGACGGCTCAGAGAATATTATAGCTTCGAGCGGAGCGATTCATTGTATTACACATTCCGTATCTGTGGAAGATCCATTAATCATCAGTCACCTTCCGTTGCCTGACACTGAAAACACGACAGAGCCATATGCTGTTGAGGCCTATTTGAGTCATCGGTCAGGGATGATCCAAGCGAACCTATTCTATTCCAACAATCCCAATGGACCTTGGACAGAAGTCTCTATGAGCGATACCGGAGATGGTGAGAATTGGACCGCAGAGATCCCAGCCGCAGCAGAAGACTCCGATGTTTATTATTATATCTCTGGGAATGCTGAGTCCGGGAAAACCGGTTCACGACCTATGCCTGCTCCTGACGGATGGTGGACATTTCATGTTGGAGAAATCACAATATCTGGAATTGACAACTTCAGCGCATCTCAAATTGGTGCTTTTGCGCCTCCATACCCAAACCCTGCTTCAGCCCTAACATGTATCCCTGTTCATCTGAAACAAGATGCACACGTAAAAGTGACATTAATTGATGCGCTGGGAAGGACGATTGAAGTGATTCATGACGGCATGCTCTACGCTGGCGAAACCAAACTGTTCTTCCAGGCATCTACAATCCCTGCAGGTGCGTACGTCATCAGTCTAGAAAACAATGAAGCGAGACTGGCTACGTCAAGAATTATGATTCAATAAGACTCTTCTCAATCTAATTGCGTCCACCTAAGAGACGCAGAAGAAATAAAAAGAGATTGACGAAGTTTAGATACAGAGATACCGCAGCCAAGATCGCCAGCTTTGTAGCTCCTGCAGTCCCATACTCCACTCCTGCCCCTATGCGTTTGATACGTTGAGTATCATACGCTGTTAAGCCCGTAAAAACGAGTACTCCACCTACACTTATGATGAACTCCATCATCGAGCTTTGCATAAAGAAATTAACGACGGAGGCAATGATGATCCCAATCAGCGCCATAAACAGAAGAGCTCCGAACTTACTTAAGTCCACACTCGTTGTGTAGCCTGCAAATGCCATCACGGCAAAAGTCCCTGCTGTAATTAGAAACACCTGAGTGATGGAACCCATAGAATAAACAAGAAAGACAGAGCTTAAAGACAGACCCATCACACCAGAAAAAGCGAGAAAAAGCAAGGTCAAAGTAGTCGCACTGAATTTTTGCAAACCTGCATTCATCGCAATGATAAACGCAAAAGGAGAAAGCAAAATAACCCACATCATCAGACCACCTGATCCCACCAATTGCACATAAAGACCAGAAGAGGCAGCGTAACTGGCAACAAAACCAGTAATCAGGAGCCCTACGACCATCCAAGAAAATACGTTTGCAACAAAATTCTTTGCCAATGACCCTTCAGCAGATGCGTGAGCATCATCAAAGATGCGGGGAGGTTGGTTTGTATTCATTTGTATGGGGAATTATTTACTTCGGTTAATCAAATTGAGCAACTCCAAACGCGTCTTTGAGTCATCCAGAAACGCGCCCGTAAAGGCACTTGTTGTTGTGACACAACCTTGCTTTTCAACTCCCCGCATTTGCATACAAAGATGTTGCGCTTCGATGACGACAGCTACACCCTTGGGATGAAGCGTGTCCTGAATGCAATCTCGTATTTGTTCCGTCAGTCTTTCCTGGACTTGAAGTCTCCGTGCAAATGCATCAACGACTCTCGGTATTTTACTGAGACCGACAATCTTGCCGTCAGGGATATATGCAACATGGGCCTTGCCGAAGAACGGCAACATGTGGTGTTCACAAAGGCTGAAGACTTCAATATCTCGAACGATGACCATTTCATCATTGTCTTCCGTAAAAAGGGCTGAAGCTAAAATCTCAGAAGGATTAGCATCCATACCAGAAGTCATAAAAGCCAAAGCCTTAGAAACTCTTTCTGGCGTTTTAAGGAGCCCTTCACGTTGCACATCTTCACCAATTCCATCCAAAATAGAATGATATGCCTCAGCAAGTTTTGAAATTGCTTTCTCGTCGTAATTGTCTGTTCGTTTGTATAAAGCCATCGTAATTTATCGTCTATTCTCCACCAAAATAGTCAGCATAATTGTTTTCAGTTTCGTATAATCTAATCTTGTGTAAAGCGCAATTGTGTTCTTGAATAGGCTTTTCTAACTGATTCCAAATTTCTATAATCAAATTTTCTGTGGAAGCCCGTTTGCCTTTCATCCAAGGAACATCAAGGTTCAAATTTTTATGATCTAAGGGCTCTTCTACAAATTCTTTAATGAGGTCCGACAGCGTTTTCATGTCCATACAATACCCTGTATCATCATTTGGCACACCCATTACAGTTATATGGAGTTCATAATTATGACCATGCCAATTTGCATTTGCACACTTACCAAAGACCTCGTGATTTTTCTCATCGCTCCAATCAGGATTGTAAAGCTTGTGAGCAGCATTAAATCTAGCCCTTCGGCTTATATAAACTGTTTTTTTACTTATAGATGTATCATGCATAGCTGCATACAAAGATAGAGGTTATACCTTTACATACATGATAATTGTTACAGGAGCAGCTGGATTTATTGGCAGCAGGTTGGCAGAGAGGCTTAACCTCCATAATTACAATGATTTGGTATTGGTGGATGACTTCTCTAGAGCCGATAAAAAAGCCAACTATCATCAAATAAAATGCAGCCAAAAGGTGGAAAGAACGGAATTTCCTCATTGGTTAAGAGAAAACGAAAATCAAGTTCAGTTTATTTTCCATTTGGGGGCTCGGACCGATACCACAGAACAAGACGTTGAGATATTTAATACGCTTAACTTAAATTACTCAAAAGAGATCTGGAACCTGTGTGTGGAATTTGGGATTGCCTTGATTTACGCGAGTTCTGCAGCAACCTATGGAGATGGCGCATTAGGCTATTCTGACGCTCATGAAATTGTCGAAGACCTCAAACCCTTAAATCCTTATGGTGCGTCTAAGAATGATTTCGACAAGTGGGCATTGCAGCAAAGTCGATCTCCATATTTTTATTCTGGATTGAAATTCTTTAATGTGTTTGGCCCCAACGAGAATCACAAAAGCAGAATGGCTTCAGTGGTCCTACACACCTACAGACAGGTGAATGAAACGGGACAGATGAAACTGTTTCGATCACATAGGGATGATTATCAAGACGGGCATCAAACCAGAGACTTCGTGTATGTGGATGACGTTTGTGATGTGTGTATGTACATGATGCATCACCGACTCAAAGTGAAAAGTGGACTTTACAACCTTGGATCTGGAAACGGCCGAACATTCTTAGACTTAGTCAAGGCGACATTCTATGCGATGGGCCGTGAACCAAACATCGTTTTCATCGATACACCTCAAGACATCAGGGACACGTACCAGTATTTCACGGAAGCTGATTTGTCAAAACTAAGAAAAACGGGGTACACCTCTGAATTCACGAAATTAGAAGACGGAATTGAGGATTATGTGAAAAACTACCTCGACAAGCTGAAATAGAGCAATGAAAGATCGAACTAAGACTTGATCTCAGCTCTGAGGGTTAAGAGTTCTGCACGAATCTTCTTCAGTATGGTGACAGCCTCTTTCCTGCTCTTTTCTTGTACGACAGGTTTTTCAGTTCCTTTCGTTCGAGCATCTGTTTGCTTCATCTGAGCTGCAATTCTTGCTTCATTTGCAATCTCAGCACCCACTCCCTTCCTTGCTTTAAGG
>Ga0115005_10001630_pt1 | contig 17927 bp, 12 predicted proteins | sample ArcOceMetagenome_FD_87163 | JGI IMG/M metagenome (GOLD analysis project Ga0115005, IMG submission 87163) | Marine eukaryotic phytoplankton communities from Arctic Ocean - Arctic Ocean - Greenland ARC118M Metagenome | ecosystem: Environmental > Aquatic > Marine > Oceanic | place: Arctic Ocean... | reverse complement strand
CTCAACCATCCAGTGGTGTGCTCTATCTCGACTCAGTGTGTGCTCGCATTGAAGGCAAACCACACGATCCGAGCGCCCATGTAAATCAATAACATGGTTCAAGCCTGCCTGTTGATGTAGGCCGTCTACATTTTGTGTCACTATGCTATGAATATGCCCTTGCTGCTGAAGTGTCACAAGCCAATGGTGGGCTATATTTGGCTGGGCATCACGCATGATTGGCCAGCCAATTAAACTGCGAGCCCAGAAGCGTTGGCGAGTATAGACCTTGCTTATAAAGTCATGATGCTGGACAGGTTGCTGACGCTTCCATTGGGTATTTTTGTCCCGATAATCGGGAATGCCTGAATCGGTTGATATTCCAGCACCCGTGAGGATAAATAGGCGTGGATACTGACCGATAAACTCGTTTAGCTGCTGTGCTGCGTGCTCTGTTTCGGTCAGCGTCTTATTGTCGATACTTGTCATAAAGCGTCATCGTTCGTGTCTGAATAAGGAGCGAAGGATAAGTTGCTCCTTGCTTATGGGTTGTTTAGTCTAGCATCCCCCCAGCGTTGAACGAACAAGGTGATCGATGTGTTAGGTAATCCGTCACGTATTATCCTCTATTTGCCGAATCCGCCACTACGTGAGCAGGGTGATGATGCGCCCAGTATCATTCAGGCCAATGGTAATCATTGGCGAAAAATATTAAGTATCTACGCCAAACTCATGGTGAGTACGGGTCGTTGGCAAGATTACCGCGATGAGTGCTTACTTAATGAGCATGCAATCAGCTTTAACGATGCTCTGCATGATGATGAATATAGCGGCATGATTCATTGGATAGCCGGTAAAGCCAGTTGGGAGCGTTTAGGGGGCGATTTGAATGGTTTTGTGGCTTTAGATGAAGGGCAGAATGTTTGGTATAAAGGGCGCCTATTACTAACACCTTATCCTGACTATCGGCAGTTTCCTAATCGACTCGTCGAAGACGTCAGAGTGTGGCTAGCACACCCTGACCGGTTTTTACTCTAGTCTGTTTCTTTTTCAACAGGCTTTTCTTGTTTCTTACTGCCCTTATCGATAGACATTATGGTCCATCCGGCTTTAATAGCGGGAGCCGTATTTGATGAGAAAATACGTAACCAACCTTCAGGTGTGACTGCCATTAGCAAGCTGCGCTGTGCTTGATGTTCGGTACGCCAGCGTTCTAGTGTGTAATCGGCGGTTAGGAGAGTTGCTTTAATACTCGCACCTTGACTAATCAGGCTCGACAATTTTTGAAAGCTAAACTCCTCTTCACCAAAATATATGGGTTGAAAACGGTTAGTCGCCTCATGGCGTGCTGAGCTTTTATTGCGAGGCGCTTCTGATTTTACGGAGTAGACAAAACGGTCTTCAAACTCTTCACGAAAATGTAAGGCAGATAGCATATTAATATCACGCTGTGGTGTGATAGCAAGGACTTGGCCATACCCGCCTAATTCTAGCTTTTGGTTAACACTGCTTGATAACGGATTGCCATGTAGTGTCTTTAAACCTAGCATTCGAGCGTCACTAATATTCTCCCAACTTGGGTCGATTAGAATTGAGGGAATGTTCTGTTTTTGCAGTGCTTCAGCGAGGCAGCGGGCTATTCTATTAGCACCAACAATGACGATGCCGCGGGATTCAGGTTCCGTCACACCCAATTTAAGCGCTACAAATCGAGCGGTAGCACTTTGGAACACCACAGTACCAATGATCACTGAAAAAGTGAGTGCCGTTAGAGTGCTAGCCCCTTCATAACCGATTTCTTCAAGACGTAGAGCAAAGAGCGCAGATACGGCGGCGGCAACAATGCCCCGAGGCCCCACCCACGCAATGAGAGAACGTTCCTGCCACTTGAGGTCGGTACCAATACTGCATAAGAAAACAGAAATAGGGCGGACAATAAATTGGATGACTGCGAGCAATAATAGTGCAGGTAAGCCTAATGAAAGTAGCTGGTCTAAATCTAAGCGTGCGGCCAGCAAAATGAATAACCCTGAAATTAGCAACACCGTTAGCTGTTCTTTAAACGCGAGCACTTCTTCTAGGTTCAGCCCTTTAACGTTGGCTAACCAAATACCCATCACCGTCACAGCGAGGAGACCTGACTCATGTGCGAGATGGTTAGAGAGGGTGAAGGTGACAACGACTAACGCTAATGTACCGAAGGTATGCAAATATTCAGGCAACCAGTGACGCTTCATAACGAACGCTAAAATGACGGCTGCCGCGCCGCCTAACAATGTACCGACTAACGTAACTTCGAAGAACAGAATGACCGTTTGTATAATTTGTCCATCGAATTGCTGGCTTGAAATAAGCCATTGATAGACCAAAACTGCTAATAAGGCGCCGACAGGATCAATAATGATCCCTTCCCAGCGCAGGACATTAGTGATGCGGTTAGTGGCACGTAACGTACGGAGCATGGGTACAATCACGGTGGGTCCTGTGACTACAACAAGCGCACCAAAGAGTGCGGACAGCTCCATGTTCAAATCGAAGATCAAGTGAGTAGCAAAGGAGATAAGCACCCACGTGATGAGGGCTCCCCATGTTACTAAGCGCCTTACAATCGTACTGATTTCTTTAGTTTGATCAAAATGTAAGGTCAGACTGCCTTCAAATAGAATAATAGCAACTGATAGTGAAACGAACGGGAATAGCAAACTGCCAAATAAAACATCTGGATCAAGTACATGGGTAACAGGGCCAAGCATAACCCCTGTCAGCAAAAGAAAAAGAATCGCGGGTAGTTTAAATCGCCATGCAACCCATTGGCATCCAAGGCTTAAAAAGGCGATCAGTGCGAGTAATGAAGCGTCTGTTAATTCCATCGTTACGTCCGTAGCTAACTAAGAGTGTCTGCACTCTACTAAGGCTTTGGCTAAAAATCAGCCTTTTCATAGAGAGGGTGTAAATAAAATAAAAAACTTACATTAATGTGACTTTCACTGTTTCTGCTTAAGTCTAAGTCAGTAAGCAACCGGGAAAACTTCCGGAATGGTCTACAAGACTTTCTTCAGGAGAAGGCAAAAATGAAAGTGAATAAACTGGCAAGCATCATCGCGACAATTTCTGTAGGTAGTAGTGTAGCAGCCGCTCAGGCTGAGCCAGTTACCTTGTTTGATTACACAGAAGCAACTTCCGCTTATGAAGATGCGTACATCAATGGCCAATTTAATATTCAAGATGGTAACCAAGATCAGTCTAGCTACAATTTAGATCTTGATGTGGAATACGATCGTGTTTTTTCATCCGCTGACCGTAATACTAAAATAGAGTTTGATGGTGAAACTTCACGGGAGCGTGGTCCAAATGAAGGTGATAAGACAGATTCTTATTATCAAGCCACAGGTGCTGTTACGTCTGACCAGTATTTCCAGCCCGGCAGTAAAACTGGCTTCTGGTATGGTAAAGGTGAAGCGGGCATCCAAAAAGACATGGAAGATCCGTACACAAAATTAACAGTGGGTATTGGTTACGGTCGTGTCGTTAATGCTACACCTATGGCAACGGCGATTCGCTTGGTTGAAGCCTTACAAGAGCGGGGTATTTTGCAATCTACTCCATCAAAAGCGACTTATAACGCGGTAGCGAATGTTATTGCTCGTGAAGATGAATACCGTAGTCAATATGGTTCAGCTGATTATGAAATGAACTGGATCCAAGATATTGAGAATGCACTGGGTAGCGAATTAACGACCAAGGGTGCTATCAAGTCTTACGATGTATTAACGAACGAACGGATATCTACACGTAAATATGGTTGGTTAGTTCGTGCAGGTGTCGGCGCAATTCTTAGTGATTACGATGGTTCGGATAGCAAACCTGCGTTAGAGCTAGGTGCTGAATACCATTATCCGTTGAGCAACCGTACACAGTTTTCTAACGAAGCGTTGATTACAACGACGTTAGATGATGGTGATAATAGTTACCACGCAACGAATGATATGTCGTTGACGTACGAAGTCAGTGATCGTGTTGATTGGGAAAACACATGGGGCCTAGATTACGCTGCTTATGATAATACTAATGACACAACGACTAATATCTTAAGCTCTACTTACCGTTACTACCTGTCTAACGAGTTGAGCTTTACGGTAACCGGTCGTTTAACCAATGTTGAAGATGAAATTAGCAACAATGGAAACGACAGCGTAGATCGGGCGGTTCTGATGGGTTTAACTTATCGTCTTAAGTAATACTTTTTGGTATTACTGAGCAGGAGATGCTCCCCTTTAAGCCCCTCATTTGAGGGGTTTTTTTATCGCTGATTTACCCACCCATTGAGAGGTATGTAAAATGCCCACGTCTGTCAGTTTAATTGTGATTGTAGTTTTGTTATTGGCCAACGGCTTCTTTGTAGCTGCGGAATTCGCTTTGGTGAAGGCACGCGGTACACGTATTCAAAGTATGGCGTTGCAAGGCAGTAGCTCCGCTACTATGACATTGCGTATACAGCGTAATTTAGAAGCCTATCTTGCGGCTTGTCAGCTAGGGATAACGATGGCGTCTTTGGGCTTAGGTTGGGTAGGTGAGCCCGCGGTTGCTGCGTTGTTGGAGCCTTTGTTTTTACGAATGGGCTTAGATGAAGCTTTGATTCACACGTTAGCCTTTATTATTGGCTTCTTAGTGTTTTCTTCTTTACACATTGTGATTGGTGAGCAGTTGCCAAAAACAGTGGCTATTCGTCGTTCAGAGCAAGTGTCTTTATGGATAGCTTACCCGCTTCACGCCTGCTATATCGCGGTTTGGCCATTGAATTGGTTACTCAATAATGCCACGGGTGTTTTGCTGCGCTGGTTTGGTGTAGCGGAAGCGAGCCATGCTGATGTTTATACCAGCGAAGAGATCCGAGGTTTAGTGAAAAGCGCGAGTGATCATGGTGAAATCGTGCAAGAAAAGGCCAATATGCTGAGTAACTTGTTCGAATTTTATAAACAGCATGCCTCGTCAGTTATGATTCCACGGAACTCCATTACTACCATTGATATTAATGCGTCGGCTGAGCAAAACTTAAAAAGCATTGTTGATAGTCGGCATTCTCGTTTCCCTGTGATCGATTCACAGAATAATGATGAAATCGTAGGGCTGCTGTTAGCTAAAGATATTCAAAATGCGATGTTTGCAGGTGAAATAGAGCCATGGCAAAACTTGAAAGTACTTACAAGAGAGCCCTTGGTTGTCTCTGAGTCGCAATCGGTTCCTGTTCTATTTGAAATTATGCGCTCTAAACATGCACATATGGCGATGATTGTTAATGAATACGGTGAGTTTGTCGGCATCGTTACTTTAGAAGACATGTTAGAAGAGATCGTAGGCGAGATCCATGATGAGATGGATGATGATGAAGTCCCCGCTTTGAGACAAATACAAGAAGGGGAGTGGGATGCTGATGGTCTAATTCCATTGCATGATCTAAATCGAGCAACTGGTTTACTGCTGGATGATGAGCCGAGCGTTAACACGCTGTCAGGTTACTTTATGGAGAAGCAGGGCCGTCTTCCTAAAGTAGGAGATTACTTAATCGTACAAGGGTATTCCCTGACCGTCACAGAAGAGCAAGATCATAGAGCGGGTCGAGTATTAATTACGCAGGTAGAGCAAGAGGCGGGCGACAGTCTTGACATAGTAGCGGGTGCTGAATCTGTAGACAGTGACGCTGACGATGATAAAAGTCAAAAAAGCTCTAGTTAAACATTAACGATTCAAACAGGAGTCCCTATGGAAAACCTGACAGCAACATCTGAGTACTCACTCGACTGGGTACTGACTGCACTCAATAATCAGCAAACTGAAGAACTCACGAATGTGATCTTCAATTTGCATGTCAGCGAGATCGCTAACTTGCTGGAGTCGATGCCTTTAGAACCGCGTCAAGCACTATGGCAATTGGTTAACCCCGATCTGGAAGGCGAAGTGCTGACTTACCTTCATGATGAGGTGCGTGCCACGATTATCGACGACATGGATGATGCTGAGTTAGTTGCTGCAGCTGAACACATGGATATAGAGGACCTCGTTGATGTTATCGAGGAGTTACCGCAGGCGTTAAGTGACACCATTGTCGAATCATTAGATCTTGATCGTCGGGCTCGGTTAGAGCGAGTGCTGTCTTATAAGGAAGGAAGCGCTGGTCGTCTGATGATGGTAGATGTGCTCAGCGTGCGCCCCGATGTGACGTTGGCCGTGGTACTTCGCTGGTTGCGTCGTCATAATGGCTTGCCTGTGCACACTGAATCGGTGAAGGTAACGGACTCAAATAATGTGTATTTAGGTCAGTTATCAATGGAGGCCTTGGTTATATCAGCACCGGAAAGCTTAGTCTCTGATGTTATGTCGACTGAAAGTGACACGGTTCAGGACGTAATGCCTGAACACGATATAGCAGCACTTTTTGAACGACGCGATCTAGTTTCCGTAGCCGTATTAGATGATGCGCATTGTTTGGTTGGTCGTATAACGATTGATGATGTGGTTGATGTGATTCGTGAAGAAGCCGAGCAGGCTTACATGAAAAGTGCAGGTTTGGACCAGGAAGAAGATTTATTCGCACCGGTGGTACCCAGTGCCAAACGACGTGGTTTATGGCTGGGTATTAACTTAGTAACGGTGTTTATGGCCGCTTGGGTTATCGGTCAGTTTGAAGCGGCGTTAAGCCAATTGGTCGCACTAGCCGTTTTGATGCCTGTGGTTGCGAGTATGGGTGGTATTGCGGGTAGTCAGACGTTGACCTTAACCATTCGAGGCTTAGCGCTTGATCAGATAGCAGCGGGTAATGCACGCTGGTTGCTAAAGAAAGAAGTCGCGGTAGGGGCCCTGAATGGGGTGGTTTGGTCAATCGTTGTCGCGATTGTCGCGTATTTGTGGTTTGGCGATATCGGCCTATCCATTGTTATCGCCATGGCGATTATCATTAATATGCTAGCGGCAGCGGTATCGGGAATAATAGTGCCATTGGTACTTAAGCGATTCGGCGTAGATCCTGCTCTTTCGGGGGCGGTCGTATTAACAACCGTTACTGATATTATGGGGTTTTTAAGTTTCTTAGGTCTCGCGACGATATTCCTTTTATAAATGAGTTTTTAGAGAAAGGCCGCATTTTGCGGCCTTTTACGGTTAATAAAGCGCTAGCACTTGTTTGATGAGGTCAAGGTGTGGGCTACGTACGGGATACACTGCATACATAGAATGCTTAATAGTCGGGGCATCTTCTACTACGAACAACTCTTTAGCTTCAACTTCGGCTTGAACTGATGAAAGGGGTAGATAAGCACTGCCCCCCATCGCTTTTAAAAACACAATAGCCATTTTAGCGGTACCTAACCGTGTATGTGGCTCAGGCATATCGGGGAAGAGACGTCGGTGGGTTAAGCTGTGTGATAATCCCCAATCAACCATCAAGTATTCAGCACCCAAAGCATCTTCTAATAATAGGTTAGGCGTTGATGTAACTAACACTAATTCCAGATTCCCTACTTGCTTGAGCGTTAACACATCTAATTGTGCAGGTTCTAACATAAAGGCAATATCTAATATGCCATCCAGTAAACGTCGCGTCAGTACTTCTGGAGTATGGGATTCGGCTATTAATGCTATTTCTGGATGATGCGTACGGATTTCGTGTAACCAAGGCTGAAGCATTACATCCCATAAGCGTAGACTACCGCCTAACGATAGCTGTGATTTTGCTCCACCAGCCGTGACATCTTGTCGTGCTTTTTGCCAGTTGGCTAAGAGCAATTCGGCATGTCGTACAAGTCTGTTTCCCTCGGGAGTCAGCCTTATATCTCGTTTGTATCGGTCAAATAGCTGAACGTCTAGTTGCGTCTCTAATAGTTTGATACGTGCACTGACCGCCGCTTGTGTCAGGTACAGTCCCTCTGCAGCGCGACCAAAATTGCGTAGTCGTGCCACTTCCAAAAAAGTGCGTAGTAACTCTAGGTCCATGATTCGATGCCTAATGGAATAACGATAAAAAATTTTTTAAAAAACTCTAAAAATTTATAGTTATATTTGTTATATGAGTTTATCTATATTTCCCTCCACTACAAGACCGGAGGGTGAAAAAATGAAAAATAAAGCAGATCACAGCTCTGTGTTCAGTATGAGCGATGAGCAAATAATCGAATTGATCAATCTAGAAGATGGGCGTTCAGAATTATTGTTTAGTGAATTAGTGCGTCGTCATAAAGGAGTTTTACTGCATCGTTGCCGTAGTCGATTAGGTAATTATGACGATGCTGAAGACGTAGTGCAGGAAACATTAGTAAGAAGCTACCGCGCTTTAAGCACGTTTAAGGGTGGATCTAGTTTCCGTACATGGTTGATTGCTATCGCAGATAATCAATGCCACTCGATGGCGAAAAAAGAGTCGCGTTATACGGAATGCGAGCATATATGCGAATTGATTGAGCTAGCAGAGCTTAATCGCAAACAAGAAGCAGACGCTGCAGATGCGACGGTGTATGTTCAAGATACGCTCACTTTATTGCCTGATACGGCGAGAGATATCTTGCACCTGCGATTTAATGTAGAACTGCCTATTAGCAGTATTAGTGAACGGTTAGGTATTAGCCTTAGCGCAACCAAAATGCGCTTGTATCGGGCTCAAGAAATGTTTGAAGCGTTGTACCCTGCAAAAAGCGCTTTCAGTACAGGCACTGATGGGATGTTGTTGGCTAGCTAATAAAAACTAGCCTTATAGGCGACTTTCTGATGTTCAGTTAAGTCGATCACATTTATATCGATCTATAGAGGGAACACCCATGAGAATAGCCATATTGTCTCGAAACAGAAATTTATATTCGACTAGACGTTTAATTGAGGCTGCTGAAGCGCGTGGGCATGAGGTACATGTACTTGATGTATTGCGCTGTTACATGAATATCACCTCAAATATGCCAACTGTGCATTATCGTGGTGAGAACTTAGAAAAGTTTGATGCCGTTATTCCACGTATTGGTGCTTCGTTAACGTTCTACGGGACGGCCGTTCTGCGCCAGTTTGAAATGATGGGTACGTACCCATTGAATGAGTCGGTCGCTATTTCACGTTCACGAGACAAGCTACGATCGCTACAGTTATTGTCGCGTAAAGGTATTGGTTTGCCTATTACTGGATTTGCACATAAACCTGATGACATTCCCGACTTGATTAAGATGGTAGGGGGTGCACCGCTTGTTATTAAAATGCTCGAGGGCACACAAGGTATTGGGGTGGTGTTAGCTGAAACACACCAAGCCGCTGAAAGTGTTATTGAAGCTTTTTTGGGTATGAAAGCTAATATCTTGGTGCAGGAATTTGTAAAAGAAGCGGGTGGTGCTGATATTCGATGCCTAGTGATTGGTGATAAAGTAGTTGCCGCCATGAAGCGACAAGGTAAAGAAGGTGAGTTTCGTTCTAACTTGCACCGGGGCGGTTCGGCTAGCTTGATTCGTATTACGCCCGAAGAGCGTGCTACGGCGCTGAGTGCAGCGAAAACGATGGGTTTAAATGTAGCAGGTGTTGATTTGTTGCGCTCAAGTCACGGCCCCGTTGTTATGGAGGTTAACTCCTCACCAGGTTTAGAAGGTATTGAGACCACTACCGGTAAAGACGTCGCAGGTATGCAGATAGAATTTATTGAAAAGCAGTTAGCGGGTAAAGAATCCGGTGCGAAACTAACGCGGACACGCGGAAAAGGATAAAAAGTATGCGTAAAAGCTTTGAGATAGCGGGTATCACGATTGCACCAGGGACTCAAACGGTTGTCGATCTACCCATGCCAAAGCAGAGTAACCACTCCAGCATGAGCATGCCTTTGCATGTTGTGCATGGGCGTCGAAATGGCCCCGTTCTATTTATCAGTGCCGCTATACACGGTGATGAGTTGAATGGAATCGAGGTTATTCGACGTGTACTAACGCACAAGTCAATTGCTAGGCTTTCCGGAACTTTGATTGCTATACCTGTCGTGAATAGCTACGGTTTAATACAGCAAAGTCGTTACCTGCCGGATAGGCGCGATCTAAATCGTTCGTTCCCAGGATCACAGAAAGGGTCATTAGCCGCTCGTTTAGCGCACTTGTTTTTGGAAGAGATTGTTTCAAAGTGCACCCACGGTATCGACTTGCATACGGGAGCGGTTCATCGAAGCAATTTACCCCAGATTCGTGCAGATTTAGATGACGATGAAACTCGTAAGTTAGCGGAAAGCTTTGGTGTTCCTGTGTTGCTAAATGCCTCTCTTCGTGATGGTTCATTACGTGGAGCCTGCAAAGAGTACGGCATTCCTGTATTGCTATACGAAGCAGGAGAAGCGTTACGCTATGATGAATCGTCAATTAGGGCGGGCGTTACAGGTGTGATGAACGTGATGCGCTGCTTGGAGATGCTGCCAGCCTCTCGACGTAAAGGTCGTCGCGCCTATGAGCCTTATATCGCTCGAAAAAGTGTATGGGTTCGTGCTACTGAAAGTGGGATGATGCGTATGATCGTATCGCAAGGTGCACATGTTGATAAAGGTGAGCTTCTTGGTTACATCGACGATCCCTACAGTGGTAGCCAGCATGCGGTTAATGCCACACATGAGGGCGTCGTTATCGGCCGTTTAGAGTTACCTATGGTGCATGAGGGTGATGCGGTGGTACATATCGCGTGCTTTAAAGATAGTGTGAGTGATGTGGCTGATGAGGTTGAGTCATTCCAAACTGACTACATTGATGAGCTTTTTGAAGACTAGCTTGAGAGTGCTTGATGCCGTATAAAAAAAGCCACTTCTATGAAGTGGCTTTTATGTTTGGTATTGAGTATTGCGTTATTCACTCATGAGTAACGCGTATTACTCTCCAAATTTAGCTTTAGCTTCAATGCGGCGGCGATGTAAGACGGGCTCGGTATAACCGTTAGGTTGTTTCGTCCCTTCAAACACGAGTTCACATGCGGCGGCGAATGCAACGCTGCCATCAAAGTCTGTTGCCATAGCACGGTACGTCGGGTCACTCGCGTTCTGGCCGTCAACAACACTTGCCATGCGCTTAAGCGTTTCCATAACTTGAGCTTCTGAGCAGATGCCGTGGTGCAACCAGTTAGTAATATGCTGGCTAGAAATACGCAAGGTTGCGCGGTCTTCCATTAAACCTACGTTATTAATGTCAGGTACTTTGGAGCAACCAACACCGCCATCAACCCAGCGAACGACATAACCCAATAAGCCTTGTGCATTATTGTCCAGTTCTTCTTGGATTTCTTCCGCACTCCAGTTGGGGTTAGCCGCAACAGGAATTGTCAGAATGTCATCCAAACTTGCACGAGGACGTTTTTTAATGGTTTTTTGCAGCTCAAACACATCCACTTGATGGTAGTGCATCGCATGTAAGGTAGCAGCGGTTGGCGAGGGAACCCATGCGGTATTCGCACCTGATTTAGGGTGTGCGATCTTAGCAGTTAGCATGTTGGCCATCTGATCAGGGATTGCCCACATACCTTTGCCTATCTGAGCTTTACCGCTCAAACCACAATTGAGACCGTTATCGACGTTCCAGTCTTCATACGCGCTAATCCACTTAGCCCCTTTCATTTCACCTTTACGGATCATAGGGCCTGCTTCCATAGACGTATGAATCTCGTCACCAGTGCGGTCCAAGAAGCCCGTGTTAATAAAGACCACACGCTCTTTGGCAGCACGAATGCACTCTTTTAGATTCACGGTAGTGCGGCGCTCTTCATCCATAATCCCCATTTTCAGAGTGTATCGATCAAGTTGTAAGCCGTCTTCAACGCGGGCGAAAAGCTCGTTTGAAAATTCCACTTCTTCAGGGCCGTGCATCTTAGGTTTTACGATGTACATGGAGCCTGTCGTTGTGTTGCGGAATTTGCCAAGACCTTTCATGTCATGCAACGAGATAAGCGTTGTGACCATCGCATCCATGATGCCTTCGGGAATTTCGTAGCCTTCGTTATCAATGATGGCGCTGTTCGTCATGAGGTGCCCCACGTTTCGAACAAACATCAAACTACGACCTTTCAATACCACGTCCGAGCCGTCGATACCCGTATACACACGGTCAGGGTTCATCACGCGTGTAAATGTTTTTCCGCCTTTAGATACTTCTTCAGACAGGTCGCCTTTCATTAAGCCAAGCCAATTGCGGTAAATAACCGTTTTATCAGCCGCATCGACGGCGGCAACCGAGTCTTCGCAGTCCATGATGGTCGTCAATGCTGACTCCATCACAATATCTTTCACGCCTGCCGCATCATCTCTACCAATGAGGTTGGCACGATCAATTTGGACGTCGAAGTGGAGGCCGTTATTTTTGAACAGGATCCCCGTCGGGTTAGATGCTTCACCGGTAAAGCCGATAAGTTTTTCCGGTTGGGCAAGTGTAGTTTGTGAACCGTCACGTAGGCTAACGACGAGTGAGCCCTCAGCAATGCTATAACCTGCTGACTCTTTGTGCGAACCATTAGCTAGCGGTGCTGATTGATCTAAAAAGCCACGAGCGAAGGCAATAGTCTTTGCTCCACGAGCCGGATTGTAACTTTTTCCTGCTTCAGCGCCACCTTCGTTAGAGATGACATCGGTTCCGTATAGCGCATCATATAGGCTCCCCCAGCGCGCATTGGCCGCATTTAGAGCAAAACGAGCATTCATCACGGGAACCACTAACTGAGGACCAGCCATCGTTGCCATTTCTGGATCAACATCGGTCGTCTCAGCGGTAAAATCGTCGCCTTCCGGCAGTAGGTAGTCGATCTCAGTTAGAAATGCTTTGTAAGCGTTAAGATCGAACGCCTGACCCTTACGGTCAAGGTGCCACTGATCAACTTGCGCCTGGATATGGTCGCGTTTGGCTAATAGCTCGCGGTTACGAGGTGCCAGATCGTGGACAATTGAATCCATTGCTGCCCAGAATTGATCGGCGGATAGGCCAGTACCTGGGATGGCTTCATTATTGATAAAATTAAAGAGACCTTGTGCGACCTTTAGGCCGCCAGTCTGTACACTTTGGCTCATAGTAGTCATGCCTCATTGTCATCGTTTCCGGTCTGGTGCGAGGCAACCATGACGGGTAGTTAGTGTAGTGCACACTTCCACGCCTCATTAGGCAAAGATTGTGCAATGCAAAAATACCTTAAATATGGACCTTCTGTCCTCCCTGTCAAGCCTAAAGTATGAGGCGGATTGCCTAAAAGGTTGGACTGCAATAGGCACTAAAGGAGAATGAAAGAGGGTAGAAATGAGCTTTGCCAGTTATTAAGCTAAAGCTTGTGGGGGTTTCAAATAGGCCGTCTGAGGTATATGTATTAACTGAAATTATTCATAGTCGGTAGCGTGAGCAAGCGCGTTCTTACACGGGCTTGCTCACTCACGCGCCTTATTGTTTTTTGGGCGCGCGGTGTAAGTGCACATCCATTTGTGGGAAAGCAATCTCGATACCGTTATCTTTAAAGCTTTGGTCAATAGCTTGGTTGATTTCATGAGTGACTTCTAAGCGGTCGCCTAAACTGTTTACAAAAATGCGCAGCTCAAAGTTTAACGTGCTATCACCAAAGGTTAAGAAGAAGGCAGTTGGGGCCGGGTCATCCAGTACACGGGGGTTGTCGCGAGCAACCTCAAGCAGCAACTTATGAGCAAGTTTCGTATCTGAACCGTAAGCTACGCCGACTAAGATGACGACCCGTGTAATCGGGTCAGTGAGCGACCAGTTGATTAACTGATCGGTTACAAAGGTTTTGTTCGGGATAATCACTTCTTTACGGTCAAAATCTGTGATGGTGGTAGCGCGGATGTGAATTCGACTTACCGTGCCAGATATACCACCGACCGTTATCATATCTCCAATGCGCATCGGCTTTTCAAAAAGAATAATAATGCCGGAAACAAAGTTAGCGACGATCTCTTGTAAGCCAAAACCTAAGCCTACGCCTAATGCGGCGATCAGCCATTGTAGTTTTGACCATTCCAAGCCTAGTTCAGATGCACCGACTAAAATGCTCACAACAATTAAAATATACTTGCTGACACTGGTGATAGCGTAAGACGTACCTGGTGCCAGGGTAATATGACGTAGAATCAATAGCTCTAGTAGCCCCGGTAAATTATAAGCGGCGAGTACGCATAAGCTAATGAGGACGATGCTAAATAGTAAGTTTTTAAGGGTGATCGCTTGTGAAATAATACTACCCGCGGAGTCAACATCCCCACCCCAGAGAACAACTTGGTCTAATAGATCAAGTGTTGGCAATACGGTCTTTATCAGCCCCCATAATAACGATGCGAAGACAATTACTGTAAGGGTCTTTAATAAAACTCGTGCTTGATCGGATAATGTTTGAACATCGATATAGTTCTCTTCGAGTGCAGCGACTTCCTCGTTTTTCTCACGTGCTTCGAGTATCTCGTTACGGCGTATTTTAGCGCGCTCGTATGCTAGGTGGCGTTCCTCGATGAGTAACCAACGGTTACCTAACTTAAATAAAATGAAAGTGATGGCAACAATACCAGCAAGTATCAGCAAAATAAGCATGGTCATAGTGCCAGTAAAAACATACCCAAACAGTGCAATGCCAATGCCTAATAAATGAATAATAACGAGGCTTGATAGCCAAAACTTAGCGCGCTGCCACCATCGATTACCATTTAAAAAGTGATCGATATGCGGGGCCAACCGGTGTATCGCTAGCCAGAAAATTGCGACCAAGGTTGCGAGTGATATAAAAGCAAGTCGGCCAATACCGGACTGTAAAACATTGGAGTTGGATTGATCAGTGACTAACAGTAAAAGAATGAGCGGCATGCCTAACCAAAAAAGTGGATGCAAAAGAGCACGAAGATTTTTACATAGCTTGATTGGCATCGAAAAATGCCCGGCTAACAAGCCATTAGGTGTGCGTGCCCATGCGTGTATGATCAGATAAATCCACATGCCTAAGCTGAGCACATTGGTCAGTAGTGATAGTGCATCAGTCGTCCATGCTTCGGGGTTTAGTATCCCATGGCCAAAAAGATAAATACTTGCCGGTAAGGGTAACGACGTTACAAAAGGCATCCATAACATATTGAACGAATGTATGAATTTATCTTTGACGACATGTCCTATCGAACTCGCCCACTCGGGAGCCTTACGTCGATTAAAACGTACAGTGAGGATCGAGAGCAATGATATACCGAACCATAATGCCACCTTGGGTATCCAGCTTGTTGTCGGTTGTAGCATCGGAATTGTGCTGTAGGGAGTGATGATATCGATTAATGGAGAGACGCCGTTAATGATCTCTACCGGCCAGTCAGGCGTTACAGCTTGGATACTGGGAATCCATAAAAGATGCTGTGAAATAAGCTGACGGCCTAGGCGTACTTGTTTATTAATTTGTTCTTGAATGGTGAGCAGCTGTGAAAGTTCATTAATCGCTTCATTGCTGGCATCGCTAATGCGTGTCAGCAGTGTCTTTTTGTTAGCGAGTAAGGCATTAGCTTGTTTTTGTTGGCCTTCTGATAAGTCAGGTAATTGTTGAACGCGGTCTAAACTGAATAATTGGCGACTAATATTAAGATTGAGTAGGCGAAGCTCATTGATCCCGTCTTTTGTATCCCCTGTCGAAATAGGCTGGGATAGGCGGCGGGTAAAGGTACGCAACTCAATCCCTAGAGGTTGGTTGCTGAGTTCTAGCTCTTGCTGAATGGTGCTGTAACTCTGGCTAACAATGGTCAACTCTGATTCTAAACTGCTACGTTGTTTGCGCGCTGCTGAGCTTTGCTTCTGTACCTTTTCGAGCTCAGTTCCTAAATTTTGATTATCGGTAAGTAAGGCGGCGATGGCTGGCGATTGCGTATTATCTTTCGTGTTAGAAAATTTCTGTAACGCTTCTTCTGTTTCACTTTGGCGCTTGTTTTGTATCGTTTCTTGTAATGCGGCAATAAGATTGGTTTGTTCATTAACTTGTTGATTTAAAAAATCGAGTTTGGCTTGGTTGAGGTTGTTCTGATTGGGCTGGTTGAGTATTTGCAGTTGAATATACTGGATCTTTGCTGTGCGCTTAGCAAATAGCGCCTCTGTTAAGTCATTACTAGCCTCTGAGGTCGTTAAGGCGTTTTGTTTTAACGTAGTAAGTTGATCTCGCAAAGCGATAAGATGTTGATCACTTTGGTTGATGGTATTTTGAAGTTGTTCTTGTTGTTGTTCTAACTCTAGCTGCTTGGCTTGCTCAATTGTTTGGCGTTGCTCTAGATCGCTAATAGTTAGTTGCTGTAAAGAAGCCGTGTTAACCGTTGTTGCTGGCTTATTTGTAGATAAAGACAGCTTATTTAGTCGGTCTGTATAGGTCTCTAGTTGCTTACGTAACTCGGCCGACTGCTTATCAAAAGTCGTAGCCTCTTGGTAAGCTGCTATAATTTTTTGTAGGCGTTCTTTTTGCAGCTTTACATCTGGGTTTGTATCATCAGTAGGGAGTTGTTCGAGGCGTTGTTGGTTGAGTGCGATACTGTCGGAGTAATCGGCAGAAGCTTGTGTGCAAAATGCACTATAAAAAGCGATAAGAAGGAACAACCAGCGATTTGAAAGTCTCATACTGTCCTTGAATGTAAAATTAGCCCATTGGGTGTGTAAGCATAACGACTATAGACACATGTTATGTGTCTAAGTTTAAAAGCGGATATTACCCGTGACCATAGAATTGTTAAAGTGTATGTGCAATTAGTGCATCAGGATAAAAGACGATGACCAGTTTCGATGCTGATGAAATGCGTAACCAACTAGCGGCGTTTGATCCTTTAGCCCCTTTTTCGATTTCAGGTGCGTGGCAGGATTACCATGGGCTTTACCGTCTTGAGCCATCGGTGGATAAATACCATTACAGTATAGGGCTTGAAATACTAGATGGTACCGAGTTAGTGGTTCAATTGTTCTCCCCAAGTGCGGATCTCAAGAAGGCAAAGGGTACAGTGGTGTTGATGCATGGTTACATGGATCATGTGGCTTTATATGGGAAATTAATAAACCATGTGCTAGAGCAGGGCTGGGCCTTGTTGAGTTACGATTTGCCTGGACATGGATTATCATCTGGAGCGAGTCATGCGATTGACCATTTTTCGGAATATGCGGCTCAACTTGAACAGATCCTATCGCATCATCCACTACTTGCTTCGCCCTTAGTGTTGATGGGGCAGAGTACGGGGGGGGCTATTATTTTAGAGCATCATCGTTTATTCGGCGATGCAGTCGCCTCGGCAGATACTATTGGGCATGTCGATCGTTTGAGTATTGCTCACCGTATCTTATTAGCACCGCTTATTAGGCCCAAGCAGTATCGTAGCATCCAGCTGCAGTATCATATTTTTCATTACTTCCTTGATCGTGTGAAACGCTTTTATACTCCTAACTCTCATGACAAAGGCTTTACTCGGTTTATACGGGAAAAAGACCCGTTACAAAAGTCGTGGGTATCCGTAGATTGGATTGGTGCTATGTTGGTCTGGGTAAAAGCCATTGAATCTTGGCGGCCAAGACAGGCAGAGGTAACCGTTTTTCAAGGAACAGATGACCAAACTGTCGAGTGGGAACATAACTTAACAGTGCTGTGCGATATATACCCAAATATTAGCATCAAAAAAATTGAAGGTGCGCGGCATAACCTTGCCAATGAAGATGAGCAATGGCGTGAACCAGTCTTCAGTGGCATTACGGCTATATTGTCATCGATCGATCGTGAGAATACATAAAAAACGCCCAGATAGATCGGGGGCGATCTATCTGGGCGTGAAAACTGTCTCACGAGATTTTACTGTTTAATCGTGCTATAGCGAGATGCCAACTTTCAAAACAGCGGTGTAACCATCAGTCGTATTCCCTGTCACGGTGGCCATTTGGTATTCAGTACCGTCTGAAAAAATGTTGTCTCTCGAAAAGCTAGAAACTGACGTGTTTTGT
>Ga0115005_10001629_pt1 | contig 17929 bp, 17 predicted proteins | sample ArcOceMetagenome_FD_87163 | JGI IMG/M metagenome (GOLD analysis project Ga0115005, IMG submission 87163) | Marine eukaryotic phytoplankton communities from Arctic Ocean - Arctic Ocean - Greenland ARC118M Metagenome | ecosystem: Environmental > Aquatic > Marine > Oceanic | place: Arctic Ocean... | reverse complement strand
TTATTTCATCGAAAGCGCAATCTCATATAAAGCGTTTTTCTTCACGCCATAAATGTCAGCAGTAATAGCACACGCTTTTTTAGGTTTCATTTCTTCCAATAATAGCTTTAAGGTTTCAATGGCTTTTGCAGGTATGGCATTGGCATCAATTTTCATCCCTTCAATAATCAAAACCATTTCACCTTTTAGTTGATTTGGATCTTCTTTTAACCAAGCTAATAAGTTTTCAGCGGTATCAGAGTGAATAGTCTCGAACGTTTTAGTTAACTCACGAGAAATAACTACCTGACGTTCACCCCCTAATACTTTAACTATATCTTCAACGGTATCAATCGCTCGACGCGGCGCATCATAGAAAACCATGGTGCGCGGTTCTTCTAATAAATTAGCCAACGTTGATTGCCTAGCACCAGACTTTGAAGGAAGAAAGCCTTCAAATGAAAAGCGGTCAGTAGGTAAACCCGCAACAGATAAAGCCGCAATTGCTGCACAAGCACCTGGTATAGGAGAAACAGGTAAATTAAGTTGTCGGCAATGACGAACCAAATGAAAACCGGGGTCACTGATCAATGGTGTTCCCGCATCTGAAACCAGTGCAATGCTTTTACCTTCTTGTAAAAGTGTAGCAACGTAGTCTTGGCGTTGGCGTTCATTATGGTCGTGTAATGACAACGTTTTATTTTTAATAGAATAAGCAGATAATAATCTTTGAGTATGACGAGTATCTTCACAGGCAATAATATCCACATGAGTTAACACATCAAGTGCGCGTTGACTGATGTCGGTTAAATTTCCAATGGGTGTGGCGACAATGTAAAGCGTGCCTGATTCTACAAATACTGACGACATAATGAATACTTAAGTTGAGACTGATGAGAATGAAGTTTATTATAAAGCTAACTAATAAAGTACGGATTTATCGCTGGTGAGCCAAACTAATTTTTTGTTTTCTATTAAAAAGCCCTTTTCTCGCATAACATCTCTTTGTTTTGTGGTTGTAATAGCGTCTACGCTTTTGACAAGTTGTAGTACCTCACAAAAATCAGCAATAAAAAAAGTTACCGATGCGTCACTTAACAAGCCCGTAGGAACTTCAGCAAATATAATAACGGCACAACAATTATTATTGACTGTACAAACAGAAGATTCAAAAGAAGCAATCGCAACACTTACCCAAGCGAGTGAACTTCTTTTACTCGAAGAAAATTATAACCATGCACTATGGTTATCACAGCAAGTTGCAAAACTGTCAGAAAGTGAAGAACAGAAATACCGCTTAGCTTTAGTCAGCGCGCATAGTTTGTTTAAAATTAATGAAATTGAATTATCATTCCACCAATTAGCAATTGCAGATAAATATTCAACAGACAACAACATTATCCATCAAGAAGAATATTATTATTTAGTAGCAGAAGTCCAACAACGTAGAGCGCTAAAAATTAGTTCACTTAATGCAAAGCTGCATTGGTTTGCCCTTAGCGATAAAACAACGACCGATGACATTCATCAAATATGGCAAGACTTAAGCTTGCTTTCTACTTGGCAAGTAGGACAATTAGCAGACCTAGCGCCACCTTACTTTACAGGCTGGCAGCAACTTTTATCTTATGCACATAAGTTTGGTGGTGACGCCACACGTTTTGAGCGCTACTTAACACAATGGCAACGTAAATTTTCTGCTCACCCCGCGCAAGCTGTTATTGAAACGTTAAGAGCAACAGAGCTAACAACAGCAGAATTAATTCAAAATATAGCGGTTATCTTGCCTCTGTCAGGTAAACAAGCAACGGCAGGAAAAGTTGCACAGCAAGGGATTTTAGCAGCCTATAGTAATATTCCTGATAAAAATCTTACGTTCATTGATGCTGACACGCTAGATTGGTCAATGTTAGATAAACAACTTGTTGAATTAGATAGCCATTTTATTATAGGCCCGTTACTTAAAGCAAATGTTGACAAATATCTCACACTACAAGAAATACTCTTACCGAGCTTATTACTTAACACACCCGAAACTGAACAACGAAATGACACACAAGTCATACTTTCTATGCTTCCTGAAGACGAAGCTTTTCAAGCAGCAACGACATTAAGTCGCAAAGATTATCATTATCCTGTTGTACTGAGTCATCGAGATCCAGCCAGTAAAAGAATCGCGCAAGCATTCACTAACCAATGGCAATTGATCAACGGTTATACCCCTGAAGTCGTTTATTTTCAAAAAGGGAAAAAAATGCAGGAGCAGCTCAAGGCGACCCTAGATGTCGACACTAGCCAAGCGCGTATTGTTGATTTAAAAATCAGAATACAACAAAGCTTAAAAACAGAATCTAGAAACCGCAGAGACATCGATATGTTTTATTTAGTAGGCTCTCCTGCCCAAACAAGCTTACTTAAACCTTACATTGATGTAAACACCAGTCCCTTTGCAAAAATAATTCCTGTCTATGCGAGCTCTCGCAGTCATAGTAGCAAGCAAAATTCGAGTAAACATAACGACCTTAATAATCTAATTTTTACCGAAATGCCTTGGCTATTAAATAGCCAACAGCAAAATACACAACTAGCTAATTTAAGTAAGGTTCTTTGGCCAAGTCGCAGCGATTCTTTGCAGCGAATATTTGCAATGGGTTACGACAGTTTGTATTTAGTTGATAAATTGCCTTCAATGAAACAACGACCTTATGTGCGACATTTCGGGCAAACAGGTATTTTGAAGTTGAACAGTAATAATACACTCACGCGGAGTTTATTATGGGGCATTTATCAAAAGGGAAAGGTATCTGAAATTGCTATGGACTAAAAAGCCAACAACAAGAGAAACAGGCAACGTTACTGAAACGTTTGCTGCCCATTATCTTGTGAAGCAAGGCTTAATTATCCAAGACAAAAATCAACATAGTCGATTGGGTGAAATTGATATTATTATGAAAGATAATGATACTTTCGTCTTCATAGAAGTAAAATATCGTTCATCAACACTGTTCGGTGGTGCTATTTCAGCTATTTCTTCACAAAAACAGCAAAAAATTAGGAAAACAGCCGCATTTTATCTGCAACAATGTGGCTTAAACGAATATAATACCCCTTGTCGATTTGATGTTGTTGCCTTACAAGGTAATATAAACAATCTCGATATTACCTGGCTAAAAAATGCCTTCTAGAGAAAATAAACGGAGCTAAGTTCATTTATGTTAGAACGGATCAAAAGTAACTTTACCGAAAGTATCCAAACTAAAATTGCCGCCAGCGAATTACTCGCAGGCCCTATTGAGCATGCGGGTATGATAATGGTGCAAAGCTTATTGGCTGGTAATAAAATACTAGCTTGTGGTAACGGCGGTTCTGCGGGTGATGCACAACATTTCTCTGCAGAGCTTTTAAATAGATATGAAACTGAACGTCCACCCTTACCTGCCATTGCCCTAACAACAGATACTTCAACAATAACGTCTATTGGTAATGATTATCACTTTGATGAAATATTTTCTAAACAAGTGAGGGCATTAGGTAATAATGGTGACGTTTTACTCGCAATATCAACGAGCGGTAATTCACGTAATGTCATAAAAGCCATTGAAGCGGCAGTATCACGCGACATTCCTATCATTGCGCTTACGGGGGGTGATGGTGGTGATATAGCCGGTTTACTCGGTGAAAACGATGTAGAAATACGTGTTCCATCAGGACGTACCGCACGAATCCAAGAAGTTCATTTAGTCGTTATACATTGTTTGTGCGACATTATTGACACCACTTTATTCCCTCAAGATGCGAGTTAATATGCGCTCTACAAACTTATTAATTACCCTGAGTGCTGTTTTCCTTTTACAAGGGTGTGTTGCCGCCGCTGTTGTTACCATTATTGGTGGAGCATCTGCTGCTACCGACGAACGCAGTCTTGGTACACAGATGGATGACCAAAAAATTGAATTTGAAGCTTATTCGAAGCTTTCTAAACACGAAGCCTTAAATGATAATGCTAATTTACAAGTGGTCAGTGTTAACGGCAGTGTATTAGTTATAGGACAAGCGCCTAATACCTATTTACGCGACTTAGCGATCAAATCTATTAATGAAGTAGATCTGATCGTACAGCTACATAATCAAATCCGCATCAGCAATACCACCTCTATAACGACCAAAAGTAACGATATATGGTTAACCTCAAAAGTAAAAACCGCACTTTTTGGTAGTGATACACTTGATGCGACTAATATTAAAGTGGTCACTGAAAATGGCGAAGTCTTTTTGATGGGACTAGTGACTGAAACTCAAGCCAATGAAGCGGTAAATATTGCTCGAAATGTGAGTGGTGTTAATCGCGTATTCAAAATTTTTGAGTACATCTAAAACTCAAAATGAATTGATACAAAAAAAAGCTTCACTAATTAATATGAGTGAAGCTTTTTTTGTTAGTAGAATAGGTAAATATTTTAATCATATAGTAAATAATATATTTACTTAATCACTTTTAAGCTAGGCTTACCTTTCGCTTTTAATGCGCCATTTTTAGACGGTGAATTTTCTGGTCTTGTATTATCTGACTCTACACTTGATAATCCAACTGGCGTCTTTACTGGACTTTTCTCTTCGCTAAGATCAGGGTCAGGATGTTCGATAGCTAACGAGGTGCCTGCTCCATTTTCTTTAGCGTAAATAGCCGTAATAGCACCGTATGGCACGACAATTTGTTCAAGTTTACCGCCAAAACGAGCACTAAGCTCAATAGCGTCATCAGCAAGAGAAATAGAACCAACTGCTGACATTGAAACATTGAGCACAATTTGTCCATCAGTAACATAACCCATAGGCACTAGTACACCGTAAACGTTAACATCTACAGCGATATATGGCGTAAGCTGATTATCAGAAATCCACTGATAAAAAGCCCTAACAATATAGGGCTTATTAGAAGTCATATCAGGAGACATCAGACTAAAACATACCTAAACGTATTTCACGTTCATCTTCAGTTAATGATGCTTGAAATGATTCACGTTCAAACAATTTCAACATATAACCTTTAAATTCCTTAGAACCTTCACCGTCAAGCTCAATACCTAAAGCAGGTAAACGCCACAACAATGGTGCTAAGTAACAATCGACTAAGCTGAACTCTTCACTCATAAAGTAAGGTGCTTCATTCAATATTGGAGCAACGCTTAGTAAGCTTTCTTTAAGTTCTTTACGTGCTTTACCAGCTGCATCTGCAGGGCCATTTAAAATTATTTTTGCAAGACTATACCAGTCTTGTTCTACACGGTGCATCATCAAACGGCTACGACCGCGTGATACTGGGTAAACTGGCATGAGTGGTGGATGAGGAAAACGCTCATCTAAATATTCAATAATAATTGATGCTTCATATAATGCTAATTCACGGTCAATTAACGTTGGCACTGTTCCATAAGGATTTAAGTCTAATAAATCTTCAGGTAAGTTAGCCAAATCAACTAAGTGAATATCAACGCCAACACCTTTTTCAGCGAGTACGATACGTGTTTGATGACTATACATATCATCAGCGTGAGAATATAAATTCATCACTGAACGCTTGTTTGCTGCTACGGCCATAATGCCTCCAAAAAATCTTTAATAAAAAACTAACAAAGGGGGCCAAAGCCCCCCAAAAAATAAACGCTGTACATTAACAAAAATTGTTAATGTACATCTTTCCAATATTCCACTTTAAGTAGGTAAGCAAAAATAAGGAAAATAAATAAGAAGCCTATAACCCAATAACCCATTGCTTGACGATCTAACTTACTTGGCTCAGCGGTATATTCTAAAAAGTTTGTTAAGTCACGGGCAAAAACATCATATTCTTCAGCAGTCATAGAGCCACCCGTTGCTTCACTGAGGTTACCCTGTTCGTCCATTTTACGAACACCTTGTAAGCTTTGTAAAACGTGCGGCATACCGACATCTTTAAAAACGGTATTATTAACGCCAAATGGGCGATTAGGATCAACGTAGAAAGAACGCAAGTATGTGTATATCCAATCTGGATTACGCAAACGTGCTTCTAACGTTAAATCAGGTGGCGCGCTACCAAACCACTTAGCCGCTTCTTTAGCAGGCATAGTATTGGTAATATGATCCCCTACTTTTTCACCGGTGTACATGAAATTAGCTACACCGTCTGCGTCACTGATACCTAAATCAGCAAAAGTACGACCGTAACGTTGATACTGAAGTTGGTGACAACCTAAACAATAATTAATGTATGACTCAAAACCATTTTTAAGGGATTCTTTATCTGTTAAATCATTGCCTGCTTTGTCTAAATGAACACCACCGCCAGCAGCAAATGTTAACATTGGGACAAGCGCGAAAATTCCAAAAGTGAAAGCTCTAATAAATTTTTTCATTATCCTGATACCCTCTCTGGAACTGGCTTGGTTTTCTCGTTCTTGCTGTAGAACCATATGGCGACAAAGAAACCAAAATAACCGAGTGTTGCAATTCGTCCGATAAAATTGGTTAATTCCGTTCCAGCCATTGTACCTAATATACCTAGAGCGATAAAACAAATAGCAAATTGAGTTAAGTTAATCATATGCGCTTTACTACGGAAACGAATAGATTTAACCGTTCCTCGGTCAAACCAAGGTAAGGCAAATAACACGCCGATAGCCGCAAACATAGTGATCATACCGAGTAACTTATCTGGTACCACACGTAAAATAGTGAAAAATGGTCCAAAGTACCATACAGGTACAATATGCTCAGGAGTTTTTAAATTATTAGCCGGTTCAAAATTCGGCGCCTCAATAAAGTAACCACCACCTTCTGGAGCAAAAAATAATACCCAACAAAAGCCAATTAAGAAAATAACAATGGCAACTAAATCTTTTACCGTGTAATAAGGATGAAACGGTATCGCATCAACAATATCGTATTTTTCTGAATACTGTTTGTGGAAAGTAAACTTACTTAATTCCTCAGGCTTAATGCTCCCTTTTTTCTTCTTAATATCAGTGCCTTCAGGGTTATTAGAGCCCACTTCATGAAGTGCAAGGATATGTAAGAAAACTAAAATAACAAGCACAAGCGGCATTGCAATCACGTGTAATGCAAAAAAGCGATTTAATGTAGCACCAGAAATAACATAATCACCACGTATCCATAGTGTTAAGTCATCACCAATAATTGGAATAGCACCAAACAGAGAAATAATAACCTGTGCGCCCCAGTAAGACATATTACCCCAAGGTAATAAGTAACCCATAAAGGCTTCAGCCATAAGCACTAAGAAGATCAACATACCGAAAATCCAAAGTAACTCACGAGGTTTCTGATATGAACCGTACATCATGCCGCGAAACATATGCATATATACAACAATGAAGAACGCAGAAGCGCCTGTTGAGTGCATATAACGTAGTAACCAACCATAGTCTACATCACGCATAATGTATTCAATTGAAGCAAACGCACCTTCACCAGTAGGTTCGTAACTCATTGTTAACCATATACCAGTAACAATTTGATTAACGAGAACTACAGAGGCTAAAACGCCAAAAACATACCAAAAATTAAAGTTCTTGGGTGCTGGATATTGACCCGCATGTTTGTTCATCGCATCCATTAGCGGCAAACGTTTTTCTATCCAAGCCATAAAATTTGCAATCATTATGCTTCTCCTGGGCTTATACCAATAAGCAATGTGCCATCAGTTGGGAAAGAATGCTCTGGAACAACTAAATTTGTAGGTGCGGGAACACTTTGAAAAACTCGACCCGCCATATCAAACTTAGAACCGTGACACGGACAAAAGAACCCATCTTTAACGCCTGAAACGAATTGTTCGAAATCACCTTTATGGTGAGTAGGTGCACAACCTAGGTGAGTACAAACGCCTAGTGCAACCAAAATCTCGGGATTAATTGATCGATATGCATTGGTTGCATAAACAGGTTGTTGTGGCTCTGCAGAACCAGGGTCTTTCAATTGACCGTCATGTGCCGCTAAAGTTGACAAAACTTCTTCTGTTCTGCGAACAACATAAACAGGTTTTCCTCGCCATTCAGCGCGGATTAATTGACCAGGTTCTATTTTACTTACATTGACTTCGACCGGAGCACCAGCAGCTTTCGCTTTAGCACTAGGGTTCCAAGAACCAATGAAAGGCACAGCCAAACCGACAACACCAACACCGCCCACTACCGAAGTAGCTGCAGTTAAAAAGCGTCGACGGCCGTTATTCACGGGCGCATTGCTCATTCAAAATCTCCAAATAACATTGTTTCAAACAAATTCGAATTATTATTCCCACATCCTTTTACAAGTATGTGAGTAAATACTTTCCAATTGTTTGCCCAAACTTGCGACAAAAAATTTTTCTGATGATAAAGAAATACGCACTTTTTTACAAGTAAAATAAGAGAAACATCAGTTATATATCCATATTTTGCTGACTCTATCAAATTTGTACTCAAGCTAAATACGAAAGATAATTATTTAAAAAGTCCGATAAGAAAAGAGTTGATATTTACCTTTTTTATAAAAAAGGCTAAGTCCTGTCATTTAAAGTGTTTTTTCGAGTATGCAAAATTTTTCAGCGGTAAGATCATAAAAATAATGCTTTAAAGTACAACTTCTTTGATGGTTTATTTGCGTTATCAACTCAATTTTTTCATTGTAGTCGTTCAGTTTTTTTATTACCTTTTAAAAAAATCTATCTACTAGCGTAGAACAAAAATCCACATTTCATCCATTTTTCTAAATTGCAGACATAAAAAAACCGACATAAAGTCGGTTTTTTGAAAACGTATAAGGTAAATATTAACGTTTTGAAAATTGTGGCTTTTTACGAGCCTTGTGTAAACCAACTTTCTTACGTTCAACTTTACGAGCATCACGAGTTACGAAACCAGCTACACGTAGAGAACCACGTAAAGTTTCATCGAACTCCATTAATGCACGTGTAATACCGTGACGAATTGCGCCAGCTTGACCAGAAATACCACCACCAACTACAGTGATGTTAAAGTCAAACTTTTCTAACATTTCAACTAATTCTAATGGTTGACGAACAACCATACGAGCCGTTGGACGACTAAAGTATACAGAAATGTCACGCTTATTAATTGTAATTGCACCGTTACCAGCTTTCATGAACACACGAGCAGTTGAGCTCTTGCGACGACCAGTACCGTAATATTGATTATCAGCCATTGCTTAAAGCTCCAAAAGTTGTGGTTGTTGTGCAGTATGCTTGTGTTCAGTGCCAGCGTAAACTTTAAGTTTACGGAACATTTCACGGCCTAAAGGACCTTTAGGTAACATACCTTTAACAGCGAATTCTAAAACACGTTCTGGAGCTTTTACAATTAACTTTTCAAAGCTAATTTGCTTAAGACCGCCTGGGAATTCTGTGTGCGAGTAGTAAATTTTACCCTTCGCTTTATTACCAGTCACTTTTACTTTCTCGGCATTGATAACAACGATGTAATCGCCAGTATCTACGTGAGGAGTATATTCTGCTTTATGCTTTCCGCGTAAACGGCTTGCAATTTCAGTAGCGATACGACCTAAAGTTTTATTTTCGGCGTCCACTAAGAACCATTCGCGTTGTACGCTTTCTGGTTTTGCTACAAAAGTTTTCATTAAAAAACCCAATATTTATTATGTTACTTTAAATGATGAATGTTAAGAATTAACATCACCGGTTAAAAAGACTACGCACTACCCCTTCGAGTATCGAGTCCATCGCCACTACTTTTCACAAAAGTCAAAAACAGTAGGCATTTGTAACGCAGGGAGCGCGGATTATACAGAAGTTATCCTATAAGATCACGTGTAAATTGCAGTTTATTTAAACTTTTATTCATTTAATCATAAATACAAACACTCATATTCAAATATTCATTTATGGTAGATGCTCACTGGCAAGATAGTCATGCGATTGCATCTCTTGTAAACGGCTTAAGCAGCGTTTAAATTCAAAAGCCAGCCCACCGTGGCTATATAAATTTTCCATCTCAACTTCAGCTGAGATAATTAACTTCACATTACGCTCGTAGAATTCATCAACTAGCGCGATAAAGCGACGTGCTGCATCTTCACGATCTACACTCATTTGCTTAACATTTGCTAATAATACCGTGTGATATAAACGGCTTAATTCCATATAGTCAGTTTGGCTACGAGCTGACTCACAAAGCACTGAAAAGTCAAAATGCACGATGCCATCAGATTCTTCAATCGCATGTAGTAGCCTATTATTCACTTCGATATCAACCGTTTTAGTGCCTACTTCCACAGAAAGCTGATTAAAATATTGTGCTAAGTTTTCACTGGCTTTCGCGTCTAAAGGTGAATGATATATCTCCGCTTGTTCTAAGGTACGTAAACGGTAGTCGACCCCGCTGTCAACATTAACTACATCACAGTGCTGGTTAATTAATTTGATTGCCGGTAAAAAGCGTTCTCGCTGTAAACCATTACGATACAGTTCATCAGGAATAATATTTGATGTAGCGACTAAAGTGACATTATGGGCAAAAAGTTCTTCAAACAAAGACCCTAGAATCATCGCATCGGTAATATCAGAAACAAAAAATTCATCAAAACAAATAATACAGGTTTCATCGGCAAAGCGTTTAGCGATTATTTTTAGCGGGTCAACTTGGCCTGTTAACGTTTTTAATTCTTGATGAACCCTATGCATAAAGCGATGAAAGTGAACACGCATTTTATTTTCAAAAGGTAAACAATCATAGAATGTATCAACTAAGTAGGTTTTCCCTCGTCCTACGCCTCCCCAAAAATAAAGACCTTGAATGCTTTTAATTTCAGATTTAGCAATAACACGCTTCCAGCGATTGAGTACTTTTTTAAAGCCTTTAGTCGGTAATGGTTTATTTTGAAGATCTTCGTAAAGACGCTGAAGATTAATGACTGCATTTTTCTGTGCCTCATCATATAAAAAATCATCACGGGTTAAATCTTGGTTATACTTATCTAAAGGTGAAAGCTTGATCATTATTTGGCCACTTATATTATGATACACCGAGTCTTTTACAGACTAATGCGATATTTCCTTGAAATTTACAACTTCGCAATCATATTGATTAGGTAAGCGCGAATAGAAGCGCTATTATACAAAATAAGTTTATATATTTTTACTATTTTTTATCGAATATAACGAGGGTTTCACACTATGGATATAGTTTTAGCAATTTTTCTTTTATTAGTTGGCGTTGCAATGGGTTTTATTGCCAGCCGTTTCTTATCTGCATCAGTTCAAGACAACCAAAAACTTAGTGAACAAGTAAGCAATAGTGAATCCGCTTTAGCACAATATAAACTCGATGTTACAGAGCATTTAAATGATTCAAAAGTGCTTTTAGATAAAATGAACAGCACTTGCCAAACCGCAATGCAGCAAATGGAAAAAAGTACTCAATTACTACAACAAGCCACACCTATAGAAATTGATGGCATGCCGTTTTTCTCAAAAGAAACGCAAGAACAGTTAGCGCAAACGGTTACATTACGCCATAACCGAGGCGAGCGAAAAGATAAAGTAGCAATCACCGAACCACCTCTTGATTATTCAGGTGAAGCGAGTGGTCTTTTTGCTGATACGAAACAAAGTGTTACAAACGCTGGGTAAGGTTACCTGGAACTAACAGCAATAACATAGGTCTTTAGTTAGGTATAAAAATTAAATTAATCATTATATTTAGAGAAAGGTGATCTCATTTATGAAAAAACTGTCTGTTTTAGCAACAAGTATTCTATTGTCCGGCACTATTGCCGTTGCGAGTTTGCCAGCACAAGCAAACTTACCTTACTCAGTTAATGGCCAACAGATGCCAAGCTTAGCACCTATGTTAGAAAAGGTAACACCTGGTGTTGTATTGATATCTGTTACAGGTACACACGTAGAAAAATCAAAAGTACCTGACGCATTTAAATTTTTTTTTGGTAATCCTAATCAAAATAAGACACCCTCAAGAGAACGTGAATTTCGAGGCTTAGGATCAGGTGTTATTATTGACGCCGACAAAGGTTACATCGTTACGAATAACCATGTAATTAATGAAGCGGATGAAATAAAAATAACCCTAAAAGATGGCCGTCAAATCAAAGCAAAAAAAATTGGCTCTGATGCAAGTAGTGATATTGCTTTACTACAAATAGACGCTGAGAACTTAATTGAAGTGAAGCTCGGCGATTCAGATAATATTCGTGTGGGTGACTTCGCTGTCGCTATTGGCAGCCCTTTTGGTTTAGGGCAAACAGTCACCTCGGGTATTATAAGTGCACTCGGTCGAAGTGGGCTAAACGCTCAAAATTATGAAGATTTCATTCAAACTGATGCGGCGATTAACAGTGGAAATTCGGGTGGCGCATTAATTAACTTGCAAGGCAAACTTGTTGGTATTAATACCGCAATTCTTGGCCCAAATGGCGGTAATGTCGGTATTGGTTTTGCGATACCGAGCAATATGGTCGACAACTTAGTTAAACAAATCATTGAGTATGGTGAAGTGCGTCGTGGCGTGCTCGGCGTGTTAGGTCGAAGTGTTAACGGTGAAATAGCCAAAGCTTTGGAGTTAGAGTCAAGCCAAGGAGGGTTTATTGAGCAAGTAGTTGCTAATTCTGCAGCTGATGATGCAGGTATTGAAGCCGGTGATGTTATTACAAAAGTTAATGGGAAAATGGTGAAAACCTTTGCCGAAATTCGCGGAAAAATAGGTTCGATTGGTGCAGGTAAAAACGTTGCGTTAACCGTCATCAAAAAAGATGGTTCAGAAAAGGATTACGACGTTACGCTTAAAAAACAAGAAACTGCAAAAGTAGAAGCAGCGAGCATTCACAGAATGCTAGATGGCGCTGAACTTGAAAATAACGCAAATGGCCAAGGTATTGATATTAATTCAGTAGATGAAGAAAGCCCCGCAGCTGCCATTGGTTTACAAAGAGGTGATATAATAAGTGGCATAAATCGCACACGCATAAAATCTATTGGTGAACTGCGTAGCTATTTAAATGATAACAAAGGTGTTTTTGCGTTAAATGTCATAAGAGGAAATAGCACATTATTCTTAATGATTCGCTAAAGGTACAAGGTAAACCACAAAACTAAACTTAAGGCTCTTTCTGAGCCTTTTTTATGGGCAATATTTTTTCAAACTATAAGATTAGAAAAGTTTTATGCTATGCTTAGCGATATTAAACACTCATAATAAAAATTAATGTTGAACATAATCAATCTAACAAAATATATTATTCGTCCTGCCAGTTATGGTGTGATGATAGCCGTCGCTTTACTACTGCTCGTGCCAGAGTTACGTACAAATACTTTACAAGTTCTTCAAAATACTCAACAGCAGCAACAACCATTATCTTATGCCAAAGCAGTGAGTACAGCTAGCCCTGCTGTTGTTAACATATATTCAGAAGAAATAAGCTCTAACCCCGTTTACGGAGCAAAAGGAAGAAGGCCAACTAATTTAGGCTCAGGCGTTATAATGGATGCCTCGGGTTACATTTTAACAAATTTCCATGTTGTACAAAATGCAGATTTGATCACAGTTTTACTACAAAATGGACAACAATTCCCTGCTGAGTTAATAGGTTACGATACTTATACTGATTTAGCGGTACTCAAAGTAGAAACAGCCAACCTGCCAGTAATCCCACAAAGAGCAAACTTACAGTCACTCGTTGGTGATGTGGTTTTAGCTATAGGTAACCCACTTAATTTGGGACAAACTGTTACTCAAGGTGTTATCAGCGCAACAGGTCGTAGCGGTTTAAGTGTCATTGATTATTTAGAGCTTATTCAAATGGATGCAGCAATCAATGATGGAAATTCTGGCGGTGCACTAATTAATACCAACGGAGAGCTCGTTGGTATTAATTCAAGAAAATTTGTAAATAAAGAAAGAAACATTCAAGGAATATTTTTTGCCGTCCCTTATTCACTTGCACATAAAGTCATGAGAAAAATAATTGCAAATGGCCGAGTTATTCGAGGTTATTTAGGTGTAAGTATCACCTCTACTCAGAACACTTTGAAAGGCTTTACTATTGCTGCGGTTGAAGGTAATAGTCCTGCTTTTAAAGCGGGTTTGAAACCAGAGGACATTATTTATCAGATCGATGATGTCGCGATAAACTCATTTACACAAGCGTTAGATATTGTTGCAGAAACCAAACCAGGTACAACCTTACTTTTTAAATTAATAAGAAAAAAAGAATTATTAGCAGTATCAGTCACTATTTCCGAAAAGGCTAAAACATAAACCACCGTTACTGACTGACAAAAATATTAACCTACGGGGAATTTAATAAGATAAGCTAAATCGTTACCCACATGGCTTTTCATTGTTATCTTTCCTTTTAGTGAACTTGTGACTAGGTTATAAACAAGTTGTGTTCCTAAAACGCTCCCCCTTCTCCTCTTTTAGTCCTGTAGAATAACTCAAAGAGTTACTTAAGCGCTTCATCATAAATGCCTACTGCGTTATCGAGATATCTAATAATGCTGGCATTTCTTAGTATTCTTCAATCAAGTCTACTCTTTTTGTCTTTTCATCCAAACCATGGTTGACCTAATTTGAAATTAAATTACTGATAATTTGTGATATGGCCCAGTATTAACATTAACCAACAACTTTATAAACACTTAACATCAATCCTAATGTTTGTTTTTTAGAGCGGATCTTAACAATATAAACGATTGTACAACGCCATTTGGCTAACGACATTTTATCGTATAAAATTAAACAAATTCTTAAGTATAATGATCGATATATAATGGCAATGACATTAAATTAACTGGCTTAGAGGGTGGTGCTTGCTATTGATTAGCTAAAATAACATATTATGATATCACTTATAAAACAGAACCCAAAAGTACCCATTATCCACGACACTCAAAAAATTGAGCTGAATGTTTTGAATGAAAAATCTATTTTGGTAAATAAGTATCATATCCAATAAAATTTAGTATCATATCCAATAAAATCAAGTCTTACATCCACTAACATAAGTATCATCAAAAATGAAAAATCTGCTTCCTGAACTACAAAAAATCATGACCGCTTTTCAGGCGGGTAATTTGTCATCAGCTGAAGCCTCTTGTCAGCAGATCCTGATGCAATATCCTGAACAGGCAGATGCTCTGCATTTATTAGCTCTCGTGTCAAAAAAAAACAATCAGTATCAAAAAGCTGAACAATTCTTTATAAGAAGTCTCAAATCCAATATTAATAATGCGAGTGTGCACTTAAATTTTGCCAACTTCCTCACACTCACCGACAGAAAACTTGAAGCAAAAAAAAGTTATCAGAGCGCAATCAGTTTAGCTCCAAATAATATTGATGCTCTATATAACTATTCTTTATTATTAAATCAATTAAGTGATTATAAACAGGCAATCAATATCATTAATAAGGCAATACACTTAAATGATAAATTAGCAGCATTTTATAACGTATTGGCCAGTGCTTACAAAAACCTTAAGCAATTTAATCAGGCAATCATACATTTCAAAACTGCATTAACATTACAGCCTAATGACTTTTTTGCCTGGCATAATTTAGGTGTTACTTACAGAAGTTTTTCAGAACCTAAAAAGGCAATTGAATGCTACAAAAACATTTTAATTGTAGGTGAAAAAATCCCAGAACTTCACTTTAATATAGGTTGCGCTTATTATGATATAGGCGAGTTGAAAAAAGCGGAATTATCCTTAAAAACAGCCATCAAATTAAGGCCTGACTATGTTATGGCACATGAAACAATTAATAACCTTTTCTGGGAAAACTCTCTGCAAAATAAGTTTTTAGCAAGTTACCATTTATATTTAAAAGATGCCAACCAGCCTTCTGAAGACATGTATTTCTCTTTTATTGCGCAACTTATTTTATCTAAAAATACGGAACAAGCAATTGACAGTGTACAACAAGCAATAACACGCTTTGGGCCTAAAGCAAAATTTTGTCATGCACTTGCCACGCTGTATTTAAAAAACGGTATAAAACATGATAAGTCAACCGCGTTAATTGCTGAAGCAATAAAACAAGACCCTAACAATTCTCGTTTTAGAATAGACATTGCCAACATATTTATACAACAAGAAAACTATCTCGAGGCATTACAACATTTAGATATTGCTTTACAAACATCTCCACTGAATCAAGAAATATGGGCATTTAAAGGTATTTGCTGGCGATTACTGAATGATGAACGTGAGCAGTGGCTTAATAATTATCAAGAATTAGTTGGGATCCAAAAAATTATCGCACCAAAGCAGTACGACAACCTTGAACATTTCATGTTTGAGTTAAAAGATTTTCTTACAAACTTACATAATACAACTCGACAACCTTTGGATCAAAGTATCATACAAGGGAGTCAAACTACTGGTAACCTGCTCCTAAATAAATCACCAATTATTCAACAGCTAAAAGCGGCAGTGAATACGGCAGCAACAAATTATATTAAGGCGTTACCTAAAGATAATACTCATCCTTTTTTATCACGTATTCAACCTAGTTTTGATATTTCGGGTTGCTGGTCTGTTCTCCTAAAAAAACAAGGTTACCATACCAATCATGTGCATCCCGACGGCTGGTTATCAGGCCCAACTTATATCAGTGTTCCCGATGATATTAGCCCTAATGATCCACAGAAGTCAGGGTGGATAAAATTTGGTGAAACCTCACTCAAGTTAGACAGTAGAGAACATGTTGGACTAGAGCATTGTCCGGAAGAAGGTGACTGTGTATTTTTTCCAAGTTACATGTGGCATGGGACTCACCCAACAAAATCTAATAGCATAAGAATGACGACTTCTTGTGATATAAAGCCTTTTATTAAGTGATATTTCCATCAGCGTTAAAGATATCAATAAGTACTGGTATTTGATCTTTATAATTATTCCATCGCCCAGAAGATGACTTATAAAGCGGTTGGCGGACTTGCCAAACGCTTGCCGTTTTAACGGTATTGTTGACTTTATAAAAGTTTAAGCAGTTATCATTCCATTCAAGGGATAAAAATTTCAATAAATTTTGCACTTCACTTTCAGGGTTATTGACTAAAGTGTCGTAGTTCACAGTATGTATACTCTGAGGGAATCTATGCTCCCAAAACGACATTAAATTTTGATGTAATTGATAATAATGTGCGGTATCGGTTAGGCTTAACGCATAATTCATCTTATTACCCAAACGAAGAAAGAAAATTGATAAACAATTATCTAAAGGGTTCCTCACAGTATGAATAAAGCGAGCATTAGGAAAAAGTACCTTAAGTAAACCTATATATAAAAAGTTTTCTGGTCTCTTATCTGTTATTAATTCACTCTCTGGAAAAGCCTTTGCCAAATCTGCTAAGTATTCATCAGCAATTGCTTGTAACTTAATAAAACTTGTTTCTAACATACTGCTTGGAAAAGGATCTAAACTGCCTGACATTAAGCGAATAAAAAATTCACGTTCACCACCTGCCGTTACTTTAGGGTGTGCCGCTAAAATTTGTTCAACAAGTGTTGAACCTGACCGGAACATACCACAAATAAAAACAGGTGAAGCCTCTGATATTATGGCTATTTTCGCTAACCGTTCATCAGAGAAAACAGCTTTGATTGTATCAATGTATTGTTGTTGGAATTGTTTTTCATAACGAGAAGATATTGACTTATCTAGCTGATTTCCATGTTCAAAATATATAAACGCTTGCTTATATGCTCGGCAATCGTCAAAAGCTTTGCCTAACGCAAAATAAATATTAGCTTTAGTCGTATTCGCTACATTCGAATCTTGTGATGCTAATATCAAACGCTTGATGATAGGCGCGTTTACCGTGTCGAATTTATTGATGTGGGCAAGGCGTGCTAATGCATCATAATATTGAGGTTGAATAATTATTATTTTTTCAAATAACCGGGAAGCCTGTT
>Ga0115005_10001628_pt1 | contig 17935 bp, 18 predicted proteins | sample ArcOceMetagenome_FD_87163 | JGI IMG/M metagenome (GOLD analysis project Ga0115005, IMG submission 87163) | Marine eukaryotic phytoplankton communities from Arctic Ocean - Arctic Ocean - Greenland ARC118M Metagenome | ecosystem: Environmental > Aquatic > Marine > Oceanic | place: Arctic Ocean... | reverse complement strand
GCGAGGCTTCGTAGATAAGCGTTTCAAATTGCTCTGCGAGCAATTTGAAACGGCAGAATTAAATCTCAGAACTATGATTGCAGACAATTTTAATGATTGAATGTTCGTGGGGATCCCTCAGGGGCAGTGTAAAACTAATTGAGCCAAAACATCACGACCGGGGTCTTGAATTTTGCATATATCCCTTTTTAAACTATGGTTATTTTATTCATATCTAGTACCTAAACACAGTGAAAAATAATGACGTAGTCAGGCCTCTCATTTTGCGCTGTTCCTTCGCGTTACATCATAAATCCTTAGCAAGATAGATTAGGTGATATTTTTTAGTGCTATATAGAGCGCTCTTTTTTGTGCTATTATGATTATATCGTAATAATAAGGAGAGGGTTCATGAATTCAATTACTGCCAATGATTTGAAACGAAATGGTGTTGCGGGTATCGAACGAGTAATGTCACAGAGCCATGAAAGTGGCGTAATGATTGATGTTAGAGGCAAGACAAAATATGTCATTTTGTCTGCGGATGAGTTTAACCTATATCGTGAATACCAGCTGGATGTCGCAATCTCCGAAGCGGAAGTGAGTTTAGCTAATGGCAACTATAATACTATTGACGATATTGATAATTATGCTGAAACGCTAGAGAAAGAGATTAGCAATGGCATTTGAGCTTATTCGCCCACTCTCTTATGCGAAACGTGAAAGAAAATTTTTTAAAAAGCATCCTGAGTTAATTAAGCAGTATGTAAAAACATTGAAGTTATTGTCGCTTAATCCACAGCATCCCTCTTTGCGGTTACATCCTATCGTTAACAAGAAATGCCATTCTGTCTCTATCAATATGCAGTATCGTTTATTGTTAACGTTAAGAATGTTAGATGATGGAAAGTTGATACTTATCGATGTTGGTGATCATGATATCTACTCTCATTAGGAGTGGCGGGGTCAAGTCTTGAATTTTGCATATATCCTTTTTTAAACTTTGGTTATTTTATTCATATCTAGTTTATACAATCTATAATGCCTAACGCTGTGGTGGCTATATGCAACAACAAATAGGTGATTATTTTGGCTTACATTATTCTCAAATAAGTAGAATTGTTGCAAAATACAATACTTGACCCCGGTCGCCATGATAAATGATTCTGTATAGAGCTTTCAGGGAACTAAGCATTGGTGTCACTGAAAATGTAAAGTCAGTGGTAAAGACCGTTTAAATTTCAAGATGATGTAGACCATTTTTTATCATTGAAATTGTGATAAATACCTACCTTTGCGAACAAAGAGCCTAAGTTTTCACCCCTATTCCAAGTTGCCCCGCATAACGATTAATATGCTCAATGTTAAATTGGCATAACTGCTGTAATTGTTTGAATACTTCAGTTTTAATAGTATTTTGTTTGCTCAGTACAAGTGACTTTAGTTCGTGCCAGTATATAAGGTTTTGTTTGATTACCTGTTTTTCAACATTTTTAACTTCTTCATTAAGTTGCTCAGAATTAGCTAAATATCCTTCGATATCCAAATTTTGAAGAAGATGAGTTAACACTCTTCTAAGAGTAGGAGTATCGATGCCACCAGGTATAATGAGTGAACTTAATTGTGTCAGATTATCTTGTCGAACAACATTTCCAGGTACAAATTGGGCAAAGGATTTCATGTTTTCTGGTAGTAAGTTAGGATTTACTTGTTTAATTACACTCGAAATTTTGATATCAAAGCCTGCCGAAGTGTTAATCATTAGTGGAATGCTATATACCCAAGGTGATAGCGTATCCACAAATCCATAGGTTAAAAAGGTGATCAATGGATCATCCAGATTGTATTGAACATACACCTGCTGGTGTGCCTCACCAGGTTCGACAAAAGTTTGCATAATATTTGTTTGGCTATCGATGTGGAATGCTGGTGCCCCCATCTTATGATTAATTAGTTCTAGTATCGGTATAAAGCCTTTTTCAGTGTCATTTTTAAATTTTTTTGCAACGGTTCGAAAATTTTTACGACTAAAATTGTACGTTCTTGAACCAAAAAAACTCTGGATGACAGATTCATTAGTAATAAGATCTGTATGCTCAGCATAATATTTATGATGCTTGTTACTTATGCTTTTTGCCCTTAGAAGTGTTTCAACTAATTTTGGTTGCCCAGCTAAGGCAAATAAAGGGTAAGTTGCTTTCCATTTTTTTAGTTTGTCTGTGGCATTAAAAAACGCAATTAACAACGGCATAATCACACTTGCCCTTGGGTTGATAAGATTTTTCTTAGGTATTGCACGTAAATCCCCAGAATCGTCCAGTGAATATCGGTAGTCATTTAATAAAGGCATGCAATGCAGTGGTACTTGCATAAATTTTTTTGTAGCAATTGTTTCACACGCACAATGCACGGAAATATCCCCATTTTTTTCGATAATACGCATGTCTGGGTGGAACACTGCGCCCATGTTTTCAAGCGCCTTTATCAATTTCTCTATTATCGCTAATATTTTTTTACTATTCCCTGATATACGGGGCGTATGGGTATCACTATTTTTTGTGGTCTTAGTGGAAGATTGACCTATGCTTTTGACTTTTGATGCACTGTGCTCTGTTCTTCTTTTGATCTCCTGAAACCAAGTTTCGTGCTGGTACATGGGGGTGAGAAATTGAATTAAATTTGCTTCAAATTTTAATTCATTAAAAAAATGGTAGCCGTCTAAAACGTTTATTATGTCTTGGTGGCTTGGCTCAAGGCTGCCTTTTATTCTTATTTCACCTTCTGCTTGACGTAAATACTTTAAACCCATTGTTTTGTCTTTGAGTGTTATGGCAGTTTGGAACAATGCTGTTAAAGCGAACATCGCGTGTTCACTGATATTAACTAAGTCTGGGGCATATTTTTGTATTGTGTCATGATCATGTATAGATAACGCTAGGTTAACCAGATGAAACTTGGTTTTCTGAACAGAGGCAGTCTTATCAATTGAAATACTTTGTTTTAAATACACGATAGCGTCGTGTGGTGCGTTTAGTTTAAGTTGTACAGTGGCCAAATTTGTTAATGTGCTGAACTTCTTTTCCGCAGTATGGGCTAACGGCAATGCTTGCTTAAGTTTAATCCCTGCCAAAATATATTTTTTTTCATCAAATAAACAAGCTGATTCTATCTCTAAACAATCAAATTTCATTTCGGGGAGTTTACTATTTATCTTTTTTACTTGAGCTAATGCTTTTTTGAATTTTTTATCTTTTAGTAATATTTTAGCTTGTTCTAGTTGATGACTCATTCTTAACCTTGAAGCGTGATAAATGATTTTACTATGCATGGCATATTGAAGGTGAAAAAATATGTCTGCAAGTAAATATTTATACCTTGAAATAATGCTGCGATAAGTTCATTAAAATAATAATTTCCTAATTAAAGAAGTTTTATTCTTTTTATTAACCTTTTTAGCTCCCTAGGGTACAATCGAAACTTAATATATGGGTTGAATAATATGAGTGATTTTGTAGTCATCATTCCTGCAATGAATGAACAAGCGAGTCTTGCTAAAGTACTTCTGGATATTCGCCAATACCACAATTGTGATGTTATTGTTGTTGATGATGGAAGTATCGATAATACTGCATTGGTGGCTAGGCAGCATGGTGCCATTGTGCTGCCACATGTTATCAATATGGGGGCTTGGCGAGCAACACAAACCGGCATTCGGTATGCTTTACAAAAAGAATATGACAATGTTGTGACTTTAGATGCCGATGGTCAGCACAATGCGTTAGACATTGAAAAGTTAATTGTGGCTTCACAGCTTGGAAATGATTTGGTCATCGGATCGTGCACGTCTAGAGGCAGTGCTGGGCGGCATGTGGTTTGGAAAACCATTAAAAAATTGACAGGTTTGCCGGTGAGTGACTTAACGTCTGGTTTTAGGTGTTACAGTAAAAGTGCTATGCAAGTGCTTGTTAGTAAACAAGCCAGTATGTTTGAATATCAGGACGTAGGTGTTTTATTAATGCTCAAACATCTTAATATGAAGTGTACGGAAGTGGCCGTTAGTATGGACGAACGCCAAGATGGTATTTCTAGGATATTTAATTCCTGGCGGGCTGTTATTAAATATTTACTGTATACCTTTATTTTAAGTGTGACTAAAGTTTCGCCAATATCAGCTAAAACTTATCATAATAAATTAACATCCGGAGGTAACCTTGACTAGTGTTAACGTCATTGCGGCTTTTATTGGTGCCGTTTTAAGTATTACCATCGTATTTTTAACTCGCAGAGATCATATTTCTCCTCTTGTCGCTGCTAGGTGGTTTTTGCTCGCTATTTTGGTGCTTTTTGTCAGCTTTTTCCCTGGTCTTATAGATTTGTTCGGCGAAACTTTAGGTATAGGTTATCCGCCTATTATTCCTATAATTATCGCTTTGGGCGGCGCCATGATTAAGATATTATTAATGGATATTGAACGTCAAAAAATGCAAGTGAAGCTAGATCGAGTTGTACAGAGGCTCGCCATGTTGGAAGGCACGCTCAGTGAGAATAAAGTGGTGTTAGCTGATTTTCAACAGTCCGTGAAAAAGGAACCCAAATATATTCGTAAGATGGATGAAAAATAAGTCTGGTCTAGTTTAAATTTAGAAATCATGGAGTCAGGTCTTTGTCTTATAATTATTAACTATCCTGTTGAATGATGTAAGGTGAAATAGTCACCGATTTCCTTTAGGGTGTATCCACTGCTTTGATAGGGGCCTCGCAAGTTGCCTTATTACAATCCTCACTGGTTGCCAATAATTGTTGATGATTTTCTTAACCCGCAGCATCTGTTCAAATCAATAACTTAATAAATTAATCGTAGAATCGTAGAACTGTGTAGTTATCTAATAGTTCTACCCAAGCTTTTGGCCAGAATTAGCTTTTTTTTGTTCTTTTAATGTACCTTACTAATAATTAAGGTAATTGATAATGGTATGTAGATGACAACGGCAACAATGACAAGTAAGGGGCAAATTACCATACCCTCTTCAGTTAGGTCCGATTTTAATATTGGTTCGGGGGACCATATTGAGTTTATTCCTGTGGCTGTTGGTAAGTATGAAATGATTGCTATTACATGGGATGTAAAGACCCTTAAGGGTCTGAGTATAATCGACAAATTGTTATCGGTTGAAGAAATGAACGCCGCTATTTTGAAAACAGCGTCGCTTTTGTGATTGGTTTGGACACCTTCATTCAAAACTGTGTTAAACGTGTTTCAGCAAATTGATATTATTCACGAGAGTAAGCCACCATGAGTTTGCCTACTAGCTCTGGCATTGAGGAGAAGTCATTTGACTAAACGTTTACTGATAATTGGGGCCGGAGGACATGGAAAAGTGGCTGCCGATTGTGCTAAATTAACCAAGGGTTACAGCGAAATCGGGTTTTTAGATACTGGCTATCCCGCTGTAAAGCAAGTGGGTGATTGGCAAGTCTTAGGTGATGGTGAAGATTTGTCCCATTTTGTTGATCCTGACACCTGTTTTTTTGTTGCTGTCGGTGACAACCATGAGCGGGCCAAGCTAATGGCACGGTTGCAGATTGCTTTGGGTAAACTTGAGACTTTAATTCACCCTTCGGCAGTGGTTAGTCATTATGCAGAGGTCGGGGAGGGCACTTTAGTCTGTGCTAACGTGACTATCAATATTGCGGCAAAAATCGGACGTGGATGTATCATTAATACCGCTGCCAGTGTAGATCATGACTGTCAAATTGAAGATTATGTTCATCTCGCTCCCGGTGCCCGATTAGCGGGCAAAATCAGAGTTGGTGAAGGCACCTTTGTGGGTATTGGGAGCACGATTATTCCGGGGCTAGTGCTTGGTAAAGAATGTATATTAGGTGCGGGTAGTACCTTATTAAAGGATTTGCCGGATCATTCAGTTGCTGTTGGTACCCCTGCAAAATTGATACGACAGCGATAAAAATGGCTTACCCACAAAATGGTTAGATGATTGATTTCAGTGGCCTTAGTCTGAAATAACTGACATAATTAACAACCATTTATTGTAAGTTTAATATTAATGATACCGGTCACAAAACCCTATTTGCCATCAATAAAAAAATATCAGCATCTTTTGGAAGGTATATACCAGCGTGGTTGGTTAACTAATTCAGGGCCATTGTATAAAGAGCTAACCGCACGGCTAGAATCTTATCTCGGCGTTAAGCACTTGCTAGTAGTTTCAAATGGTACCTTGGCCTTACAAGTTGCCTTAAAGGCTTTGAAACTGCCCGAAAAAAGGACTGTGGTGACTAGCCCATTTACATTTGTTGCATCACCTGCTGCTATTTGTTGGGAAGGACATAAACCACAGTTTAGTGATATTGATATACACAGCTTGAACCTTTCACCAACATTTTTGACTCAACCTGCCACTAGTCAGCCTGATGTCATCATGGGCGTGCATGTATTTGGCAATCCTTGTGATGTGGAAGCTCTAAATGTGAAAGGATGCAGGGTGCTCTATGATGCTTCTCATGCTTTTGGGGTGCAATACAAAGGTCAGTCGTTACTGAACTATGGTGACGCATCAACTCTTAGTTTTCATGCTACTAAGCTTTTTCATTGTGTTGAAGGTGGCGCTATTGTGTTTAAACATACTGACGATTATGAATATGCAAAACAAATCGTTAATTTTGGCTTAGACAAATTTGGGCAAGGTATGCCAGAAGTACCTGGCCTTAACGCTAAAATGAGTGAGTTTCATGCAGCCATGGGGTTGGCTATGTTGGATGATATTGATTATATCATCGCTCAGCGCAAGGCCATAATTGAACAATATGAGGCACAGCTTAAAGACTTTGTGGGGATGCAACAATGGAGTGATAATAGCGAAAACAATGGTGCCTATATGCCGGTAATTTTTGAAAATGAAGCACAATGCTTGTCGGTGATAGAGGCACTAAATAAGGTAGATGTCTATCCCAGACGTTATTTTTATCCGAGTTTAAACACCAGTGCTCCATACGATGATGGCACCGCGTGTCCTCACTCAGAATCTATTGCAAGCCGTATATTATGTTTACCTTTGTATGTGGGATTAACTGAAGTGGACGTAGCGATTATCTGTAACATTATTCGCAGTACCGTTTAGCTATGCGGTGTAAAACCATTACCAGAAAGTTTACACTGTCATTCCTGCTTCAACTTAAAGGCCTGGTAATTCAAAGCAAGTATCAAATAATGGTTATTTTCTGGTTATTTAACTAGTGGTAACTCTAACTAACAAGGTGAAAAAGGGCTTACAGTGGACGACAGCATCCACATTAGGTCGTGCCCTGATACAAATTGTTCAGTTATCTATAGCTGCTCATTATTTAAGTGCCACTGAGCTGGGTATCTATGCACTTGTGCAGCTGTGCTTAGGCTTTTGCCAAATGTATATGGATATGGGGGTTGGACAGGCAATCATACATCAACAAGATATATTGGAACGTCACTATTCAGAGCTTTTTGTGGTTAATTTATTGGTCGCAACATTGCTCACTGTGCTGGTTTATTTTTTTGCCCCCTTATTAGCTTGGTTATTTGATGCAACGGCGTTGACGGTATTTTTGCAAATTATGTCTGTTTCGTTTGTATTGTCTGCCGTGGGCCGAATTCATTTGGTTTCGCTGCAAAAGGAGTTGGTGTTTTCCGTATTGGCTAAAATTGAATTGTTTTCGGTAGTGATTGGATTTTTACTTGCAGTGACAATGCTGGTTCAAGGTGCGGGTTTGTATTCACTGGTTTGCGGGTATTTGACCCATTTATTAATCCAAGCGATGTTAGCTTGGATGTATTCTGCGCTGGTTATCCGTCTATGTTGGCCCCGCTCCTGGCGAAAGTTGAGTAAGTACCTGATTTTTGGGGCATATCAAACGATTGATTCCACGGTAAACTATATTAATTCTCATATTGATATTTTTTTGGTGGGAAAGCTACTGGGTACAGAAGTGTTAGGGGGGTATTCCCTGGTACGCCAATTCTGTTTTAGGCCAGCCATGATAATAAATCAAACTTTTACCCGTGTTGCATTCCCTATGATGGCTAAGCTGCAGCATTCTCCTAGCTTGTCTAGGATATATTGTCAGTTAGTGTCTGTTTTAGCGGCATTAAATTTTCCTCTGTATATCGCAATTTTTGTACTAGCCGAGCCAATCGTAAACCTATTGTTTGGGCCAAGCTGGAAACATCTTGTTCCCCTGTTACAAATAATGTCTTTATGGTGTCTGTTACGCTCGGCCATGAATCCGGTAGGTTCATTGTTATTGGCTGTAGGGAAAGTCAAACTCGCATTAAAATGGAATAGTTTATTACTACTTATCATGCCCGTATCTATTTTTGTTGGTGCAGGCTTTGGTATTGAGGGGGTTGCACTAGCGTTGTTAATCTTACAGTTTGTGCTGATCCCAGGGCACTGGTGGTTTTTGCTCTATCAATGTGCGGGGATCCATTTTAAACAATTTTTAAGCAACTTGGTGAGACCTTTCATTCTGTCTGCTCTGACAGGAGCGTTTATCATGATGATGCTAATTTTAAATGATACACATACTTATCTCACTAAACTGCTGTTTGGGTTGGGTTTAGGTGGCGTCGTATATATTTCAATCTCTATAAAATTTAATACGCAACTCGTGAGTGCATTAAAGGGTAATTTTAAGTTGGATAATGAATAAGATGAAAACAATACTAGTCACAGGTGGTGCAGGGTTTATTGGCTCAAACTTAATCCGTTATCTTAATGCTCATACAGGTCATAGGGTTATCAATGTTGATATGTTAACGTATGCGGGAAATATGGCTTCGCTAGACGGTTTAACAGCCCCAGAACGGCATATTTTCAGGCAGATAGACATTTGTGATGGTGCTGCAATGAAAGATATTTTTACAGAATTTGCACCAGACTATGTCATGCATTTGGCTGCAGAGTCTCATGTCGATCGCTCTATTGATGGCCCAGCTGAGTTTATTCAAACGAATATTGTGGGGACGTTTACCCTGCTGGAAGTGGCTCGGAAATACTGGTTAAGCCTAGCTGAAGGGCAACATAAGGCATTTCGGTTTCATCATATATCCACCGACGAAGTATACGGCGATTTAGATGGTCCAGAAGAATTATTTACAGAAGAGACCCCCTATCAGCCTAGTTCTCCTTATTCGGCCAGCAAAGCCGCATCTGATCATTTGGTTAGAGCTTGGAATAGAACTTACGACTTTCCAATAGTGATAACTAATTGCTCAAATAATTACGGGCCGTATCATTATCCGGAGAAATTGATCCCACTGGTTATCCTTAATGCCCTTGAAGGCAAGGCGCTCCCTATTTATGGGGATGGTCAACAAATAAGGGATTGGCTGTATGTTGAAGATCACGCCGCAGCGCTGTGGCGGGTTGCAAGCAGCGGTAAGGTGGGGGAGACCTATAACGTTGGTGGGCACAATGAAAAAACCAATTTGCAAGTGGTGCAACACATTTGCGCCATACTGGATGAATTGATTTTAGAAAAACCTAATCATATTCATTCTTTTGCTGATCTTATTAGCTTTGTAAACGACCGACCAGGCCATGATAGACGCTATGCTATAGATGCAACAAAGATATGGCAGGATTTGCAATGGAAGCCACAGGAAACCTTTGAATCCGGTCTTAAAAAAACCGTGTTATGGTTCTTGGCTAATAAGAATTGGTGTGAAAATGTGCAAGCTTCATTAGCACGAGCAAGAAGGGGACAAGCATGACTAAGGTATTGTATTAGCAGGAGGAACGGGATCTCGGCTATTTCCTGTGACTAAAGGTGTATCGAAACAATTATTACCCATCTATGACAAACCGATGATCTATTATCCTTTGTCAGTGTTGATGTTGGCTGGGATCCGTGACGTGGCAATCATAACCACGCCGGAAGATCAGTCAAATTTTAAAAGTCTGTTGGGCGATGGTGATAAATTAGGCCTGCGCATAGAATATATTGTCCAAGATGAACCTGCCGGAATAGCTGAAGCGTTTTTATTAGCCGAGGACTTTATTGGTAGTGATAAGGTGTGCTTGGTGTTGGGGGATAATATTTTTTATGGCTCAGCTTTTTCTGCCAAACTAAAAGCTGCAGTGGAACGTAATTCAGGTGCTACTATCTTTGGTTATCAAGTCAAAGATCCAGAGCGTTTTGGTGTAGTTGAAATTGACGAAAACTACCATGCTGTGAGCATAGAAGAGAAACCACAACATCCAAAATCTGACTATGCCGTAACCGGTTTGTATTTTTATGACAACAAGGTGGTGGATATAGCCAAACAGATTACGCCTTCGCTGCGAGGTGAGCTGGAAATCAGTTGTATTAATGATGCGTATCTTAAAAATGAAACACTACATGTAGAAATCTTAGGGCGGGGTTTTGCTTGGCTGGATACTGGTACTCATGACAGCTTGATGGAAGCTGGACAATTTGTACAAACTATTGAACACCGGCAGGGCTTCAAAATTGCCTGTTTGGAAGAAATTGCCTATTTAAATGGTTGGTTAACTAGAGAAAACCTACTTGAGCAGGCTGAAGTACTCGCTAAAACTGAATACGGGCTCTATTTGAAAAAACTGATAAAAGAACAAAAATAAACTGTCACCTAGGACTTTTTATTTTGTTCATGTTTAAGCCGCGCTGTTAGGCAAATATTCAAGTCTTTTACAAACATAAACGCATCATTTTTTATTATGCTAACAGTGATTATTAACACTAATTTTACTTTGAGTAAAGTTGTCTTCTCTAGATTAAAAGTTATTTAACCTTGAATTAAATGTTTATTTATTGTGAAGGGATATAAGGAAAAGAGTTGTCATCTTTTTTTCTTCTTGAATCTGTTCCTTTGTGGCGGTAGGTGAGAACATTGTTCCATATTGTTGGTGGATTGAGCTCATTATTCTAATGACTTATGCATGCTTATAAGATGATAAGATAACAAGCCATATTCCTTTAAAAATGTCGGTTGGTGTCATTAAATACTCAGATATTAATTTGACTCTAAAGTTAAAGTGAAAGATCATAGAAAAGTCCTACATATATTGTATGTTCAGCTGATTTAGGTTTTAAATTTTTTATTCAGTCTCCGAAACACGTTTCGCCTTTTACTAAAAGATAAATAACATTGATAGTACATATTTTCGGTCAGACACCTCATCATTACCTGCCTATGCAAAAATTCTTTTTAGATGTGCAAGATGTGCAGGATGGGCCAGCATTTCAACAAGTATTTTGGGCCTGGTCTCATCCTAAACAAGCCAAAGAGAAGGGCTTAGAATATTATCAAGATGGTGATGAACTTGTTAAAAAGATGAGTCAAATGCCCAGTTCAGCCCGTTTTATTTTTCATGGTATGTTTAATCGTAGACTCTGGCCTAGATTGTTTTTTTCTAAATTGCCTGAACGATGCTCCTGGGTATGCTGGGGTGCTGAGCTCTATGAACATATGGCAGACCAAAAAACTATTCCACGACGTGTTGCCCACTTGTTTCACCGAGGTCTAGTTAAACGGTTTGCGAACGTTTTTGCCTTGAATGATGGCGATGGAGAACTAATTAACAAATTCGTATGCCAACGCCTAGTGAGTACTTTGCCCTATCCTTTGATAGGCTCAAATGCTACGCCTAATATTCAAAATGAAAAAATTATATTGATAGGTAATTCAGGTAACCCAAGCAATGAACACATAGATGCATTAAAGTGGCTCGAACAGTATGCTGATCAAGCGCTGCGTATTGTTTTACCGCTTAACTATGGCGGTTCACCTAAATACGTAAAAAAAGTCTGCGACGTTGGTAGACGGTTATTTGGGGTCAAGTTTCATGCTATAACTCACATGATGACAAAAGACGAATACGATCAATTGCTTGCCGATACAGATGTAGCGGTATTTGCTCATCGTCGTCAACAGGGTTTATATGTGGTCTATTCAATGTTGAAATATGGAAAAAAGTTGTATATGCGTTCGGAAGTATCGAGTTTTCACTCACTTCGAGCGGGTGGATTTACAATTTTTGACAGTACCGATATTGACCGTTCGTGTTTTGAAGACTTTGTTAATCAGTCTGAGCAGAGTGCCAATATAAATTCAGAACAGATGAACAATGTGTACAGTGAGCAAGCGTTGCTGCCAAGATGGCGTGAGCAAATCTTCCATGTACTAAGCCATGACTAATTTGTCAGCAATAATACCACTATCAATTTGGATAACTGAGTGAAACAAGAACAATTCAATACCCTTAACCTGAAACATTTTGTGAACCTTTTACTTAGCTGTAAATGGTTCATCCTCATTGTAACTTTATCGTCTGGTTTGATTTCCGTATTGTATACAATCTCATTACCAAATATATATAAATCACAGGCAGTCATGGAGCATGTTAGACAAAGTGACAATGACTTTTCGTCGTCAACTCAGTTCGGCCAACTTGCAAGCATGGCGGGGTTATCTTTATCAGGCGGACAATCAACGGATAACAAATCTGTAGATATTGCAACAATCCAGTCATCTGACTTTCTTAGTCAATTTATTAAAAGGAATAATGTGATGATCCCTTTGTTTGCTGCCGATTCATGGGCTGTTGAGACTAACAAACTAATTTATGATGCTGACGTTTATGATGAATCAAATAAGATTTGGGTTCGGAATGTAAAAACCCCATTTAAGCCTGAGCCATCGATACAAGAGGCCATACAGAAGTTTAAAGAGATATTTATTGTTGATGTTGACCGCCTCAATGGCTTGGTAAATGTGACCATCGATTTTGTTTCTCCAAACATCGCGCAAAGTTGGCTAAGTGTTTTAATTGTCGAGTTTAATGAATATGTGCGCGCAAGAGAAATTGATATTTACGATAAAAATCTCGACTACTTAACAAAGCGAGTAGCAGATATAAACACTCAAGAAATAAGAAATGTACTATTTAGTTTAATCGAACAGGAACAAAAGAAAGCAATGTTAGCTAACGTATCGGAAGATTATGTGTTTCGTTTAATTGACTCTCCCGTTGCACCGCTTAGAAAAGATTCACCTAAAAGAGCTATTATATGTGCGACAGGTACAACAAGCGGATTTATTATTGCGATTTTTTTCGTGTTTTTTAGGCAGCTGCTGAAGGATGATTAAAGCGTGAACATTAACACAACTGCAGTGCCGCCTTTTTTCTCAATTATTATTCCTACCTTCAATCGCGCGCATTTAATTGTTGAGACACTTAACAGTGTATTACAACAATCATTTACGGATTTTGAAGTCATTGTAGTAGATGATTGTTCTAAAGATTTTGATGAGCTGCAAAATAAAATTTTACAGCTGAGTGATCCTAGATTGTCTTTGATTAGACATGAACAAAATAAGAATGGAGCAGCAAGCAGAAATACAGGTATAAAAAGAGCCAATGGTGAGTACATTTGTTTTTTGGATTCTGACGATACCTGGCCTTTGAATAGACTAGAGTTAGTTAGAACGAACATTATGAACCTACTATCCACGCCCATGCTCATTTTTTATGGGCAGGTTGACTTTAAATATCCACATCAAAGTGTTGGAGAAATTAAGCCTCAAAAGCCGATTGAAAATCAACGGGTAGCAGATTATTTATTTTTACATGATGGTCTTATCCAAACGTCCACCATAGTATGTAAAAGAGAAATTGCTCAAAATGTGATGTTTGATGAACGGTTTCGACGTCATCAGGATTATGATTTTTGCTTGAGAGCAGAAAAACTTGGATACAAATTTTATTTTATTGAGTCAGTCTTGTCCAATTGGTTGAGGTACCCCGAAGTATCAACGTTTGCTAAGGGTGCAACTTACGATCGCTGTAAGTTTTGGCTTGATGAAATGGAAGGATATTTAGGGAGTTGTGCAATAAACGCTTATCGAGCAAAAATTTTAGCGCCTATCGCCTTAGAAAGTGGACGAGTTCTTACAGGAATATCACTTTGTGTACGTAACATATGGAGCTTGCCCGTTAATCAAATATTTCCAGCCATGATTAAATGTGCGAAAGGTCTAGCCAAATTGTTTCTTAGATTATTAAAGTGAAGCCTTACGTAGAATTTTACGACTGGTATATAGTGCTTCTTGAGGGACTCTATTTTTTAGGATTCTCGTCAATTGTTTGGATGTTTTCAGGGCGACTATTACTTGATAAAAGCGCACAGTTTTTATCAATCTGCGCTTTTGCCGTGTTCATTGTTTTTTCTAAAGTTGCTGCGTTTTTACCTTGGTTTCCATATTTTCCGGATACCCAAGGGTTTGCCATGTTGGTTGAAGGTGGCAATTATATTAATAATGCATTAGGTATCAGACTTTACTATATCGTAAGTTCGCCACTGAGATGGGTATCTTTTGAACAACTTGAACTTTATTTAATAACTCAACAATTCCTGTTTGTTCTATCTATTATTTTAGTTTGGAAGTCCTGGCTAATTCACAGTGATGCATGCAATTATAAGCCCGGCCGTTATGGATTGTTTGTATTATTAATGATTTTATACCCATCTATTTTAATGTTTGTTACGACCCCGCTGCGAGAGTTCTTAATGGTATTTGGGTTTAGCTTGTTTCTATATGGGACCGCTCAGTACCTACATATGAAACGCATTAAATGGCTTATCATTGGCAGTTTACTGACAATTTTTATCCGACCACAATTAGTTGTTCTGTACCCACTGATGCTAGTGGTGGCAACACAAAAAAACTATGTTAAGTTATTTGTTTTTGGGAGCTTGTTGTTGATATCGTTAGCACCGGTATTTGAGTGGGTTACCGGATATGAATTTTCTCCTGAATTTTTTGCTTTTTTGAGAGAAAGAGGTACATCCCATTACGCAGCGTCTGGGATGACATATGGTTCGGTAGTTTGGCACAGTTATTTGGATGTGTTGATAGATTTACCGCTTCTTACTTCCCAATTTCTGTTGTCCCCTCTACCAATAATGCACACAGCTAACCCGCTAAATTTTACGGTAATGCTTGTTGATCTTCTTTTCGTATTATTTGTTTATTGGGGAGTATTCCGGATAAAAATTTCTGTCTCAGCTCCTTATATAAAGATGTTTTTTCTTGCGTCTATTGTTTTTTCTGTATGGGAGTTTTATATAGGGGGGGCGGTAAGACATCGAATGCCATTAGTCATTATGTTATTACCTTTGGCCGCATGCTTTTACAGCAGTGTTGCAGAAAAAGTTGTCAGAAAAGTAAAAATAAATTGAATTACACTTATAAACTTACGCCAGAATTTTCTTTGGTTGGAGACAGAATAGAGGAGCTATTGCTTCTACTAAACAAACTGAAGAATAGTCCGGATGTTGAAATTCTCTTTATTGTATAAAACTGGTGTGAACAAAAAATGCAGAACGGTGGAGCGTTGTCTGATATTAGATTTATCTGGACAGATTATGGTAGCTTAACCCTAAGTAGAAATATGGTGCTATATATTTATGTGCTTCACATTTTTCATGACCAGTAAAAATATTTTCATATATGTCGAATAAGTTGAAAACATTGAAAATATTTAAAGTAAAACACCAAAACCTAGTCAAGTAATGAACATAAGAAAAGTATTCGCCTTGTGGAAGCTAGAATTCAGGATAAGTTACTTTTTGCTATGCTATTTCCTTTCGAAAATCCTAATTGTATTTTGAATGTTGTAAAATGATTAAAAATAATAAACAGATATTAATATCCACGATCTTAAGTAGGTTAAATAAAGCTATAACACTTGCTGAACATGCGTATGCGAATACAGGTATCAGATCGCTAATTAGTTGCCAGACATTTGAAAACATTGAATGTCCAAAGCTTGATGCTTTAACTTCCGCTTACTCAATTATATTTACAAGTAGCGTAGGATTATCTAATAATCGGAACAACGGCCTTAACAAATCAAAAGCTAAATACGTGTGGTTCTTAGATGATGATGTAGAAGTGCTTCCAGAAGGCTGTTTGGAGTCCTTTAAAGCCCTTGAGGAAGGTAAGGGGCAGGTGATTAGTACCTGCTATATCATTGAAGGTGACGTATCAAGAAAAAATTATCGAACCACTGAACATGCTCACAATAAACTATCGATTATGAAAGTGAGCTCAATCGAAATTTTGTGTGATCGTGAGGTTTTGAAAGAAAAATCGATTCAGTTTGACGTTCGATTTGGCTTGGGAGCTGAATTTAAATCTGGGGAAGAAAATATCATTCTATCTGATTGCCTAAAAGAAAAAATTAAAGTTATGTACTTACCTATTAAAACTTCAAGCCACCCTGATGAAACCAGTGGGGGCGATTACCAAGACCAAGCACAGCTTATATCAAAAGGGGCTATTATTAGACGTATATATGGTGTTTTTGGTTGGCCCTTAGTGATTGTTTTTTTTCTAAAGCGAGTTAAGACTAAGGAACTTTCACTTTATGAAGCAATAAAAGCAATGTTCTATGGACTGAAGGGGTTTGTCAAAGTTGTTTGATTTTAAACAGTTAAGCTTACTCCACTTCAATTTTTCAACACATTCAAATTTAAATTAGGCTTATTGTGAAAAATTTAGTATCTATAGTCACTCCTTCTTATAATTCTTCGAAGTATATTAAACAGACCATTCAATCCGTTTTATCACAGACCTATGAAAATTGGGAATTGATAGTAGTTGATGATTGCTCCACTGATAACTCTGTTGAAATAATCAAGGAATTTGCAGTCAATAATAGTAAAATAAGGTTGCTTGAATTTCAGATAAATAAAGGCGCCGCTGAAGCAAGAAATGCAGCAATTAGCATGGCTAAAGGGGAGTTTATTGCATTCTTGGATAGTGATGATATTTGGAAGCCGTTTAAGTTGGAACAGCAAATTAATTTTATGGGGAATGAGCTCGATTTTACTTTTACGGCATACGAATTAATAGACGAATTCGGTAGTAAGTTGAACCAACAAGTAGATATCAATCAGGTTGGCAGTTTTGATTATGAAGATATGCTCAAGAAAAAGGCTACATTGGGTTGCTCTACCGTGATAGTCCGTAGCTCAGGCTTTTCAGATATATCTATGCCGCCCTTAAGAACGGGTCAAGATTATGCTTTGTGGTTGAAGTTGCTCAAAACAGGTAAAAAAGCTTATGTGTTGAGTGAAATATTGGGGCAATATCGTATTTTATCGAACTCTATATCAAGAAATAAGTTTAAGAAAGCGCTTCGACAGTGGCAAATATATCGACAAGTTGAAGAGCTTCCCGTTCTTAAGGCTGCGATATGCTTTTATTTTTATGCTTGGCGATCAGTCTTTCGAAAATAAGCATAATAAAGGAAATTATATTGAAACATGACGATATATAAACGTTTGTATGTCGTAAGCGTAGCTAAACGTTTTAATTAACCTGAGTTCTGAATAAGCTGTAAGGTATTGTAATGGATGTGTTTAATGTCTAATTAATGCAACTTTACTCTGTAATTGACAAAAATTATTTTAAGGGAAACGTCACGCACTAAACAGAGTTTATGGTAGAGATTGTTGCCCTTTTTTACAAAGTTCATCAGTCTGGAGAATTTGTAGGTCTGGGGGTGACATGATCAACATTTTCGGACACCCCGGTAAAGCTGCTTTTTCTAATTTAGCCATATTCTGATCATATTGATTCGGGCTTTGATAACCAAGATATGAGTGTAGTCTGGGCTGTTATAAAACATCGAGATATAATTCAGAATATTCTACTGCGCTTCAAAGCGTGTTTGGTAGTTTTGCCATTGCACACGCTATTGTTTCAGACTTCCAAACAAACTCTCTGCCACTGCATTATCCCAGCAGTTGTTCTGGTCAACTCCAACCGGACACTTTCCTAAAGGAGTTTTCAAATTCAATTGGCGATTGATCCAAATTGGCTGAATGCAGTCGCTCAACATTATAATATTTCATGTACCTAGCAACATCT
>Ga0115005_10001627_pt1 | contig 17935 bp, 11 predicted proteins | sample ArcOceMetagenome_FD_87163 | JGI IMG/M metagenome (GOLD analysis project Ga0115005, IMG submission 87163) | Marine eukaryotic phytoplankton communities from Arctic Ocean - Arctic Ocean - Greenland ARC118M Metagenome | ecosystem: Environmental > Aquatic > Marine > Oceanic | place: Arctic Ocean... | reverse complement strand
TCGCTTGGTCTGACGAATAGCCAGGCGCTGGGGCACCGTTGATTTCGGCGGTAACGTAGCCATTGTAGTGCATCACTCGGTCTGGACCGGCGCTATGTTGAACGTCTAGGAATGAGCCTAGCGGTATCATTTCACCTTGGCTATTTCTAATTTTAAACTGGGTAATGTCACCAATTTCCTGACGATATTGAGCATCTGCCTGAACATTAACTTGATAGGTTCTGCCAAACAAATTGAAGTCATTAACATACAGCGAGCCCAAATAGGCTTGAAGCGTGGTAAACAAGGTATCGATGTTTACCCCTTGGCTTACCGCTTTTTCACGGTCTACATCTACATCTAGCTGCGGTACAGCTACAGTAAAGCTTGTGAATGAACCTGTTAGCGCTGGGTGCGCCCACGCTTTACCTATCACTTCTTGGGTTACACGCTCTAGCTCTTCAAATCCTAAATTACCTCTGTCTTCCACTTGCAAGCGGAAGCCACCAATAGTGCCTAGCCCCATTACCGGTGGTGGTGGGAAAATAGCGACATAAGCCCCTTTAATCGAGCCAAACTGCTGATTTAGTTTTGCGGCAATGGCACCTGCAGATAATTCTGGCGACTGTCTTTCATTAAAAGGCTTAAGCGGGGTAAATAAAATTCCAGAACTTGGGCTATTAGTAAATCCGTTAATATTTAAGCCCGGAAATGCTACAGCGTCTGACACGCCCGGGTGTTCCATGGCAATGCGGGACATTTCGCGAATGACTTCTTCGGTTCTGTCTAAGCTTGCCGCATTAGGTAGTTGTGCAAAGGCTACTAAGTATTGCTTATCTTGACCTGGCACGTATCCGGTAGGCGTAGTCGCAAATTGATTATAAGTAAGCGCGATAAGCCCCGCATACAACACCAACACAATGCCACTTTTGCGAATTAAGCCGCCAACCGCCCCTGTGTATTTTTTTGAGCCTCGCTCGAATACCCGGTTAAATGGCGCGAATACAAAACGACCAAACACTTTATCCATAGTGCGAGTTAGCCAATCACTGGCTTTACCGTGAGGCTTCAATAGTAGAGCAGATAAAGCAGGGCTAAGTGTTAACGAGTTAATTGCAGATATTACGGTCGAAATAGTGATAGTAAGCGCAAACTGCTTATAGAACTGCCCGGTCAGGCCGCTCATAAAAGCCGTTGGTATAAATACAGCAGCCAATACCAGCGTAGTAGCAATAATCGGCCCAGTCACTTCTTTCATTGCCTGAACGGTTGCGTCGAATGGCGACTTACCTTCAGCGATATTTCGCTCTACGTTTTCAACTACAACAATGGCGTCGTCGACCACGATACCAATTGCTAGTACCAAGCCAAACAGCGACAAGGCATTAAGTGAGAACCCCATGAGCTGCATGAAAGCAAAGGTGCCCACTAACGATATGGGTACTGCAACTAATGGAATAATAGACGCACGCCATGTTTGAAGAAACAGCACAACCACCAGTACAACAAGCAATACAGCTTCAAACAGGGTATCAACCACTGCTTCAATAGAGCCACGCACGAATACCGTTGGATCGTATACAATGTCGTACTCCAGGCCATCTGGAAACATTTTAGACAGCTCGGCCATACGAGCTCGCACATCATCTGAAATCTGAATAGCGTTCGAGCCAGGTGCCTGGAAAATCGGAATAGCTGCTGCCGGGTTATTGTTTAACAGCGAACGCAACGCATAGTTGTCAGCACCTAGCTCAATGCGTGCAATATCTTTTAAGCGAGTAATTTCACCGTTTTCGCCCGACTTGACTATGATATTTTCAAATTCAGCTTCGTCTTTTAACCGTCCGCGAACATTGATAAGCAGCTGAAATTCACTGGTTCCCGTTGGCTGAGCGCCTAAGCTACCTGCCGCCGCTTGCTGGTTTTGGTCCGCAATGGCTGCAGCCACATCGCCTGGGTTTAACTGAAGCGCAGCAAGCTTGTTTGGGTCTAGCCAAACACGCATACTGAATTCACCTGCGCCGAATAGACGCACTTGCCCTACCCCATTAATACGCGCCAGTTCATCTTTCACGTTCTGGTCAGCATAGTTAGACAGGTAAAGCATGTCGTAACGATTATCTGGCGACGTTAAGTGCACCACCATGGTTAAATCTGGCGAAGACTTTTCGGTAACTACGCCTAGTCGCTGCACTTCCTGCGGCAGTCGTGGAGTAGCACGATTAACACGGTTTTGTACTAAAGTAGTCGCATCATCTGGATCGGTTCCAATAGCGAAGGTGATAGTGAGCGTCATACGACCGTCGCTTGTCGCCTGCGAGGACATATACAGCATATCTTCAACACCGTTTATCTCTTGCTCTAGCGGTGTTGCAACGGTTTCAGCAATGACTTCTGGATTAGCGCCAGGATAACTTGCAGTTACCACAACAGTAGGCGGCACGACTTCTGGGTATTCGGTAATTGGCAACTGCCATACCGCAATGGCGCCACCAATAAAGATAAGTAGTGAAAGCACGCCCGCAAAAATCGGGCGGCTAATGAAAAACTGCGATATGTTCATTACTTAAGACCTGCCGTCGCTGTACTCGAGGTAAATGAACCACCAGATAGAACATCTTCAACCTGCGCCATGTTTTGAGCGACTTGTGATGCATTATCAACGCGGGCCTGCCAGTTAGATAAGTTTGCTAGCGCATCTTCATCCCCCATAGGCACTTCGTTAGCAGCCACTTGTGCACCAGGGCGTACTCGCTGTAAACCGTCAACTACGATAGTGTCGTTGGCATTTAGGCCGCTAGTGATAATGCGCATGCTGCCCACTTTGTCACCAAGCTTAACCGCGCGATATTCAACCTTACTTTCGTCGTTAACCACCAATACATACTTGTTGTTAAGGTCTGTACCAATAGCTTTTTCTTTAATAAGAATACCCTGTTCGTCTGTATCTCCCGCAAGTTTAAGGTGCGCAAACAAGCCAGGAATTAAACGGCCATCTTCGTTATTAAATACGGCGCGAACGCGAAGTGTGCCAGTGCTGCCGTTCACTTGGTTGTCGATAAAATCAATCTGCCCCCAGTGGTTGTAGTCCGATTCATTCGCTAGACGCATCCCTACTGGCTGCTCGCTTACTGCCGTTGATGCTTTTTTAATGCCGTTTGAATTATCACTTAAATAATTTAAGTAAGTCTGCTCATCAATATCGAAATACGCATAAAGTCGATCGGTAGAAACAATACGAGTGAGTTCTGTTTGACCTGCGGTAACAAAGTTACCTTCCGTGATATTGGCACGAGATATACGGCCTGAAATAGGCGCTTCAACTCGGGCAAACCCGCGGTTTAAGCGCGCCACTTCAAGTGCGGCTTGTGTTTGATTTAAGCTTGCTAGTGCTTGATTCTTTTCTGCTAGGCGAGCGTCAAGCACCTCTTCAGATACCGCTTGGGTTTTACGTAATTTGAATGCGCGGTTGTAGTTTTGCTCAGCAAGCTGAACACGGCTTTTCGCTTCTTCAAGCTGTGCGGTCAGACGGTCTACTTCCGCTTTGAACGTACGGTTATCAATCAAGAACAAGGTCTGACCTTGCTTTACATACTCACCTTCTTCAAACGCAACAAAGTCGATATAACCCGATACGCGTGGACGAAGTGCGACAATGTGTGGCGATTCTAAACGGCCTGTGAAGTTATCCCATTCGGTTAAACGTTGAGATACTACGGTGGCCACATCAACAGGCACACCAGTATTTGCACTGGTACTCATAGATTGACCTTGATCCTGCTTGCCACCGCATGCAGCGACTAGCGCAGTTAGGCTGACTATTGCCAATAAACGGGTAAAAGTTTTCATCGCAAGATTCTCTAAAAAGTTAAACTAAAGTTCGATGCCGCGCATTATGCACACCCTTAAAGAATAAAAATAATTATCTTTTTATATGCAACACATCACATGATGTTATATATTGACCCGTAGATAAATGGCGCATTAAAAGCGTTAATGAAGCGATAAAACCTGGAAAACACAACGTTAAAACAATATTACTAAAGCGTTAACATCAACCGCGTTAGGTAGGCTATTTAAAAGTTCTGAAGTTACGCTAGGTGTTATTCGAAATGAAAAAACTGATATATATCAGCATCTAAAAGAAGCGTGGATTGAGTAGGAATATCTACCTATATATTACTAGGCTGATACAAAGAAGTGAGATAAAACGAAAGCTGCTCGCAAGCCCTACATAAGATTTGGATTATATCTAATTCGTAAACGATATTTGGAGACGATGATGCGTCCACATGATTTAAATTTATTAATGATTTTTGATGCGATTATGACCGAAGGGGCAATTACCCGTGCGGCAGATAGGCTATCTATGACGCAGCCCGCCGTTTCCAATGCGCTATCACGCATGCGCACCGCCTGGAATGATGAATTATTTGTGAAAGATGGTCGAGGTATTCAGCCAACATCATTTGCTAAGAATTTATGGAGCCAAATTCAGGGGCCGCTGGGAGAGCTTGAAGTTGCCGTAAACCCCACCGACTTTAACCCTGCAACGGCCAAACGTACCTTTCGTATAGCCGCTACCGACAGTATTGTATCTATGGTGTGGGGGCCGCTACGCAAAGTTATTGAAAATGAAGCGCCTGGTATCAATATCCATGCTATTCCAAATTACGATATGGAAACGGATAAGATCCTTAAAGACGCTGAAGCCGAACTGACTTTTTCCAAGTATCAAGAGCCTGGCTCTGTTATTCGAGCCGAACATGTTCTTGACCCAAGCTGGGTTGTTGTCATGCGGCCAGATCACCCGTTGGCGAAGTCTCAACTTACTTTGGAAGACTTTGTGGCCGCTGATCATTTATTAGTTTCCGTAACAGGCGATGTAAGCGGGCCAACTGACCAAGTATTAGCAAATTTAGGTCTTAAACGCCGTGTAGCCATGTCGGTGAATCAATTTCACAACGCCGCGCCATTGCTTAAAGAGAGCAACCTTATTTGCGTTGCGCCCTCACTCGTTATGGAAAAAGAGATTTTCTCGGGTGAACTGGCGGTGTTCGAAACACCTATAGAGATTGTAAGTTCGCCGCTATCGGTTATGTGGCATAAACGTCAAGACCAAGATGCCGGTTTACAATGGCTTAGAGGCTTAGTGGTTAAGTTTATTCGCGAGCGTGTACAGCGTCATGAAATGCTGTTGTCTCAGTGCTGCCGTAAAGCGTACTGCGCAGACACCGTTAAACGCTTTATGGAACAGCGCAATATGAACTGCGAAGAGTTTACGCCGGCTCATTTGCAAACGCCCAGCAATGATGAAATGGACGAAGAACTCAGCAAGATGGTGGTTGGAAAAGAAACGGCTTGATTATCTATGCGGACTAGTATTACTGAGTCATTTTAACGACGACGCAATCTGTTCGAATGTAGAAATAAAAAAACCGCTCATATGAGCGGTTTTTTATAGTTTATCGAAAGAAGTTATTTTACTTCTTTTTCTTCGCTTTCGGGTTTGGCAGGTCAGTAATGCTTCCTTCGAAGATTTCAGACGCAAGACCGATAGACTCGTTAAGCGTTGGGTGAGCGTGAATAGTAAGTGCTACGTCTTCTGCATCAGCACCCATTTCTAGTGCAAGGCCAATCTCACCTAGCATTTCGCCTGCATTAGTACCCACCATTGCACCACCAATAACTCGACCCGTTTCTTTGTCGAAAATCATCTTGGTCATACCGTTAGTGGCATCAGAGGCAATGGCACGGCCAGACGCAGCCCATGGGAACGTCGCTGTTTCGTAGCTTAAGCCTTGCTCTTTCGCTTCTTTCTCAGTAACACCAACCCAAGCAACTTCTGGCTCAGTGTAAGCTACTGAAGGAATGCCGCGCGGGTCGAAGTAATGCTTCTGTCCAGCGATAACTTCTGCTGCAACGTGACCTTCATGCACTGCTTTGTGGGCAAGCATTGGCTGACCTACAAGGTCACCGATTGCGAAAATGTGGTCAACGTTAGTACGCATTTGCTTATCAACATTAATAAAGCCACGCTCGTCAACATTAACGCCAGCAGCGTCTGCACCAACTAGTTTACCGTTTGGCTTACGGCCAACAGCAACCAATACTTTATCGTAACGAACTTGTTCTGAAGGTGCATTCTTGCCTTCAAAAGTTACATAAAGACCGTCGTCTTTTGCTTCAACCGCAGTTACTTTGGTTTCTAGCATAATGTTGAATTTTTCTTTGTAGTCCTTCATGAATACTTTCATGATGTCTTTGTCAGCTGCTGGAATTAGCTGGTCTAAGAATTCAACTACATCAATTTTTGAGCCAAGTGCTTCGTACACAGTACCCATTTCAAGGCCGATGATACCACCGCCTAGTACTAGCATTTTTTCTGGAATATCTTTCATTTCCAGTGCGCCAGTTGAGTCGATTACACGATCATCTTCTGGAATGAACGGTAGGCTTACCGGCTCAGAACCTGCAGCAATAATCGCCTTTTCAAAAGTAATAGTAGTAACGTCGTCACCATTTTTTACTTCTAGGGTGTTTGCGCCTGTAAATTTACCGAAGCCTTGTACATGCTTGGTTTTACGCATTTTAGACATACCGCTAAGGCCATTCGTTAATTGCTTAACAACGCCGTCTTTGTACTCGCGGATTTTATCTAAATCGATGGTTGGCTCGCCAAACGATACACCGTGACTTGCAAGGTGCTTCGCTTCTTTCATCACTTTAGCAACGTGAAGAAGGGCTTTTGAAGGGATACAGCCAACGTTAAGACAAACGCCACCTAGGGTGTCGCGAGAGTCTACGATAACCGTTTCAATACCTAAGTCAGCCGCACGGAATGCTGCTGAATAACCGCCAGGGCCGCCGCCCAGTACCACCAATTGCGTTTTAATTTCGCTCATTGTGAACCTCAATCCTGTTCTTGTAGGGTCATGCTATTACTTTTGCGTAATAGCATAACCTAAATGCCGTCAAAAAGGCTGATAAAATCATCGAAAATGTTACTGATATTGTAAACTTTTTCGGCCTTTTATTTAAAGTATGATTCTGCGTAAGTCAGTTAGGTTTGCAGCAACCTCAGTAGAGAATCTTGCGCCCACCGCACCATCGATTACTCGGTGGTCATAAGACAGGCTTAGCGGCACCATCAAGCGCGGCTCAAACTCTTTACCATTCCACTTAGGCTTCATCTCAGACTTAGATACACCCAATATGGCGACTTCTGGTGCATTTACAATAGGCGTAAACGCTGTACCGCCGATACCACCAAGGCTAGAGATAGTAAATGTACCGCCCTGCATATCCGCTGCTTTAAGCTTACCTTCACGAGCTTTCTTAGATGTTTCGATAAGCTCCCGAGAAAGTTCTTCAATACCTTTTTTATTCACGTCACGAATAACAGGTACAACAAGGCCTCCCGGTGTTTCAACCGCAATACCAATATTGATAAACTTCTTGATGATTAAGCTTTCGCCGTCGTCAGACAGTGACGAGTTGAATACTTCGTATTTCTCAAGGGCTTTTGCTACGGCTTTCATTACGAAAACAAGTGGCGTGATCTTAAGACCAGACTTAATCTTCGCGTGGTAAGCGTTTTGCTCTTTACGGAACTCTTCAACGTCAGTGATATCTGCTTCGTCGAATTGCGTAACGTGCGGAATCGTCGCCCAGTTACGGTGTAAGAACGGCCCAGAGATCTTTTGAATACGAGAAAGTTTCTGTTCTTCAATCTCACCAAACTTGCTGTGATCAACAGGTTTAACCGGCACAATTTGAAGTACATTGTCGCCTACTGGCGCACTGCCTGAAACTGCTGCTGTGCGAGGTTTCGCAAGTTCAGCTTTTACGTAAGCCTGAACGTCTTCTTTCAAGATACGGTTTTTAGGGCCAGAGCCATTAACCTGAGTTAGATCTACACCAAATTCGCGAGCAATTCGGCGTACCGAAGGCGACGCGTGCGCTTTGCCGTTACCTTTTGATTCAGGAGCAGGAGGTACCGGTGAACGACCTTGCGAGGCCTCTTGCTGCGACTCTTCTTGTTGTGAGTCTTGTTTAGTCTCTTCTTGCTTAGGCGCGTCAGCTTGCTTTTCAGCTTTCGGTGCTGATGACGCTTGTGAAGACGAACCACCGCTGGTCTCTAGTTTAACAACCAAAGTACCTTGCTTAACTTTGTCGCCGGTTTTGATAAAGACTTCTTTGATAGTACCTGCGTGTGTTGAAGGTACATCCATGGTGGCTTTATCAGTTTCCAGCGTAATTAGGCCGTCTTCTTTTTCAACGGTGTCGCCAACAGATACAAGAACGTCAATAACGTCAACTTCACCGTCTTCACCAATATCCGGCACTGCTACTTCAATGGCTTCGCTACTTGCAGAAGCCGCTGGCGCTGACTCTTGCTTTTCGCTTTCTTGAGCAGCCGGTGTAGATGCTTCAGAAGGTGCATCGCTAGAAGCCGATTCACTTGAAGACGAACCAGAACCCGCTACTTCAAGCTTAATAACTACCGTACCTTCTTTTACTTTATCGCCATTACTGATAAGTACTTCTTTTACGGTGCCCGCATGGGTTGAAGGAACATCCATGGTCGCTTTATCGGTCTCAAGGGTAATGAGGCCATCTTCTTTTTCGATGGTGTCGCCCACTGAAACCAATACATCGATTACGTCAACTTCGTCGTCAGAACCGATATCTGGCACGGCAACTTCAATCACTTCGCTTCCGCCAGAGGCAGCTGGCGCTGTGTCTGACTTACTTTCTTCTTTCGGTGCTTCTTCTTGCTTAGGCGCTTCTTGTGAAGCGTCGTCTGAAGATGATTCTTCAGCAGCGCTCTCACTATCACCGGCACTGTCGCCACCGGCAACTTTCATTTCACCAATTACATCGCCTTCTTTGATTTTATCGCCTACTGATACAGACAGGCTTACAATCTCACCTTCAAACGGTGCAGGAATGTCCATTGACGCCTTGTCACTTTCAACAGTAACCACGCCTTCATCGGCTTCAATGTTGTCGCCTACGGCAACACATAGCTCGATAACTTCAACTTCGTCGCCACCTACATCGGGTACGATAATCTTTTGAATATCTGACATATGTAAAATACCTTATCTGGCTTACGCGTAAAGTGGGTTAAGTTTTTCAGCGTTAATTTCAAAACGCTTAATGGCTTCTGCTACCACTTTCTTCTCAACGTCACCGCGCTGAGCCAATTCATAAAGTGATGCAACCACAATGTATGACGCATTAACTTCAAAGTGAGTACGCAAGTTTTCACGGCTATCGCTTCGACCAAAACCGTCTGTACCTAGGCAGCGGTATTCAGTGTCGATAAACGCACGTACTTGGTCTGAGTAATTCTTCACATAGTCAGTAGCAGAAATCGCAGGGCCTGCATCTTTCGTAATTACCTGACCAATGTAAGGTACTTTTTGCTCCGCTTCTGGGTTTAGCATGTTCCAGCGTGCTACGTCTTGACCTTCACGGGCTAGCTCGTTGAACGAGGTCACTGAGTAAACGTCAGAAGACACGTTGTAATCGTCACACAGAATTTGTGCCGCTTTACGTACTTCGTTCAAGATAGTACCTGAGCCCATTAGCTGAACATTAAGCTTAGACTTGTCGTTTTCAATACGCTCTAGCTTGTAAATACCCTTAATGATTTGCTCAGCTACATCATCACCTTCTGGCATTGCAGGGTGCTGATAGTTCTCGTTCATTAGCGTTAGGTAATAGAAGATGTTCTCGTTGTTACCATACATACGACGTAGACCGTCTTGAACGATAACCGCTACTTCGTACCCATATGTTGGGTCGTAAGTAATACAGTTTGGAATTAGGTTAGCCTGAACATGTGAATGACCGTCCTGGTGCTGTAAGCCTTCACCGTTAAGTGTGGTTCTACCTGCTGTTGCACCTAATAGGAAACCACGCGCTTGGCTATCGCCCGCTGCCCATGCAAGGTCACCAACACGTTGGAAACCAAACATTGAATAGTAAATGTAGAACGGAATAGTGGTTGCATTACACGTAGAGTAAGACGTACCTGACGCCACCCACGATGCCATTGCACCTAGCTCGTTGATACCTTCTTGTAATACCTGACCTTTCTTATCTTCGCGATAGTAAGCGACTTGGTCGGCGTCTTGAGGTACGTATTTCTGACCTTCGTTGGCGTAAATACCTACCTGACGGAACAAGCCTTCCATACCGAAGGTACGGGCTTCATCAGGGATAATTGGTACAATACGCTTACCAATTTTCTTGTCTTTCAATAGCGCGTTTAATACACGTACAAAGGTCATGGTTGATGACACTTGACGGTCGCCTGAACCTTTCAAGATTGCATCGAATGCACTTAGCTCAGGAACTTCCAACTGTTCTTCAGCTTGTTCGCGACGCGATGGTAGGTAACCACCTAGTGCTTCACGACGTGCGCGAAGGTACTTCATTTCTTCGCTGTCTTCGTCAAACTTGAAGTAAGGCAGGTCAGCAATCTTGTCGTCCGCTACCGGAATGTTGAAACGGTCACGGAATACTTTGATTGAATCAACGTCCATTTTCTTAACGTTGTGCGCTACGTTTTGTGCTTCGCCTGATGCGCCTAGACCGAAACCTTTAACCGTTTTAGCAAGAATTACTGTTGGACGACCTTTCGTATCAATAGCTTTTTGGTAAGCCGCGAATACTTTAACTGGGTCGTGGCCACCACGGTTCAAACGCCAGATGTCATCGTCAGACATGTTCGCCACAAGCGCCGCTGTTTCTGGGTACTTGTTAAAGAAGTTCTCGCGAGTGTATTTACCGCCTTTGGCTTTACAGTTCTGGTATTCACCGTCTACTGTTTCACCCATAAGCTGGATTAGCTTGCCTGATTTATCACGAGCTAGTAGCTCATCCCAGTAGCTGCCCCAAATGACTTTCACTACTTCCCAGCCTGCGCCGCGGAACGTACCTTCAAGTTCTTGGATAATTTTGCCGTTACCACGTACCGGGCCGTCTAGACGCTGAAGGTTACAGTTAATAACGAACGTTAGGTTGTCTAGGCCTTCGCGAGACGCAAGGCCAATTGCACCCAAGCTTTCTGGCTCATCACACTCACCGTCACCCATGTAGCAGTATACGCGCTGACCTGAGCAGTCTTTAATACCACGATTAGTTAGGTACTTAAGGAAACGTGCTGTATAGATTGCTTGAAGCGGACCAAGACCCATAGATACGGTTGGGAACTGCCAGTAGTCTTTCATCAAGTGAGGGTGTGGGTAAGACGATAGACCATCGCCCGCACATTCTTGACGGAAGTTATTCAACTGCTCTTCAGTTAAATTGCCTTCCATGTAAGAACGCGCATAAATTCCCGGAGAAATATGGCCCTGCGCGAAAATAAAGTCGCCGCCTTGGTTTTCATTAGGTGCTTTAAAGAAATGGTTAAAACCTACATCATAAAGCATAGCCGATGATGCGAAGCTACCAATGTGGCCACCAAGCTCTAGATCTTTTTTCGATGCACGCAATACAATCATCAATGCGTTCCACCGAATCGCCGCACGGATGCGCGCTTCGATGGTCAAGTCACCAGGCATTTTTGGTTCTTGCGCTGCTGGGATAGTATTGATGTAGGCAGTAGTAGCGTCATACGGTAAATGCGCTCCGCTGCGACGTGCTTTATCAATAAGTTTTTCGAGTAAATAGTGGGCGCGTTCTACGCCTTCCTCTTCTAAAACCGACTCAAGCGCATCAATCCACTCTTTAGTTTCTTGAGGATCTACATCTTGGTGCATCATATCAGACATGGTGCCATCCTATTTTTTGCTTATATAGAAAATCCTCCCTTAGCATTGCCTCTTATCATAAAGGCGCTAAAAGAAGGAAAACTAAATTACGTTGTACTCACAGTGACCCAATCTGGCTCACCTGCTTTTGCAGTGGCACAGGAAAAACCTGACCGGCCTCTGCGAATGAATAGCTATCTAGCTCTTTTGAAAGCAAAGCTAAGTAACTAAATTTCTAATCGTCGCAATGCGCGCTGTACACGTGTATCGCGTTGATTAATGGTTAAAAGCGTTTTTTCGATAAACGCCAAATGCGTATTACATGCCTGACGCGCAGCTTCAGGGTCGCGAGAAGCAATAGCTTCTACAATTTCACGACGCTGCTTAGCAATGTCTTCCACTGCTTCAGGGTGCGCTGCCAACATGTCAAAATTTCGTTCAATATTGTCCACCAGCATACTTTGCATGGTGCTCATCACATGCAACAGCACCATATTGTGCGATGCTCTTGCCATAATGATGTAAAACTGACCTAGCGCCTCTGCTTGAGCACGTTTACTTTCATGGGCTTTGGGCGTAGGCACGTCATTTAATGCTTGCTTTAATGCCTCATAGTCTTCTGGTTGACCACGAAGCGCCGCGTAATAAGCCGCCATTCCTTCAAGGGCGTGACGAAATTCAAGCAAATCAAACTGGGTTTCAGGGCGCTGGCTAACTAAGTCCATTAGCGGGTCGGTCATGGCAGAATTAAGGTTGCGATTTACAAATGTACCGCCGCCTTGCTTACGCTCTACCAGTCCGCGTGCCTGTAGATTGCCAATGGCCTCTCTCAACGACGGGCGAGAAACATCGAATTCAAGCGCAAGCTCTCTTTCTGGCGGCAGTTTTTGACCCGCCAATAAGGTACCGTCGAGTATCATTGACTCGAGTTGCTCGGTAATCACATCAGAGAGTTTTTTTCGCTGCTGCCGCATGCGTTGCACTTATCCTTTAATTTAAACCAGCGCTGATATAACAGCAGTGAATGTAAAAAATAATCAGAGATAATTATTCTACACCCACAATTGGTAATACCATTTTACCTATCTAGTTTAAGGCAGATCGATTTCGAGGTAAATACTCTCAAGCATAGCAAACACAGTGAGAATTGCTGCTTGTTAAGCTTTATTGTTGAATTTGTTAAGAAAAGCGCAACAGTCAGAACTGGTCTGATGAGGCGAAATAAAGGAATGATGAGACGCGAAGGGTTTGATCTGTCTACAAATTATAAACAGACCAAACATTTGGCACTTATTAAATGTTAAAAATATTGGCTATGCCAAGCTACCTACAAGTGTTAAAGCCGAGGTAATGGCTAGCAGAAAAATAACATTACGTTTTGCTAACTTTACAAGTACCTTGGGCTCTACTGCTGCATTTTCAGCCTGTAGCTGCTGTTCATCTGACGTGAGCACCTCGGCTTTTGAGGAAATTTTTGTCAGCACATCGTATGCAGATACATCGAATTGAAGGGCATATTTTAGCCACTCTGGAAGCGCTCGGGAAAAATGTCCCATCATCAACATACCGAAGGCTGTTACCCGAACAGGAATATAATCTAGCGCAAACATGAGCCTGCCCGCGGCCACCTTTAGAGGATGATTAGTGTCACACAATGCTTCCGTTGTGCTTCGACTTAAGCTATAGAACAACGCCCCCGGTGCACCAAAGGCGATAAACCACAACATCACTGCTGCATAATGCTGATAGTTAAGCCAAGTAAGATGTTGACCAAAGCTTTTACCTTCTGCTCCGGCAGTGCCGTCACTGTCTGATTGACTGCCGCAATGCCCTAATTGATCGGTATACATACTGCATGCCTGAAGATCGCCCCGGTCGGCAGCATTAAGAAAGTTCTTGTAGACCGCCCTCAGTACCGGGCAGCCAATACAAATAAACAATACTATGCTCTGTTCAATAAAGGTGAGAAATGCCCCAAGCAACCAATATTCAATGGCCCCAAGCAGCACAGCTGGAAGTAAGAGATACAAATAAAGTGCCGCAGAGGGAGCGGATGGCCTTTCTTCATTAGTTTCCTTCGCACTTTCCTCTTCGCTATTTTTAAGCTTGAGCAGACCCTTATCGTGAAGAATGTCACGATATTGAGCGACATACTTTTCGATATGCCAATTCGGTGTTTTGGTTATCAACCGTTCAAGACTGAGAACTAATAGCAAGCTCATTAACATCATAGGTATTGTGTTTCCTTTTTCCTGCGGCGGACCTGAGTTTTATTACGTAAGCCCAGCAACGCGCATTCTGTACCTTGCCCAATCAAATGCCTCGCCCGGATCAGTTTTTCGACCAGGCGCAATATCATTATGACCTACGATACGCCCTAAAGTGATCCGAGGATAGTGTCTAGTAATGAATTCAGTAAGTTCACCGAGTGCTTTATACTGCGCATCGGTGAAGGGCAAGGTATCTGTGCCTTCCAGTTCAATACCAATGGCATAGTCATTACAACGGCTACGGCCCTGAAATGAAGATACACCTGCATGCCATGCCCGCTGCTCGAAAGGTACAAATTGTTCTACTTCGCCGGTTCGATATATCACGCAGTGGGCGGAAACCCGTAAACCAGCAATTTCTTTATAAAAAGGATGTTCATCTGGATTTAGCGTGCCAGTAAACAATTGTCGAATGCCAGGCGTACCAAATTGTGAAGGCGGCAGTGAGATATTGTGTATGACTAATAGGCATACGTCTGTGTCGTCTGGACGGGCGTCGAAATGCGGGCTCGATGTGAAGCGAGCGTTATTGTAGAGCACCATGATATTTGCTTCGATAATTGATTTTCTGCGTAGTAGCCTACATTGTATAGGCTTATAAGTGTATAGGGCTCTAAGAGCTTCCAGTGATTTGGACCAATTTATTTAGCCAATGGCCTAGGCAAATAATTAAGCCTGACCTTAGACCTTTTCGAAGGCCTTTTCAGAAAAACCGACTGTTTAAGATATAATGCACACCATGAATAGAAAGGGTTAAGCATGAACGAACAACAAGACCCGACAACATCAACGGGTAAATGGATGGTGGCGCTTGCCTGGATTTGCGGCTTCGGGTTACTGATTTTTGTCTTCTCAGATTTGCTAGAAAAACAAATTAACCCCAATACCGAGCCAACATCCGAGCGTATTGGTTCCCAAACCGAGGTCCGTCTTAAGCAAAATCGTCAAGGTCACTATGTAACAACAGGTTATATCAATGGCGAAGAGGTGGTATTTCTTGTGGATACCGGCGCGACCGACGTGGCCGTACCCGCTCACCTGGCAAATAAACTGCAGCTCAAAGCAGGACGTGAAGGATTAGCCAACACAGCCAATGGCGTAGTGAGAGTTGCCGAATCGACAATTAATACGTTGCGCATTGGTGAAATTGTGGTGCGCGATGTAAAAGCAAACTTAAACCCCGGTATGCAAGATGACCATATACTGCTTGGAATGAGCGTTCTTCGTCAATTAGAGTTTACTCAGCGCGGAGATTGGTTAATATTGCGTACCCTTTAAGTAGACCATAACACAGATCATAGCGATGAAGATGACATCACCAGACATGCAAGCAATTCGAGAGCAAGTATCTAACGCGCTTGTTGAAGATCTTGGCGGCGAGCTAAATGCCGCGAACGACATTACCGCAAACTTGATAGATGAGAGCGTTAGTGCAAAAGCCACCATTATTACGCGGGAGCCTTGCGTTGTTTGCGGGATCGCATGGGCAAACCAGGCGTTTGCGCTTATCGATGAGTCAGTATCGCTAACCTGGCATGTAAAAGACGGTGATAAGGTTGAAGCCGACACCGTTCTGGTGAGTTTAGAGGGCTCCGCTCGAGCCATATTGACTGCAGAACGCACGGCACTTAACTTTTTGCAGACCCTGTCAGCCACTGCAACCGTAACCGCGTTTTACTCTAAATTTTTAGCTGGCTCTAAAACTAAAATTCTAGATACTCGCAAAACTTTGCCCGGCCTTCGCTATGCACAGAAATACGCAGTGCGCTGTGGCGGTGGTCAAAATCATCGTGTAGGCCTGTTCGACGCTTTTCTGATTAAAGAGAACCACATCTTTTCTTGCGGCAATATTGAAAAAGCTGTTAGCAGAGCAAAGTCGATGATGCCGGGTAAGCCTGTTGAAGTTGAAGTAGAGAATTTGGAAGAACTTAAGCAAGCCCTATCTGCAGGTGCAGATATTGTAATGCTAGATAATTTTTCTAACGAACAGATCCAACAGGCAGTAGCGCTTAATAAAGGTCAATGTAAACTGGAAGTATCAGGAAACATTACTGATGAACGACTGGCGTCACTTGCACAACTAGGTGTAGATTACATTTCATCGGGCGCCTTAACTAAACATGTTCAAGCGATTGACTTATCGCTGCGGATTACTTTGTCTTAGTAGAGCAGTTTATAAAGGCACTTTAGTCAGCTAACTAGGTGTCAATACCTTAGTTTGTAGCGAAGCATTAAAGCGTGAGTTGTAGTATACCCATAGATACGACAACTCGCGCAAATCCCCAGTCATTTCACCCAATGTTTCTCTGTGTATAGATAGACATACATAGTTAAGTCATTAAGATTTATACGAAAGTTTAAGTAAACAAGTCTGCCATGGGCTAGTGAACCATGTCATACTGCAAAAGCTAGACATACGTATATTCGCTTATACTTGTCAGTACCAAATAAAATTCTATACTGAGTATCAAGTACCAGGGGCGTTGAAAAGGACGACTCGGGTATAAACGTCAATTTGAATTAGATTTAACTTAGCGTGTTATACGCGTCCCGGAGAAAAACCATGATGAACATGAATACTAAAAACCAAAAGGGTTTCACCCTAATCGAACTAATGATTGTTGTTGCCATTATCGGTATCCTTGCAGCAATCGCATTGCCTGCTTATCAGAACTACACGCAAAAAGCGAAGTTTACAGAAGTTTCAAATGCAACCGCTGCTGCGAAAACTGCGGTTGAAATTTGCTATGCATCAACAAATGACATTGCAGCATGTGACGGTGGTGCTAACGGCATTCCTGCTGATATTGGTGCGTCAGCAGCAGGTGCAGGTGTCGATGTGGTTGGCGTGACTACGGCAAATGGCGTTATCACAGCCACACAACATGGCGACCTTGGATTAACTGGAGCAGGCACATACACTCTTACTCCTAATCTTGATAATAACCGCATCATCTGGTCTTCAGCTTGTGACCCAGCAACGCTTTGCTAACCACAAAACACATCGAGAGAGCCCAGTGTAATACTGGGCTTTTTTGATACTTACGTGAAAACTTCTCAAGGCGAAATATAATGGCAAAAGCAGCAACCACGTTTATTTGGCAAGGAAAGGACCGTCGAGGCCAAGTCCGAAAAGGCGAAATTTCTGCTACATCACTGTCAGAGGCCAAAAATCTTCTCCGTCGCCAAGGAATTTCTGCGAATAAAGTCAAAAAACTCGCAACACCTCTGTTTGGCGGAGCCAAGAAAATTACTCCAGCTGATATTTCTGTCATCTCTCGTCAAATCGCTACTATGCTTGCAGCAGGTGTTACGCTGATTCAGTCTCTAGAGATGATCGCGCAAGGTCACGCTAACTCGTCAATGCGCAAATTGCTTGGCGAAATTACTGAAGAAGTTAAATCAGGTAATCCGCTATCTTCTGCATTGAGAAAACACCCCCTCTATTTTGATGATTTATACTGTGACTTGGTTTACACCGGTGAACAGTCGGGTGCCCTTGAAACCATCTATGACCGAATTGCCACCTATAAAGAAAAAGCTGAAGCACTAAAATCAAAGATCAAAAAAGCGATGTTCTACCCTATCGCCGTTTTGGTTGTTGCTTTTATTGTTACCACTATTCTGCTTATTTTCGTTGTGCCCCAGTTTGAAGAAATCTTCAGTAGTTTTGGCGCTGAGCTGCCCGCGTTTACCGTATTAGTGCTTGGAATTTCGCGTTTTGTGCAGGACTACGGCATTTTTATTGCTATGGGTGTTGCTGCCGCAGGCTTTATGTTTGTGCGTGCTCATAGGCGCAGCCAAAAGCTACGCGATACGGTAGACCGCAATGTTTTAAAAATTCCGGTTATTGGAGAAATTCTTAAAAAGGCCAGTATCGCTCGCTTCACCCGTACTCTTGCGACTACCTTTGCG
>Ga0115005_10001626_pt1 | contig 17935 bp, 14 predicted proteins | sample ArcOceMetagenome_FD_87163 | JGI IMG/M metagenome (GOLD analysis project Ga0115005, IMG submission 87163) | Marine eukaryotic phytoplankton communities from Arctic Ocean - Arctic Ocean - Greenland ARC118M Metagenome | ecosystem: Environmental > Aquatic > Marine > Oceanic | place: Arctic Ocean... | reverse complement strand
TTCAATGCTAGCTTATGAAAATACGTTTTCAGATGAAAATACGACTTTGATTCTTAGTCCAGACAGTGACTTTTTTAGTTATTTTGGCAAACAAAAAGGTAATTAAATTATTTTATGTTTTATAGATTTTGTGTTAACAGTTATTTTACTATATCCATATGATTTTTAAAATATAATTTAGTTGTAACCTTAAAAAAAAGCCTTAAATCGGCCTTTTTTTATGTATACTTATTAAGAAATTAAATTTGATAGGAACTTTTTTCATGCTTATAAGAAATACTCAACTAGATAGATTTATAAATTTTAAGGCTTACAAAGTTGTTTTATATATTCTGGTAATGTGTTTCACATTTAATGTAGCTTTTGCAAAAAGTGCCCCTGATAGCTTTGCAGATCTTGCAGAAAAATTAAGTCCATCTGTTGTTAATATTTCAACTACTACCATCATAAAAGAACGTTCTCAACAAATGCCTTCTTTTCCTCCTGGATCGCCTTTTGAAGAGTTTTTTAAACAATACGAAAAGCCTAATCAAAAAAATAGAAAAGCACAATCACTGGGTTCTGGCTTTATTATCGATAAAACTGGTTATGTTATTACGAATAATCATGTAATAGAAAATGCTGAAAAAATTATGGTAATTCTCTATGATGACAAATCTTTTGAAGCTACTGTTGTTGGAAGAGACCCTAAAACTGATGTAGCTCTTTTGAAAATTGATCCGAAAAAAACAATTTTATCTGAAGTAAAATTTTCAGACTCTGACAAGCTTAGAGTAGGTGATTGGGTAATGGCTATAGGAAACCCTTTTGGTTTTGGAGGATCTGTTACAGCAGGAATTGTTTCAGCACGAGGTAGAAATCTTTCTGGTTCATATGATGATTATATTCAAACTGACGCTTCAATAAACAAAGGTAATTCAGGTGGACCTTTGTTTGACATGAATGGTAACGTTGTCGGTATTAATACAGCTATTTTCTCTCAATCCGGAGGTTCTGTTGGAATAGGTTTTGCTATTTCTTCTAACTTAGCAAAACAAGTTACTGATCAATTAAAAGCTTATGGTCGAACTAAACGAGGTTGGTTGGGTGTTTTAATTCAAGAAATATCAAAAGAAATTGCAGATAGTCTTGAGATGAAATCTGCAAAAGGAGCTCTTGTCTCTTCAGCAACTGAAGGAGGTCCTGCTTTCAAGGCTGGGGTTAAAACTGGCGATGTTATTATCAAATTTAATGATATTGTTATTGATAATATGAAAGAGTTACCTAAAGTAGTTGCGAGCACTCCAGTTGGCAAATCTGTTCCTTTAGTTATTTGGAGAAATGGTAAGACTATAACCTTAAATGTTGTTTTAGGAGAGCTTGAACTTGCAGAAAAAGATAATTTAATTCTTTCAAATGATAATGTTGATGATAAAAAATCAAAGTCATTTGATAAACTTGGTTTTGTTGGCGAAGAATTGAATGCTGAAAATAAAAAGAAGTATAATATTAAGGATATTAAGACAGGATTATTAATTTCTGATGTGAAGCCAGATAGCACAGCTGATAAAGCTGGGTTAAAATCTGGTATGGTTATAGTCAGAGTTGGTCAAATAGAAGTTCAATCATTAAAAATCATGGATGAAGCTATTCAAAATGCTGTAAAACAAAAACGTAAAGCCATTTTATTGCTTGTTAAGATAGAAAAAGGAACTAGGTTTGTTGCCTTAGAGCTTAATTAATATTTTATTTTATTAAGTATATTATGTTATTATTTCTTTATCACTAATTCCTTGGACATATAACAAACCTTTTAGGTTTGTATATTTAAACTTGACGTTAGCGGCATTGTTTAAAATATCTTTTCCATTATAAGAGACCCCTAATCCAGATTTTTTAATCATTTCAATATCATTTGCTCCATCACCAACGCATAGTGCATCATCAAAATTAATATTTAAATTCTCAACATAATTTTCTAGAAACTTACCTTTTGCATTTTTATCTAATATTGGATATTCGACTTTGCCTGAAATAATGCTTGAGCCATCGATGGCCTTTTCTATTTTTAGAATATTTGCATGAGAATAATGAAAGCCTAAAAAATCTTTCAAATAATTAGTTAAAAAAGTAAATCCACCTGAAATCAATACAGTTGTAGCTCCATTAGAGTTCATTGTTTTAATCAATTCTTTAGCACCTATATTAAGTTTAATATTTTTCTTTAATTCATTAAAAATTGTAATAGGTTGATTTTTTAACATGCTAACTCTTTTTATTAACGCTTGTTCAAAATCAATTTTACCATTCATTGCATCTGAAGTTATTTTAGAAACTTCTTTTTCTAGCCCAATTAATTTAGCAAGTTCATCTAAACTTTCTTCCATAATAATGGTGCTATCCATATCTGCTAAAAGTAGCTTTTTCTTTCTTTCTTTATCTGTGCTTATTATATTTAAATCTATATTTTCATTTAATAAATGTTTTTTAATTATTTTAACTAAGTCATTATTAAGTTTTTGTGAAACAATGGTCCATTCAAAAGCTTTATTTGAACTCAATTCTTTTAATGAATTATTACTGCCGGTAAAAAATTCTATTTGATGTGAAATAAAACTTATTAAATCAGTATTAATTTTATATTCTTTTGTATTAGAAATAAGTATATGATGGTTCATGTTTTGTTAATTATATTATTGTAGGCTTTATGTCCAGTATTACAAAGTTAGAAGAAATGTTTAATTTAACTAGTAATAATTTCCACTGGAAAAATGATTTGATTGTTATAGCCGGACCAACTGCAGTCGGTAAATCTAATATTGCTTTGCAATTAGCAAAGAAAATTAATGGGGTTATATTAAATGCTGATTCTGTTCAGGTATATAAAGATCTCGAAATTTTATCAGCTCGTCCAAATTTAAAAATAATGAAATTAATTCCTCATTATTTGTATGGTTTTGTTGATTCCTCCATAAATTTTTCTGTAGCTGATTGGTTATATATACTTAAGCAAAAAGTAATGAATGTAAAAAAAAATAAACAAATACCTATTTTGGTTGGCGGTTCAGGTTTGTATTTAAATGCAGCAATAAATGGTTTGGCTCCAATACCAGTTATTTCTCAAAACATAAAAGATAGATCTCTATTAATATTAAACGAAATTGGCATAGATAAATTTAGAGACCTTATATATGAAATTGATCCAATTTTTTCTAATAAAATTAATGATAAGCACAGATTATTGAGAGCTCATAGTGTTTTTTTGCAAACTAATAAAAACCTTACTTTTTGGCATAGTCAAAAAAGAGAAGGAATGGTTTCTAATACAATTTCTTCATTTTTAATGTCTGTTAATAGAGACCTTCTATATAAAAATTGCGATTCAAGGTTTAATCAAATGTTAGTTAATGGAGGTCTCGCAGAAGTTGAAGAAATTAGAAATAAAAATATAAATAGATCTCTTCCTATAATGAAATCTTTGGGAGTTAAGTGGCTTTTAAGTTATTTAGACGGTCAACTAAATTATGAAGATGCTGTCAGATTTAGCATGAGGGACACTAGAAATTATGCTAAAAGGCAACTTACTTGGTTTAGGCATAATTATATTCCAAAAAAAATTATTAATTTGTAATTATATTTCAAAATACATAGATATTTTATTATTATATTGAAAATTGTTGACGTTTAAAGTTATTATTGTTATTTCCAATATCTAATTGTTAATTTATGAAAGTTATATTTTAAATGAAGAATAATTTAGAAATGAATGGTGCAGAAGCTGTTATTAAAGCTCTGGAAGAGAATGGCGTTGAGATTATATTTGGTTACCCAGGCGGTGCTGTTTTACCATTGTATGATGCTTTATTTAAAAATAAAAAAATTAAACATATTTTAGTTAGACATGAACAAGCTGCTGTTCATGCCGCTGAAGGTTATGCAAGATCAACTGGAAAAGTTGGTTGTGTTCTAGTTACATCTGGTCCAGGGGCTACTAATGCTATAACTGGTTTAACGGATGCTCTTATGGACTCTGTTCCATTAATTTGTCTTACTGGTCAAGTTCCAACTCATTTAATTGGGACTGATGCTTTTCAAGAAGCTGATACCACTGGCATATCTCGACCCTGTACTAAACACAATTATTTAGTTAAAAACGTGGATTTATTATGTAATATAGTTCATGAGGCTTTTACAATTGCATCTTCAGGTAGACCTGGTCCTGTACTTATTGATCTTCCAAAAGATATTCAGCTTAGTAATGTAACTTATAAAAATAAAATTATAAAAACAAATAAAGTTAAAGAAAACAACAAATCTTTGATTGATTTAGAAACTATATCTAGTGTTGCTAAAGTTTTATTTAATGCAAAAAAACCCATTATATATGGTGGAGGCGGTGTTGTTAATGCTGGACCCGAAGCTTCAGCTTTACTTACTGAATTGGTTGATTTGTTAAATGCACCTGTAACATTGACTCTTATGGGGCTTGGTTCTGTATCTAATGAAAATAAAAATTTTCTTGGTATGCTTGGTATGCATGGAACTTATGAGGCAAATTTAGCTATGCATAATTGTGATGTCATGCTCAATGTTGGTGCTCGTTTTGACGATAGAGTAACTGGAAGATTAAATGCTTTTGCTCCTTTTTCTAAAAAAATTCATATCGATATTGACAAGTCATCTATTAATAAAATTGTTTCAGTTGACTATGGTTTAGTTGGTGACGCTAAAGAAATATTATATCTACTAATTAAAGAGATTAAAAAAGAAAAAAAGAAAAAAAATAATATTTCAATAAATGATTGGTGGTTAGATATAAATGAGTGGAGAAATAAAAAATCATTAAATTTCGAACAAAAAGGAAAAATAATTAAGCCTCAGCAAGCAATTAAATCATTATATGAAAAAACAAAAAAAATTGATACCTATGTTACGACTGAAGTTGGTCAACATCAGATGTGGGCAGCTCAATATTTTGGTTTTTCTAAACCTAATCATTGGATGACTTCTGGTGGGCTAGGAACAATGGGTTATGGTTTGCCTTCATCTGTAGGCGTCCAAATTGCTCACCCAAAATCACTTGTGATTGATATTTCAGGAGAAGCTTCTTTCTTGATGAACATGCAAGAGCTCTCTACAATTGTTCAATATAATCTACCTGTTAAAATTTTTATATTGAACAATCAATGGATGGGAATGGTTAGGCAATGGCAAGAATTGAATCATGGGTCAAGATATAGTGAAAGTTATACTGAGTCACTCCCAGATTTTGTGTTGTTAGCTAAAAGTTTTGGCATAAAAGGTTTGCTTGTAAGTGAGATATCAGAATTGGATAATGCAATAGATGAAATGATTTCAACTAAAGGTCCAGTTATCGCAGATATTAGAGTTGAAAAAGAAGAAAACTGCTTTCCTATGATTCCATCTGGTGCAGCACATAATGAAATGATTTTAAGTTCAAGTGATTCTAACACTAATGTTAGTCAAGATGGTATAGCTCTAGTTTAAAGGTTTTTAATATGTCAGTTTATCAAAGTAATAATTTAAATGAAAAAGAAAGCTCAAGAACTTTGTCACTTATTGTTGACAACGAGCCTGGAACATTAGCTAGAGTGATTGGTTTGTTTTCAGGAAGAGGTTATAATATTGAAAGCTTAACAGTAACTGAAGTTGACGATAGAAGGCATCTATCTAGAATTTCTTTGGTAACTAGAGGTACTTCTATGACTATAGAACAAATTAAGTCACACTTATCAAGATTGGTTCCTGTTCATCTTGTTCGTGACTTAACTCTTGAAGGACCTTTTATTGAATGTGAATTAGCATTAATTAAACTAGTAGCTAAAGGAGTTGATAGAGTTGAAGCGTTAAGAATAGCTGATACATTTAGAGCAAAGACGTTAGACGTTACTTTAAGTAGTTTTGTATTTGAATTAACTGGTCGGCCACATAAGATAGATGCCTTTATTGGTCTAATGCAATCGCTAGGTGATACTGAAATTTCAAGAACTGGTGTGTCTGCTATTTCTAGAGGTTCTGAAACAGAAACAAAAATACTAGAAAAAATCAAAGTAAACTGATATCAAGTGATAATAATTTTAAATAAACTTAAGGAGCATTATTCATGCGAGTGTATTACGACAGAGATGCAGATTTAAATCTAATTAAAAATAAAAAAGTTGTTATTGTAGGCTATGGTAGCCAAGGCCACGCGCATGCTGCTAATTTAAAAGATAGTGGTGTTAAAGAAGTTGCAGTAGCATTACGTTCAGATTCAAAGTCAGTTGAGAAAGCAAAGTCTGCAGGATTTAATGTTATGGATGTATCATCTGCTGCGAAATGGGCAGATGTTATAATGATGCTAACACCAGATGAGTTGCAAGGTGAAATTTATAAAGCTGATATTGAAAAAAATATGAAATCAGGAGCTGCAATAGCTTTTGCTCATGGGTTAAATGTTCATTTTAATCTTATTGAACCTAGAGAAGATATTGATGTTTTTATGGTTGCTCCAAAAGGACCCGGACATACTGTTAGGTCTGAATACCAAAAAGGAGGAGGAGTCCCTTGTTTAATTGCCATTGATCAAGATGTATCTGGTAATGTTCATGATATAGGATTGTCTTATGCTTCAGCAATTGGTGGAGGGAGATCAGGCGTAATTGAAACTTCTTTTAAAGAAGAATGCGAGACTGATCTTTTTGGAGAACAAGTAGTATTATGTGGTGGACTAGTTGAGTTAATTAGAGCTGGTTATGAGACGCTTACTGAAGCAGGATATGCTCCAGAGATGGCGTATTTTGAGTGTCTTCATGAGGTAAAATTAATTGTTGATTTAATATATGAAGGTGGAATAGCTAATATGAATTATTCAATTAGTAATACTGCTGAGTACGGAGAGTATGTTACTGGTCCACGTATTATAACTTCTGAGACAAAAGCTGAAATGAAAAGAATTCTAAATGATATTCAATCTGGTAAATTTACTAGAGATTGGATGCTTGAAAATAAAGTTAGTCAGACTAGTTTTAAAGCTACTAGAAGAAATGTTGCAGAACACCCAATTGAAAAGATTGGGAGCAAATTAAGAGCTATGATGCCTTGGATTACTGCAAATAGATTAGTAGATAAAGATAAAAATTAAATTTTTAAAATATTTATATTTAAGTTATTTGTTTTTTATACTAATTTAAATGTATTAATTGTTTGTATGTATTAATTACTTACAAACAATTAATCTTTAAGCCCATTTTAAGAAAGGTTATTATATGTTTTCATACCTAAGAGGGTTGTTTTCAGCAGATTTGGCTATTGATCTAGGTACGGCTAACACATTGGTTTACGTTAAAGGTCAGGGTATTCTTTTAAATGAACCTTCGGTTGTGGCTATTACAGAAATAAGAGGAAAGTCTGTAGTTTTAGCTGTTGGAGAAGAAGCAAAAACCATGTTAGGTAAAACTCCTGGTAATATAAGAGCAATAAGACCAATGGCAGATGGGGTGATTGCCGATTTTGATGTTGCTGAAGAAATGATTAAACATTTTATAAGAAAAGTTCACAAAAGATCTTCTTTAATTAGTCCTCAAGTAGTAATATGTGTGCCCTCTGGAGCTACAGCTGTAGAGAGAAGAGCTATACAAGAATCAGCAGAAGCGGCAGGAGCAAGAAGAGTTTATTTAATAGAAGAACCTATGGCAGCAGCAATTGGAGCAAACCTTCCCGTTACTGAAGCATCAGGCTCAATGGTTGTAGATATAGGTGGAGGCACAACTGAGGTAGCAATTCTGTCGTTAGGAAATATTGTTTATGCCCGATCAGTTAGAGTTGGAGGTGATAAATTTGATGAAGCAATAGTGGCTTTTATTCGACGTCATCATAACCTTTTAATTGGAGAGATGACTGCAGAAAGAATTAAAAAAGGAATAGCAACAGCTAAGATGCCTAGAGATGGAATTGGTTCTAGCATAGAAGTAAGAGGCAGAGATCTTGTTAACGGAGTGCCTAAGGAAATTGAAATTAACCAAGCTCAAATTTGTGAAGCTTTAGCTGAACCAGTTGGACAAATAATTGAAGCTACAAAAACAGCATTGGAACAAACTCCTCCAGAACTTGCTGCAGATATAGTTGAAAGAGGTATAGTACTTACAGGAGGAGGTGCCCTTTTAGGAGATTTAGATTCTACTTTAAGAGAAGCGACAGGTCTTCCAGTTGTGATAGCAGAAGATCCGCTTACTTGTGTAGTAATGGGTACAGGTAGATGTCTAGATGAAATGAAATCTTTAAGAAATGTGTTAATAGGTGTTTAATATATAATTAATTAGTTTTTTTATGAGTGTGATAAGATGGTTTCAGGAAAGCCGTCAAACAATAAATCTTTAAAGTCAGGGAATAACTTTAATATCGTCATGATATTATTGTGTCTTTTTCTTGTTTTTCTAGGAAAGTTTGATCTCATTGCTATAAGAAGTATAAAAGCTTTTTTATCAGATTTTTTAGCTCCAGTCATTTTTGTTTTTAATAAGCCTGTTAATGAAATAGCAGATGTTTTAGATAGGGTTAAATCTGTATCTTCATTAAGAGATGAAAATATAAGGATGAAAAGTGAAATTAGAAGGCTAAAAGTTTGGAAAAGTAAAAAAGAAAATCAAGTACTTGAACTTTTAGAATTGAAAGAATTATTAAAAGTTATACCTGAAAATACTTATGATATTATTACAGGAAGAGTAATAACTGCTCCTGGAGGAATTTTTGCTAACACAGTTTTAATTAATGTAGGCAAAAAAGATGGAATAAGTGTTGGTCAAACAGCTGTTTCTTCATATGGATTAGTTGGATATGTTGTGAATGTTGGGTTAAGCACCAGTAGAATACTTCTTGTTATTGATATAAATTCAATGATACCTGTATATTTTACGGGCAGCAATTGGCCTGCTGTAGTTCAAGGTCTCAATGGAGAGTTTTTAAAAATTAAATTTCTTTCAAATGAAGCTAATCTAATAGAAGGAGAACATATCCAAACCTCTGGTCACGGTGGAATGTTACCTTCAGGTATAAGCGTAGGAATTGTTGTTAAGAGTTATTCAGGTCGTTATTACGTAAAACCTTCTGTAAATTTTCAAAGACTTACTTATGTGTCAATTATAAAGAATTTTAATGCAAAACAAGATGTAAATAAAACATTTAATAGTTACGCACCCATGCAAATGCCTAAAGGTTCTATTGGATTAAAAGGAATCAATTCTAGTGGCACAAGAGTAAAGGGGAGTGTGATAGTTGAATGAACACAAACTATGTATTTGATATATTTAGTAATTTTTCAAAAAATTTATTTTTTTTTATTATACTTTTTATTTGTATAAATATTGAAAGCTCATTAAAAGCTTTAACTTTTTTTGAACAAGCATCTCCTAGTATTTTATCTATAATACTTTATATTTGTGTAAGAAAGCTTTCTATTAATATCTCTAATCTAATGTTATTTACTCTTGGTATATTATATGATGTTTTATTTGCAGGAAACCTAGGAACTAGTTCATTATTTTTTTTATTAATAAAATATATGACTCAACATATAAATTTAAAACATAATAATAATAATAATAATAACAAAGATTGGATTTACTTTACTATTATTTTCATTAGTTCATTTTTTATTAAATTTATTTTTAATATTTTTTTAGATATGAAAATACCAGACTTTAGCCCTATATTATTTCATTTAGGTATTACTTTAATAATTTTTCCATTTATTGTATTAGGTATAAAAATTATATATTTTGTTACAAAATTAATTAAAAATTAATTCATGAAAAGTAAAAATAAAAAATTATTAGATCAAAAGATTTCAAGAAGATTTCTGTTTTTATTTTTAATAAAAGGTATAGCTATAGGTGCAATTAGTTGGAGATTATTTGATTTGCAGCTAATTGAAAACCAGAAATATAAAAAACTATCAGATGGAAATCAATTTGATTATCTTATTATTCCACCTGAACGAGGGAGAATACTTGATAGGCAAAATAGGTTGTTAGCAGGAAATATGGATGGTTTTTCGTTAGTGCTTAAATGGAATAAAAAAATAAATGTTGATGTTATTTTAAAAAATACTTTATCCATAATAAGTATTAATAAAAAAGATATTAAAAATTTTAATTTGCAAATTAAAACTATGAAAAATAATTATCCAAAAGAAGTCTTGATTACTAAAAACCTATCTCAAAAAGATGTTTCAAGATTAGCTGTCAGAAGGATTAATTTTCCCGAAATATTTTTCTCAATGTCAAAAAATAGAATATATCCTCAAGGTAATATTGTAGCTCATATTATAGGTTATACTGGCATTTTTTCAAAAACAGATGTTAAAAACGGGAATGTAATCTCAGTTCCCGGCCTTGATATTGGAAAAAGAGGTTTAGAAAAATATTTTGATTTGCAGTTAAGAGGAATGTTTGGAAGAAAAAGAAATGAAGTTACTTCAAAAGGTTATATTATTGATTCTCAAATTCATGAAACTACTATTTCAGGAAAAGATTTGCAAGTATCTTTGGATATGAGACTGCAAGCCTTTGCTTTTCAGAGGTTGGAACAAGGAAACTATAATTTAGTCTCAACTGATGATAAATCAATAAAAAAACAATTAACTAATCAAAAAAACAATAAGTATTTAGATAAAAAATATGTTTATACAAATAAAAAAAATAGAATAGTTAGCTCTGAATCAGGATCCATAATTGTAATGGATATTGATAATGGTGAAATTTTATGTTCCGTTTCTACTCCTTCTTTTAATCCAAATATATTCTCTAACGGTTTAGATACAGAAGAATGGAATAAGCTAAGAAACAATAAGAAATCCCCTTTGTTAAATCGAAGCATGTCAGGTTTATACTCTCCTGGCTCAACCATAAAAATGGCAGTAGCTTTAGCAGGACTAGAAGCTGGAGTTATAGATTATAAAACCAATCATTTTTGTAGTGGAAAGAAAGAGTTTGGTAACAATGATTTCCATTGTTGGGCTAAAAACGGTCATGGAAATGTTTCTTTAATGCAAGCTATAGAACAATCCTGTGATGTTTTTTTCTACGAGATAGGTTTGAAAATAGGTATAGATAGAATTGCTGAGATGTTAAAAAAATTAGGTTTAGGACAATATTCTAATATAGAAATAAATGATAAAGCTAAAGGAGTGGTTCCTAATTTAGATTGGAAGTTTAAAAGGGATGGAATTAAATGGCAATTGGGGGAAACTTTAAATGCGTCAATTGGTCAAGGATTTATTTTATCTACACCATTACAATTAGTTACAATGGTATCTAGAATAGCTAATGGCAAAGTTTCTGTTGAACCATCTTTATTGCTTAAAAAAACAAATAGAAAATTTGATTTACTAAATATTAACTATGATCATATTAAATTTATTAAGAAATCTATGGAACAAGTTGTTGTTGGGAAAAAGGGAACAGCGAGAAATTATAAAATTGGTTTAAAAAATAATGAAATGGCTGGTAAAACGGGAACTGTGCAAGTTGTCGGAATATCTGATTTAGAAAGAGAAAAAGGTTTGTTAAAGAATGAAGACCGTCCTTGGAAAAAGCGTGATCATGCTCTTTTTGTTGGTTATGCTCCAGTAAAAAAGCCAAAATATGCAATTTGTGTAGTTGTCGAACATGGTGGGAGTGGATCATCTGTTGCTGCACCAATAGCCAGAGATGTTCTCAAAAATATATTAAACGTTTGAAAATTAATTTAATTATTTGAAAAATAAGTTATGAATTACCGTAAAAATAAATTTTTAAAAGAATCTTTTTTAAATCTTTTTCTATCTAAGCTTTTTAGATTAAATTGGGTAATTGTTTTTTGTGTATTTTTATTATGTCTTATCGGAGTAGCTTTTTTATACTCAGCTGCCGGAGGTCAATGGAACCCTTGGGCTAAAAGCCATTTATATAGGTCTATAATAGGAATTGGCCTTATGCTTTTGATTGCTTTATTGCCACCTAAGTTTTATAATAATCTTAGTATTTCTTGTTTTATATTAGGGTTGTTATCATTATTATTTGTTAAATTTTTTGGACAGGGTAGTGTTCAAAGATGGATTTCTATTGGGGGATTTAACTTTCAACCTTCTGAACCAATTAAATTAGCTTTAATTTTAGTTTTAGCAAAATATTTTGATAATATTTCTAAAATTGATCTCCAAAAAGTTTCTACCTTTTTATTACCTATTATATTTATTCTATTGCCAGGCATTTTTGTCGTTACTCAACCTGATTTAGGTACTGGGTTAGCAATTATATTATTAGGGATTGCTATTTTATTTTATATAGGGATACCTTTAAAAATAGTTTTTTTATCATTTATAGTAGTTATATCTTGTGTCCCAATTATTTGGAATCAATTATATGAATATCAAAAAAATAGAATATTAGTTTTTTTAAACCCTCAAAGTGATAGCTTAGGGAGTGGTTATCAAATTATTCAATCTAAAATTGCTATAGGTTCTGGTGGGCTCTTTGGAAAAGGCTATTTATTAGGTAGTCAAAGTAGATTGAATTATTTGCCTGAAAAACATACAGATTTTGTGTTTACTTTAATATCAGAAGAAATGGGATTTCTTGGGTCATTAATATTGATTTTTTTATTTTGTTTTTTAATCGCTTTAATTATGAGGATTAGTTTTATTGTAGATACTGTATTTGCAAAAATTGTGGTGTTTGGAGTAGGTTTTTTGATTTTTCTATATGTTGCTCTCAATATTGGAATGGTTTGCGGTTTATTGCCAGTTGTTGGAGCTCCTTTACCTTTAATAAGTCATGGAGGCACTTCTTTAATTACGGTTCTAATAGGAATTGGATTAGTATTAAGTATGAGTGTTCATAATAAAAGAATATGATTAATTTATTTTCTTATATTTAAATTTCAGGAGGTTAAAAATGTTTAAATTTTTTACTACTAGAAAATGGTTCTTGTGGTCATGGCTAGGCTCAATAGTCATACTCTCATCACTCTGGATCCAGGTAAAAATTGATGTAAAAATCAATGAATGGTTTGGACAGTTTTATAATATGATACAAAAAGCTCTGGCAAAACCAAATTCAATTACTATAGAAGAATATTGGTCAAGTCTATTTTCATATATTACTCTTGCAGGAATATATGTTGCAATAATGGTTGTAATAAGTTTTTTTACTTCACATTTTTTATTTAGATGGAGAGCTTCAATGGTGGAATGGTACCACTCAGTTTATGATTCTGCTAGAAAAGTTGAGGGAGCTGCTCAAAGAGTTCAGGAGGATACAATCAAATTTTCACGTATTATGGAATCATTAGGTACAAGTTTAATTGAATCAATTATGGTCTTAATTCAATTTGTTCCTATCTTATTAGGATTGTCAATTGGAATTCCTATTTTTTTTTTCGGTGATTGGCAATACGGATTGATTACTGGAGCATTAATTTGGACATTAGGAGGTACTATATTCTTAATAGGTCTTGGTTGGGTATTACGCTTAGTTGGAGTAGAATATGACTTACAAAAGAAAGAAGCTGCTTATAGAAAAATATTAGTTTTAGCTGAAGATGATGGAAACATAAGACCAAAAACAATAGAAGAGTTATTTATTGATGTGCGTTCAATCCATTTTTTAAGCTACATTCGTTATTTATATTTTAATATTGGACGTATTGCATATTTGCAAGCTAATGTTTTGTCAGCTTATGTATTTTTAGCACCTGCAATTGTCGCAGGTATTGTCACATTAGGCGTTATGCAACAAATTATTAGAGCTTTTGGACGCGTTGAAGGTTCAATGCAGTATTTATTAAAGGCTTGGCCAACAATTATTGAATTAGCAAGCGTATATAAACGACTTAGAGAGTTCGAAGCACAAATAATAGAAAATGAAAAAAAATAAAATCAATATTTATAAAGTTATAGAGCCTATATTATGGTAAATCTTCCTTTCTCTATAGGAATTTTAAGTTGGAAAGGTTACGATAGTTTACTAAATTCGCTTCGAACATATGAGAAGAATGGTTTGTCGAGATTAACAAGTCATAGATATGTTTGTCTTCCAGAGTATGAAAAAGAAGGAATAGAGATTGCTCGTAAATTTTCTTATGAGCCAATATTATTTAAAAAGAACCTTGGTATTCTTGGTGGATTTAAAGCTTTAGCAGAAATAATGCCATCAGGTCCTATTTTGTTATTAGAAAATGATTTGCCATTAATCGAGGATCAAAATGTAACATTTGATCAAATTCAAAATTCTATAAAATTATTGTCTAATGATAATGTTATACAAGTAAGATTAAGGAGCCGAAAAACACCAGGCAAACCATTTGTTGGAACTAAAAAATATCAAAGATATTGGTCAAACAATGTAATGTCTTGTATTCTAAGAATTTTAAGGCCTAACAAGGCAAAGCGCTTGATAGGAACTGCTACTTATGTAATAGAAAATCCTGTAAGACGTCATCCAGATTATATTAAATCTTTATCTCATAGTTATTTTAGTGTATCTAGTTCTGTCTTGAATTGGGCTAATTTAGCCATATTAGTAGATAGAGACAAGTTCCTTAATGTAATTATAGAAAAAGCTGAAACAGTTTCTTCCAACAAAAAAATTAATGGATTTAAAAACATTGAAATTGAATTAAATTCTGTTTGGTGGAGAAAACAAAATTTTGAAATAATAGTGGCACCTGGCTTGTTTACTCATTTTAGAGTTTCAGATAGAGGATACTAATTAGTTTTTATTTTTTTTATCACTTGATGTGCTCTTCCAATAGATAAAGAATTACTTGGAACATTTTTATTAAATACGCTGCCCGCTGCAAGCGTTACATTATCTCCTATTTTGATAGGAGCAATTAGACTAGAGTTTGATCCTATAAAAGAATTGCTTCCAATTTTTGTTTTATTTTTCTTTTTCCCATCATAGTTACATGTAATAGTGCCTGCACCAATGTTGGTTGACTTTCCAATTTCGCTGTCACCAACGTATGACAAATGATTAATTTTTACTTGCTCTTTTAATTTACTATTTTTAATTTCAACAAAATTACCAATTCTAGATTTTGGGCCAATTATTGCTTTTCCTCTTAGTCTAGCAAAAGGTCCAATTACACTGCCTTCTTTTATTACACTATCTTCTATATGTGAGAAAGAAAGTATTTCAACTGACTTTTCAATATTTACATTTTTTCCAAAAATTACATTAGGGTGAATGACTACATCTTTACCTATTTTGGTATCAAAATTAAAAAAAACTGTCTCTGGAGCTATTAATTTGGCGCCATTTATCATCGCTTTATTTCTAAGAAAATCTTGAGAAATTTTTTCAGCCTTTGATAATTCAATTTGATTGTTAATACCTAAAATTTCATTTTCATTTATTTCAATAAAATCAATTTTTTCTTTGTTTAGGAAAGCTAACTTAACAATTTCAGTTAGATATATTTCTTTAGTCAGTTTATTACTTTTAATTTTATCAAGATAATTTAAAATTTCACTGTTTATTGCTATTATTCCACCATTACAATATTCGGATTTTATTTTTCTTATTTTTGCATCTTTTTCTTCAACTATTTCTGAAGGTTGATTACTTTTAGAAAATACAATTTTACCATAATTGTTTTTTTCTGATTTTTTAAAACCTGAAATTGCAATCTTTGATCCGTTTTTAACTGCTTTAGTAAGTTTTTTAAGAGTTTCAGGAGCAATGAAAGGAGTATCTGCAAAACAAATTATAATTATTCCATTAAAGTCTTTAAGTATTTTTTTTGCTTGTATTACAGCGTCACCAGTTCCTAATGGAATTGGCTGGACAACTGTTTCTAAATCTTTAGTAACTGCTTCTATTTCTTTATTGTCTTTTGGAATTACTATAACATATTTTGTTATTTTAGCTGCAATGTTTGCATCTATTACCCATTGAAGCATACTTTTCCCGGAAATAGTATGTAATGGTTTAGGAATGCTGGATTGCATTCTATTTCCCTTGCCAGCACTCAATATTATTGAACATATATTCATATAAATGTTATATATCTTAGTAATAAAAATATAAAGCTTAAAAGTTTTGCTATTATAAAAATAAATGATAAATAATATATTTAATTTAGGATTTCAAATGTGTGGTGTAGTAGCTGTAATTGGAAAAGCTCAAGCTAGTTCTTTAGTAATAGAAGGGCTTAAAAAATTAGAATATAGAGGTTATGACTCAGCAGGAATTGCGTCTTTAAATACACAGAAACTGCAAGTCCTTAAATGTGAAGGCAAGTTAATCAATTTAGTTAATGAATTTGATTTATCAATAAGTAATAAATCATACAATGATACTGATATTGCTATAGGGCATACTAGATGGGCAACTCATGGAAATGTTAATATACAAAATGCTCATCCTTTAACTAGTGATAATAAAGTAGCGGTTGTACATAATGGTATAATTGAGAATTATTCTAGTTTAAAGAAAATTCTTATTTCAGAAGGTTATGTATTTAATAGTTTTACTGATACAGAAGTAATACCTCATTTATTTACAAAATATATTAATCAAGGAAATGATTTTCTTGAATCTGGAAAGTTAGTTTTAAAAGATATAAAAGGAGCATTTGCATTTGTTGCCATTAGCGTTGATTTTCCTGATCAACTGTTTGTATCCAGAAACTCTTCACCTATAGCAATAGGTTTAGGAGATAAATGTAACTTTATTGGTTCAGATGCTCAATCAATAGCTCATCTAACTAAAAGAATAATTTATTTGGAAGATGGTGATTTTGCTTTAATAAAAAATGAAACTTTAGATATTTTTGATGCTAAATCCAATATAGTAGATAGACAAATTATTAACGTTAATTCTGACATTGGATTAATAACTAAAGGTGGCTATAAACATTTTATGGAAAAAGAGATGTTTGAACAGCCATCAATCATACCCCAAACTATCAGTTCTTTATTGAATGAAGATCAATCTATAAATATAAATTTAGATAAATTAGGTTTTACAAATAAGTCGTCTTTAACCATCTGTGCTGCCGGCACAAGTTTTTATGCAGCATTGATTGGAAAGTATTGGATTGAACAAATTGCTGACATTCCAGTATTAGTCGATTTGGCATCAGAATATAGATATAGAAAACCTTCTGTATTTGGTCAAACTTCTATCTTAGTGATATCTCAATCTGGAGAGAGTTTGGATACCTTAATGGCTTTAAGGTATGGGAAAGAACTTGGCTTGACTGCTACTGCAATAGTTAACGTTATAGGAAGTACTATTGATAGAGAGGCAGATTATAGTTTATATACAAAAGCTGGCCCCGAAATAGGGGTTGCTAGTACAAAGTCATTTACTTCTCAATTAATCGTATTATTTCTAATTGCAATTTCTCTAGGTCAAAAATTTAACAATATAAACGCTAATAAAGTAAATAAAATTAAAGAATATTTGAATATGTTGCCTTTAGCTTTGGCTAATATGTTAAAGTTAGAAGATCAAATAATAGCTTTATCTCAACAAATTAAAAATTCTAAAAGTGTTATTTTTCTAGGTAGAGGTTACATGTACCCCTTGGCTCTAGAGGGAGCTTTAAAGCTTAAAGAAATAAGTTATATTCATGCTGAGGGTTTTGCTGCTGGAGAAATGAAGCATGGGCCTATTGCACTAATAGAAGATGGTTTGCCTGTAATTATGTTTATTATTTCAGACGGTTACGAAGATAAATCAATAAGTAATCTTCAAGAAGCCCATTCCCGTGGGGCTAAGGTTATTGTAATCGGCGATGAAGCATGTCTGAAAAAGGCTTCGTTTGCAGAAATTAAAATTAAAATACCAGATATGGATGATGAGTTTAAATCACTACTATCACCTATTTTAATGGCTATTCCTGCTCAACTATTAGCCTACCATGTAGCTAGAGAAAGAGGGACAGACGTAGATCAACCTCGTAATTT
>Ga0115005_10001625_pt1 | contig 17936 bp, 15 predicted proteins | sample ArcOceMetagenome_FD_87163 | JGI IMG/M metagenome (GOLD analysis project Ga0115005, IMG submission 87163) | Marine eukaryotic phytoplankton communities from Arctic Ocean - Arctic Ocean - Greenland ARC118M Metagenome | ecosystem: Environmental > Aquatic > Marine > Oceanic | place: Arctic Ocean... | reverse complement strand
GGTGTGAGTTCTACATTGAGACTATTACTAAATAAATTTACTGATCGCATACTTCACCATGGCTCTTGGAAGGGCTACTGGGAAGTACTGGTGCAGCAATTTAAACCTGCTTGGCGCGACGGCTATTTCAGAGCCAGAATTGTGGCGGTAAAAAACTTAAGCACTGATATGCTTGAGGTGGTACTTAAGCCTGAACGGGCCTGGCCTACGCATGCCGCTGGGCAGCATGTCGCATTGACAATAGAAATTAATGGCAGGCTCACCACTCGCGTGTTTACTGTAGCAAGTGGCGCAAATACTCATCGGCGAACCAAATGCATACGTCTGGTGACAAAAGTGAAATCCCAAGGTGCCCTAACGCCTCATCTCCATTCTTGTCTACCTAACCAATGGGTAAATATTTCGGCGCCAATGGGGGAATTTATATGGCCGAAAGTTGAAAAGCCCCTTCTCATGATAGCCGGCGGTTCGGGTATAACCCCTTTTATTGCAATACTCGATGACGCAATAGAAAAAGCACAACTCAATAACACATCGGTGCATTTACTTTATTTCGCCAAGCCCAATGAACACGTTCTGATTGACGAATTGTCAGCTTTCCAAACGCGCTGCGAAAGCTTCTCTTATTCAATTTTAACCAAGCAGAAAGACGGTGATTTAGAAGCGCATTTATCTTACTTTGCTAACGCACACTGGTTAGTATGTGGCCCAAATGCTATGTACGAGCAGGCAAGGCGCTGTGCAGAGCTAATCAGTGCGCCCCTTTCGAGTGAGCACTTTGCTGCGCTTCCAGCTATAAACAGCTCCAGCACCGGCCAAAGTGAAACCCTCTCGTTGCTACACAACGGCGAAGCTTTAACTATCGACAATCAGCAATCCCTACTTTCACAACTTCAACAAGCAGAACAACCCGTAACATACGGCTGTGGCATGGGCATTTGTCACCAGTGCCAATGCGTTAAAAAACGCGGCGTGGTGAGAGATACCCGCACTGGCGAACTTTCAGATAGCGCAGAGCAACTTATCCAATTATGTGTGTCACAAGCTGTTACCGATTTGGAGATCCAATTATGACCACTAGCGTTACGATAGACACACAGCATCGTGAAGAAGTCACTAAGCAAGCACAGTTACCGGTGCACGAAACACAGGAGCTTCAAGTAGCTCAGCCAAAGAGCAATGGAAAAAAGCCTAACTACGAGTTACTCGCTGCTCAGTTTGATGAAATTAAGGCCGACGTAAAACGAAAAGTGGGGACAGAAGATGCCTCGTATATTAGACGCATTATTCTTATTCAGCGAGTTTGCGAGTGGAGTGGACGCATACTACTCATGTTGGGGTTCATTCAACCGCTGCTTTGGGTTGCCGGCGTATTAAGCTTAGCTACGGCTAAAATTCTCGATAATATGGAGATAGGCCACAACGTGATGCACGGTCAATATGACTGGATGAATGATAAACATATAAACTCTAGACGCTACGAATGGGATATTGCTTGCGACGGTTCCAGCTGGAATCGAGTCCATAACTACGAGCATCACACCTATACCAATATTATTGGTAAAGACAGAGACTTTGGCTATGGCTTGCTTCGCTTATCTAACGACTTTAGATGGCGGGTAAAAAACCTTTGGCAGTTCGCGACATATATCGTGCTTAGCGTAATGTTTCAGTGGGGCGTGTCTTACCACGAAATGGCTGCGGAGCGTGTCTTTTTTGGAAAGAAGAAAGACAATCGCAAAAATCAGGTTACCCATAGCGAACTTAAGAAACGTTTTTTTAGCAAAGGTGCGCGTCAGTTAGTCAAAGATTACGTGCTATTTCCTTTGTTAGCTGGGCCGTTATTCCTATGGGTATTTACCGGCAACCTTATTGCCAATTTGTTACGCAATTTATGGACTTCTACCATTATCTTTTGCGGTCATTTCACTGGCGACGTAGAAACGTTTAAAGAGGAAGATTGTACGAATGAAACCCGAGGACAGTGGTACTATCGTCAAGCACTAGGCTCTTCGAACATCAAGGGCGGAAATTTGTTTCACGTTCTCACTGGGCATTTGAGTTTTCAAATAGAACACCATTTGTTTCCTGATATTCCTGCAAGGCGTTACCGGGAAATGGCCCCCAAAGTAGAGGCCGTATTCAAAGAACACGGCATGCACTACAACACTGGCGGCTTTTTAAAACAATACGCCAGCGTGTTAAAGCGAATTATTCGCTACTCTTTTCCTTAACCAGTTGATACCCTAACCAGCCAGCCATAGCGCTTGCGCTGGTTAGGCACGTCCCCCACGCCCAATCAATCAACATGATAAACAAAGTAAAACCTTCAATAATGCTGTACGCCGTTAAATTGTAGGCGCCATAACTGGCCAACCCTAGAAGCGCGCCATCGATCCCAGCATAAAGTAGCGACTTATCTCTGTTCGCCACCACAGCAAGTACAAACACCACGCATCCATACATAAGGTAAAAAACCACCCAAGGCCACGTGATAAATTGACTTCTAAGCAGAGGAGCCATTTCACTTTGATACCAGCCATCCGCAATAACGCCAAGCCACAAGAAGTCGAGCACACCAAAACACACAAAGATTGCAATTAAGGACACTACAATGTTTTTCGCAAAGCGAATGATATTGGAAAGCATGAAACCTATCCCTGTTAGCATAGAGTGACCTTAATGAGTTTACTCTATTATTGATTATTAAACTGAGCATAGAACCGTAAACATATGCCCCATTATCAATGGCTATTCTGTTAACGTTTTTGCCCTTCCCGTTCTTTTAGCTTCGTATAAAAGATAATCGGCACGCTCTAATACTGACTCAATCTTATCAGTGCTTTTAAATGTTACAATACCGGCGGAGAAGCTTACGTTAAATGGTACTTCCTGCTCTCCCCAGTACTCAATGCCCTCTACCTCTTTTCGAATAACATTCATTATTGCGCTCGCCTCAGAGATATCTGTTGCTTGTATAACCAACAAAAACTCTTCTCCCCCATACCGGCATAAGCGATCTATTTTACGTATGCGTTTTATGATAATTTGACTCAGTGTTTTGAGCACTTCGTCTCCCAAATTATGCCCATAGTTGTCGTTAATTTTTTTAAAATGATCGACATCTAAAAGGACTGCACAATTAACCTGTTCAGGTGAGATAAAGGTCAACCAACTGTTGATAGCTCTCCTAGTATAAGCACCGGTTAGAGAGTCTACGTCGGCCAAGGCTTTGGAGATATTGTGTCGACGTCGGTACCACAGCGTGGTGAAACCTAGAATAATAGCCAAACCGCCAAACAATATACTTTTTAGAAAATTAGCTTGGTTGGTCAATTGGTCTTTTTCTCTATTAATTTTTATGTTTTTAAGTTCAGTGATTTCAATTTCTTTTGAGAGAAAGTCATTACCGAGATTAGCATTTGAAGATGAGATAAGTTGGTTTCTATCTAATTTTAGCGACCGATATTTAGTAGCGAATTGATACGCTTTTTTGTAGTTTCCCTTTACCTCATAAATTCTCTGGAGATTTTGATAAAGCCTTAGGTTGATATCCGTTGGTGAGGGATGCAGTGCTGACCAAGTCTCATATTTTTCAGTAAGAGTATCAATCTCCTCAGAGAATGTGACAGGGTCATTACCATCTAATGCTTCAATTAGAGTTAGAGCTGTCTGAATATACGCCTCTATCATTGGCGAAGAGCTATTGCTAGTACTTGCATCAACAACAGCCGCTATTCGCCCAGCTAAACCTCTTATTTTATCGACTTCGGCTTCTGTCATATAATGCGTATATACAGATAAATTAAGTATTAATGCGACAATCAGATTATCTGTATCGTCCTGCTCTGTTGCTAATTCAACAGCCGATTCTGATTTTGCTAAAGCTTCCGAAAAGCGCCCTAATTGGGTCAATGCTTGGACTGAAGCAATGTAGTCTACAGAATATCGCTCACTTACAGGCACTATTGAAAAAATATGATCTGCGTATTGCAAGGCCTCAGAGTAAAGCTGAAGCTCTATAAGGATATTGGCTATATATGCTGCAATTTCTCTTTGAGTTAGCATAGCTTTGAACGAATCTTCTTTCTCAACGTTCAAATAATTAAACGAATATTTAAATTCGACCAATGCGTCAATATGCGATTTTGATTGAAATTCATTGCCTAGCCATGCACTTACAAGAGCAACAGCCTTACTATTTGAGGCTTCGAGCATTTCAGATTTTAAGCGTCTAAGTTTTTCTATCGCTGGACTTACTTGTTGTTCATCTCCATCGTGTCTAGCCGAACTCGAATAAATAAAGTACGATCGAACTCCAGCATAAAGTTCAGCATCTAGGCTTTTAAGGGCATCCCAATCATCCGTATCAATTAGCCTGCTTGGACGGCTAAACCAGTTTTCAACTGCTTTATCTCCGTTAAAACCTTCCCAGATAACGTGTTTAAAGATAAGCCCCAGCGAGGAGTCATCCCGAGGGAGACCTGACGACTTAATTTGTTTGCTTAACTCATTATTCAATTGTTCATTATTATTCGACCAGAGGGTTATCGCTCTATATGTTGCCTGATCGTAGCGGCTTAATTTCGTTAAATCTTGAGCATTCGCTTCACTCACATGAAGTGCGAAACACAGAAGTATTGAAATTATGAATACCTTCAATTTATTCAACGGCATTAGCTAACTCTTATATTCTCTATAATAAAAGTAGGTTTTTATTTATAAATAGCCATTGAACTTTGGTATCCAATCAACAACGAACACCCCAAATAAGTCGGAAATACTTTACTCAAAACTTACACTGCATATTGCAACAATAGACGCTTTTGAACCTCAAAGTAACGTGGTTTAAACAAGCGTAAAATAAAATGAAAAGAACAGTATTAGTAGTAACGACCTCTTTAATTGTGAGTGCGTGCGCCCACAGGCCACCACCTTTAGACAAGGATGAAATATATTTTGAGACCAAGATCAAGCAAGACGGCACCAAGCTTTTCGCGTTTAGCATTCCTTCAATGAAACAACCAGGTGGCGGTAAAGGTGGCGGCGCTAAAGATGGCGGCGGCAGAGGAGGCCGTGGTGAAGGTGGCGGTCGTGGCGGCCGTGGTGGACAAGAAAACCGAGGAGGCTCATCACAAAAATCGTCAGATAGCAGTGAGAGAATGACAGAGCAACTCTATGCCTCTCTTGATGAAAAATTGGATGAAACAGGTTATTGCCAAACCGGCTATATAGAAATCGATACACATCAAACCGAAGATAGGCTGCACCTATTAGGCGAATGTAATGAGACGGCGAGCGATCTGGACAGACTCGACTTTTCTGCACGTTAGTTGACTATTGGTTGATGAAGCGCACTGCCGTTTGCATGTGCTTCATTCAACGCACGTTGGCTTTAACGCCTCTCAATCAACACATAGGGTATGCTCCACAACCCCCTCAGACACATAGGCTCTACAGCCGAATAAGTCCGTACTTTCTAAACACACGCCGCTCGCCTTTTGTCCTGCGACCAGCTGATTGTTTGCTGTCACACAAGCCACGTCGCACTCGCTGCTGTCTTTACACGTATTGCCAGCATCATTCGCTGGTAGCACACAAGCATAAGCCTGCTGTCGGCCTACTTTCTTCCACTTACCACCTTGTTTGTCGCACACTTTTTCAGACTCGATGGAATAGGCTTGCTGTACCAAAGGCAAGGAGGTGTCAACCACCTGCTCAAGCTTTTCAACCTCTTCAACACTCACAATAGAGCTATCAATGAGTTCTGGGGGTTGAGCGCCACAAGCAGATAATGCTGCACATGTGCCTGCTACTAACCAGATTCCAAAACGCTTATGTGCTCTACTGCTTGTTTGTTTCATTTTTTCTCTCAATTTATTTTACTTTTTAAACCACTACTATTTAAAAACCAAACCATTTAAGCCCTACACTACTTAAGACCTAATTTATTTAAGACCGCTGCTACCTATGACAACTGCTATTAGATAAGTTCTTATTTTGTCGATAAATCCTTATTTGCTTATTGCGCTATGCCTAATAAATTATCAAACCTATGAAATTTTAGTGCTACCTCGACGGGTCTCTACATACACTTCGCAAAACTAGCAGTATTTACGGACGCTTTATGACACTAAACCAAACCGAAAGCATGGTCACCGCATTGCTCACTTTTAGCTTCGCAGTTCTTGGCCTAACATTTTTACTGGGTGCAAACCCCAATGCACTTATCGCTACATTTAATTTCTACTCGTTAGGCACTGTGTTGAGCCAGAGTGCCCTTGGTGCTTTTTCTGGTATCGCGTTGCTGTTGCTACCGTTAATGACCATTGCAGCACGTTTTAACCTAGTTTCAGCAAAAGCAGTAACACTATATGCCGCTTTTGTAACTGCCATTCCGTTGCTGACATTATTGTCACCAACGAGATGGATGGCGGATTTAGGAGGCTTTCCGATTATTGGCAGCGGTCAAGGCATCATAAAATACATCGCGGTTTTACCGCTTTTTCTATTCTTGTTCTATCGCGCCAAATTTTCGCATAAACAACTGACATACCTTAACTTTGCGCCTGTAGCCATGGTCTTACTATGGATAGGAGGCATGAAGTTTTTCGAGTTTGAGGCCCACGCGATTGTCGGGCTAGTTGAAACATCGCCATTTATGTCGTGGTTGTACGATGAGTTCAGCGTTCAGGAAGCATCCAATGTAATTGGTGGTTTTGATATTTTTTTTGCGCTGCTATTAGGCGCCAGCATCTATTCTAAGAACAAGCCATTGATTATTACGAGCGGAATGGCGTGTTTATCCGTTTTTCTGATGACACAAACGTTTTTGATTACTGTGCCGGATACCTTTAACAGCACGACTATCGTCAACCGCCTAGGTCAGTTCGTTATCAAAGACCTTTGGTTTGTTGCTAATCTTGCTGTGGTGGCTTACTTTACGCTGTTCGAGGCAGTTTCACGAGAACGCGAAGAAGCGCAGTTGGGCCAATCGCCACAGTAAGGCTCTACGGCAAAGCCAGGTTAAAGATGTTGTAGTAATTAACAACTACCTCACTTATCGTTTATTCGAAAATGGTCACTTGGTTGCGGCCATTTTCTTTTGCAGTATAAAGTGCTTGGTCTGCATGGGTTAACATTCTGTCATGATCTTTAGCACCATCCACGCTCGCAAGGCCAATACTGATTGTGACCTTTAGCGTTGACGCTATTAAACTGAAATCATGCGCTGCCACGATTTTTCGAACATTTTCCATGACTGTCTCAGCATTTGCCAAGTCATAATCGGGGAGCAAAACAGTAAACTCTTCGCCGCCCCATCGCGCACATTTAGCGTAATGAGGGACTTCACGTTTTAATATTCGGGCCACTTCGGTAATGACTTTATCTCCTACTAGATGAGAGTACTGGTCATTCACCTGCTTGAAATGGTCAATATCGATAACGGCTAGGCATAAAGGTGCCTGTCTCATTTTGGCATCGTCGAAATACTGTACAAGCCAGCGGTCGAATGCTCGCCGGTTCGCAATGCCGGTTAGATCATCATGAGTTGCTTGAAACTCGAACCGCTTGGTTTGTATTTCTAACGACTTGGTTTGCTCATCCACCCTCTGTTTTAGAATCATTTCTGATTTTTTCAAATGATGAAAGCGCACTTTATAAAGCACATAGATAACTGAACAAAAGAAAAGAAATATAAAGAGCTTGAAAGCAAATGTCTGATAAACACTGGGCAGAACACGAATGGGAAATGGCGCCGCTGTCTCTTGCCAATGTCCACCGGCGTATCGGGCTCGAACTTTGAACTGATAACGGCCAGGCGCTAAATTAGTGTATTCAGTCATTCTAAATTGATGACGATTAACCCAATCTCGGTCATATCCTACTAACATAGCCTGATACTCTATACGCGAAGGCATGGCGAAACCCAACCCTGCATATTGAAACGCAACTCGCGTGGTTAACGGCGTTACGTCTACTTCCCTTTTATCCGTATCAAATTGCTGGTCAGCACCGTCCAGTAGTACCGCCTCTATACTTACCGGAATAGGGAATTCACTCAACATGGCAAGGTTTGCAGGCGTTACTGTGGCGAGCCCTTTCGCAGTAGGAAGCCAAACATTTCCGTCTACATCGACAAACTGAGATGGCTGTGACCCACCATTGATTTGAATACTCGCCAGGCCATTTTCTTCCTTAAAATGCTCAAATTCCAATAATGCACTTGGATGTGTCAGACACTCCTTAAGACTTGATAGTGAAGTGAGAATGACCCCTTGATTTGAACTTAGCCATACACCGCTGTTGTGATCTATACCAATTGAAAACAGTTTATCTACGGGAAGCCCCTGCGACTTTTCGATTACACTAAGTGCCTGAGTAGCATTGTCAAAATACGCAAGGCCTCGATCGGTTGTAATCCAAGTTCCCTTTTCAACAACGCTAAAACTGAACGCGTGCTGCGCATCTGAATGTTCAGGAAAAGAAACTACGTGCACAATACCCTGTTGGATATAGGCGAGCCCTATCCCTGTAGCAATCCAGATTCGTCCTTCACGATCTTCTGCCAAGCCCATCGAAAAATGGGCAGGTAGCCCACTTTGTTCATTAAAATGGCTTAGCTTTCCATCTGGTGTTTGTTGAACTACACCTTGCGCCGTGGCATACCAAACACTGTTATCACTCGCTAAAAGAATGGCCCTTACTTCATTGCTCGGTAACCCTAATTGTCTATTGAGGTAAGGAGTAAGTTGGTCGTTTTCATATCGCAGCACACCTTTTGTGTAGGTGCCGACTAACGTTACCTCTTCAGTTACCGCTGCCAAACTGAGTACAGAAAAAGCTTCACCCGTAGTGAGCGATGCGCTGGAAAACGCATCATTGGAAAATATATCTAATCCAGCACTTCCACCTGATAAAAGTTTGCCATCAGACGTTTGCAAAACGGTTCGCAAAAAGTCTCCACTCATTCCTTGGCTTTGCGAGAATGTGGTAAATAGCGCACGACGCAGCCTAAACAAACCACCATTAGTGCCAATCCAGATATTTTTTTCCAAATCTTCAAGCAGCGAAAAAACACGGTTATTGGGAAGACCTGCTGTTGCATCCAGTTTTTCTAGGCCTAAGTCACTTAGACGATAAAGGCCATGATTGATGGTGCCTACCCAAATGCTATTTTGATGATCAAGCAAAATACTACTAATTGATTTGTCGGCAAGTGAGCTGTGAAGTAGCGCAAAGGTACCGTTTTTTTGCTGCCAAACACCGTGTTCTGTGCCAACTAAAACACGTTTTTTGCTATCAAGAGCGAGAGTAAATGATGGACCAGAGAGTATGTTGTGGTCGGGTACAGCTAGCTGAAATTTATTGTTTATGTATTTGAACAAGCCTTGATTTGTTGCAAACCAGATTACGCCAAATCCGTCTTCGATTATGCGGTAAGCACTCGAATTTACAATGTATTCTTTTTGCGTGCCGTCAGGCGTTCTCATTGCAATCCCCGTGTCTTCCAGCGCAAACCACAACACGTTATTACTGTCTCTGAATGCATGATTAACCATTGAAGACAGGGGCGCTTGAGCATGCCACTGCTCTGCGATAAGCGACGTTACACCGCCTCGGTTTCCTGCCACAAGTAGCTCGTCGCGGGGCTTGTTGTAATACAAGCTTCGAATGCCGGAGTCTGGTAATCCTGTTTGCGCGCCGCGGGTAAATACAGTGAACTGCTGACCATTAAACCGAGCTACACCTTCCCAGGTACCCGCCCATAGATACCCATTGGACGTTTGTGCTAATGCGTGAATACTATTGTGAGGGAGCCCGTCTTTCGTTCCCCACGACTGAGGGAAATACCGGTTGAGCGGCATGAGCTGAGAAGACTCTACCGAAAAGCCATCTATGGGTATCACCCACAGCAAACACATCACAAAAGTGAGAGACACAAACTTCAATGGCTTCTCGGTACGTTATTAGATAGACGGTGTAATAATACCTCTATCTATTAACTAACACAAAAATTGTGGTTTTTAGTTATCTTCGGTCAACGACAAGCTAATCCAAACTAACCTGTGATCTGAGCTGGCTTCGCGGTCTTTAACTAATCGATATAGGTCACTGGTTTTTGCAGGCCAGAAAACGCCAGCATCGTTCACATCGAAGCCAAATCGAGATGGCAAAACATAGTCAGCTCTGGCTCCCCAATAGGCAGTAAAGCGTTTACTAAACTCTGCACCTGACGCGCCTGCACCGCCTGCGCTTGTTGGAATGATGTCATTATTAACTAACGGGTGCTCGGTCAACTGTTCAATAACACCCTCGCGATGTTTATCTCCAATATCCGCCGCGTTAAAATCACCCACAAGTACAAAGCGCGCGTTCTCTGACAGGCTGACTTTCTCGCCGTTATCATCGTAAATGTAGGCCCCTTTATCCGGAGAAAGATAATCTGCCATAAGCCTAATTTCGTCAAAGTTGCGCTTGCCGTTGCGATCCTCGCTTCCATCGAAATTAGGTGGTGTTGGATGCATAGCAAGTATGTGTACGGTTTTACCTCCTACTTTCACCGGCACATCCCAGTGAGACTTAGAACTCAACCTTAGTGCGGCCCACTCTTCTACGTCGTACCATGGCTTGCCCTTATCAGTACTTCCGCTCTCATCGGGAATAATAGGAACCTGTGGATGAGGCATGTGATGCCATTTAAACGTCTGAAAGGTGCGAATACCATCAACATCAATAGGGTATTTTGACAAAAGCGCCATGCCATATTGCCCGGGATAAAGCCCAAAACCATATGCATCGCCGCCAAACCCCTCTGTTTTGCCATTGTTGTCTAAGTCAAATTTCGTTGGCTCCCCTGTATTTACTGTCGCTACGTATGTGTAGGGATAATTCACAGGCTCAAGGCCTCGTTGAGATACGTTCAGGTAATTTTTTACGAACGCGTCTACTCCTTTACGCTTATCTGCGATGTAGTCAAATTCATTCAACATAAGGATATCGGGGTTAACGCGCTGAATGATTTCGGCAATATTTTTAACCTGGCTGTGCTCTCCCGTTGAAAGAACGTGCTGAAGGACTTTATCACTGGGCTCCATGCCCAACGCTTTGTAGTTAGTGGCTTCCATACTTACGTTAAATGTGGCCACTTTAAGCGTGTTAATCTCTCCTGCACTAATTTGCGCACCTAATAGCGTAGTGAACAGAAAAGCTATTTCTGTAAAAAGCAATGTAGTCTTCATGTTGTTACTTATTACCTAGTGAGGGGTAAGGGATAAGGTACAAAGATATCAAGAATAGCTAGGTTGCTGAAATTCTTTGTTTCCACAATTTCTCTGTTAAGCAGACACACCAACTTTTAAATTTTTTACAATACAAACGAAATGAAGAATATTTTTCTAAAAAGGAACCATTCAAACAAAAAAATTAAACGTTATTTCTCTAATCGCATTGATACCCTTGTCGTTAACAATGAGGAGGTCAACATGACGTGCTGGGTTACACAAGCCATCAATACTATCAACGCTGATTATCAACGATCGGCTGATACGCATCTAATTAAACTAGCGCCAATAGCGTTCAAAGATATCGATATCTATTTAAAAGATGAAAGCACGCATCCTACGGGGAGTTTAAAGCACCGCCTTGCCCGCTCACTTTTTCTATACGCCCTTTGCAATGGAAAAATTGTGCAGGGAACAACGGTTGTTGAAGCTTCATCGGGCAGTACTGCAGTATCTGAAGCTTACTTCGCCAAAATGATTGGTGTCCCCTTTGTTGCCGTTATGCCTAAGTCTACCGCCCAGAGTAAAATAGCCCTTATTGAGCGGTACGGAGGGCAGTGCCACTTTGTAGATTGTCCTACTCAAATGCACAGCGAAGCCACTAAGGTAGCGAAAGAGCTTCACGGCTACTTTATGGATCAGTTCCTCTACGCCGAACGTGCTACAGACTGGCGCGGCAATAATAATATTGCTGAAAGTATCTTTGAGCAGATGAAAGCTGAACCTCATCCTGTGCCTCACACCATAGTAATGAGTGCAGGCACAGGCGGCACGTCGGCAACGATAGGTCGCTATATACGCTACAAAGGTCTAGCTTCCCAACTTGTAGTCGTCGATCCTGAATTCAGTGTGTTTTTTGAAAGTTTCAAAACAAAAGATCACTCGCTAACAGCAACGAGAGGAAGCCGCATAGAAGGGATTGGCCGTCCTAAAGTAGAAGCCTCTTTTCAACACGACGTTATTGATGAGATGATTGCGGTTCCCGACGCGGCCAGCGTTGCCACCATGCATTGGTTAAACAATACCATGGGAATTAAAGCCGGCCCCTCTACGGGCACGAACTTATGGGGGGCGCTACGTATTGCCAAGCAAATGAGCGAAAACGGCGAAGCTGGGTCAATCGTTACCCTCATGTGCGATAGCGGTGAGCGTTACTCAGATACTTACTATAGCGCAGAATGGGTGCATGAAACCATAGGTTCACCCGACCCATATAATGTTGAACTGAGTAATATTCCACTGCGATGAAACTTTGCTAACACCATAACGTTCGCAGTTTAAAGTGTCTGTGCGTTGTATATGGCGCAGCACTTTATCTGTAATGTTTATCAATATGCATTGGTTGCAATGTAATTTTACAAGCTAGCCAAATCATTAAGAAAATAAAAACTATCGTTTCAGCGCGGTCGCGTTTACAACATTGTTGTCTATCGACAGTGCTTTCGCATCCACTAATTTATATGTAAAAGTGTGAAGCATAGCAAGAGAGCCGCACTCGATTTAGCGGCTTTCTTTCGACACCTAGCGTCAAAATAATACAGAGAGTTCGAGAAACAACACGTTATATAGTGCTGTCTGTTTCAAATGCATTTTCATTTGAGCGATTCGCAAGTTTTTTGAGAATTGCGAGTAAGAGTAGGTTTTGAAACTCAGGCTCTTTTAAAAGCGAGAACCCCTCTGTTGAAATAATACTCTCAAAGAGAGAGATAACATTTAATAGCACGAGAAACCAAAATGCTATGTTGCCGTAATTTTTCTTATCCATGATTATTTGCCTTTGTCCATGCTTGAATGAAACTAAAAAAGCAGACCAAAGCCTGCTCAATCAATACTAAGGAATTTCTGGCTCGTTTGCACCATCGTAGAATCCGTTGCCAAATCCTCGACCGAAATCATAGGCCAAATCAACCAACGACATATAGGTCAACACATGCCCTAAATAACCGCCGCTACATTGATTTAGTTCTTCTTGATTTAACTCTTCCATAAAATAATTCCTTAAGGTAGTACGAATTCAGCGACATCATCTAACCAACGGTTAGACGTCATTACATGGCTATAAAAATAGCCACCTGCATAGCCAGCGCCGTAACCGATACCATACATAATATCGCCTACTACACCTGCACCTGAGACTGCATCGATTTCGTTAATGTTGAGTTCTTCCATAATAAAGCTCCTTTTTTTCAATTAAAGTAATGTGCAAATGCACTGAGCTAGACTATGACATCAAAGCAATAATGACGACTGTCCATGGGTTGGGTTTTACGTCGTTTTGTGAATTGAAATTTATTTTTCTAGGATGGGCAATGAAGGGGCTTGATGGTGCTAACTGTTTCTCATATTAAGTAGCGCACTCTCTAATCGAGGCAATTTCAAAGGCACACTTGTTTAGCATGGATAGGAAATCTGCGGTGTAGATAGCTAGAGCGCGTGCGGCTTACTCTAGCTACCCTAAGCTCATGTCTTAGTTAAGCTTACCAGCCAACTCGGCGGTTTCTTTCCCCAAGTTTTTTAGCTGCTTTATCGTTTTTTCGTCGGTAATTGCACCATCTTCCATAAGCGAATCAACCTTTGCGATAGCTTTTTGATTTGGCAGTACCATAGTACCTAGGTTTTCAAGTAGCATTCTCAGCACCACAAGTACACGCATACCGCCTAAACCACCGGCAGACGCCGCCATAATACCAGCCACTTTACCGCGATAGGCTTGCAATGGTTTTTCTCCTTCCCCCATGCGCGATGCCCAGTCGATGGCATTTTTTAGCAGTGCGGGGTAACTTGAGTTATATTCTGGTGATGCAATGAGAAACCCATCATGGCTCATGAGTAGCTCTTTAAATGCCTGTGCTCTTTCAGGCATACCAAACTCAGCTTCTTCGTCTTCATTAAATATTGGCATTTGATAATCAGCTAAGTCAATTACAGTAACCTCTGCGCCAGCCTCTCGTGCACCTTCAGCGGCTACGTTCACAATGGCTTGGTTAAATGAACCTTTACGGGTGCTGCCTGCAAATGCAAGGATCTTTGTCATTAAAATTTCCTGTCTCTTTTTTGCGTTGTATTTTTAATCATCTACTTTATAAGAATATATCGGCCTATCGGTTTTAACTGGGATACAAAAATGTTTATTAAAACCAACAAGCCAAGTCTTGGTCGTTTGCATTACGTATAAAAAAAGGCTGACAATCACTGTCAGCCTCTTCAATATCAATATCTATGTTGTACCGCGAACACTACATTTTTTCTAGTGTTTCAATACCTAGTAGAGCTAATCCCTTCTCTAATGTTTTGGCAACCAAAGCTGACAATGCTAAACGGCTGTCGCGTACCGCGGGCTCAATACCGTCTTTTAACATTGGGCAGGCTTCGTAGAATGTCATGAATGCTGACGCCACATCGTAGAGATAAGTACACAACACGTGAGGGGTCGCCTCGCGCGATACCATGCCAATTACTTCTTCAAACTGCATGAGCAGCACAGCGAGCGCATGCTCTTGTTTCTCAACGATGTTAATATCAACTGGCATTGTTGCCATATCAACGCCCGCTTTTCTGAACAAGCTTTTCACTCGGGTATAGGCGTATTGCAGATAAGGCGCTGTATTACCCTCAAAACTTAGCATTGAGTCCCAGTTGAACATGTAATCAGTTGTGCGGTTTTTAGATAGGTCAGCGTATTTCACGGCGCCGATACCCACCTTGCGAGCAACTTCTTTAAGTTCGTCTTCGCTTAAATCGTTGTCACGATCGGCAATCAGTTTGCCTGCTCGCTCAACCGCTTCATCAAGCAGTTCAACCAATTTAACCGTGCCACCGGTACGGGTTTTAAATGGCTTACCGTCACTGCCTAGCATCATACCAAACGGACAGTGCTCGTAAGTTTGCTCTTCTTTCATGAAGCCTGCTTTGCGGCCTACAATTTCAGTTTGTTTGAAGTGCAGCGCCTGGCGAGCGTCAGTAAGAATAAGCGTACGGTCAGCGTTTAATTTGCCGCTACGATAGCGCATTGCCGCAAGGTCCGTCGTTGCGTACAGGTATCCACCACCGGATTTTTGGACGATATAAACGGCAGGGTTACCTTCTTTATCGGCAAGCTCAGGAATAAACACAACCTGCGCACCCTGATCTTCTACCGCAATGCCTTTTGCTTTAAGGTCGCTGATTACGTTGGCCAAGTCGTCGTTATAAGCCGACTCACCCATAATATCTTTGCGGGTAAGGCTTACGTTTAGCTTGTCGTACACTTCTTCTGAGTGAGCAATAGATACATCGATGAACTTTTCCCACAGTGCGAGGCACTGAGCGTCGCCGCCCTGTAGCTTGACAACGTATTCACGGGCGCGGTCGGCAAAGCCTTCTTCTTCGTCAAAGCGAACTTTAGCTTCACGGTAAAAGTCTTCAAGATCAGACAGCGCGGTTTCAGCCACTTCCTCTTGAAGTTTGTCTGAAAGGTGCGCCAGCAACATGCCGAATTGCGTGCCCCAGTCGCCCATGTGATTTTGACGAATTACGTTGTGACCTAAAAACTCTAGTACCTTAACAACGGCATCGCCGATAATAGTAGTACGCAGGTGACCCACGTGCATTTCTTTCGCTAAATTCGGCGATGAATAATCTACGACAATGTTTTGCTCCGGCGACTTTGCAATGCCTAAGCGAGGATCGGTCAACGATAGCTCGCACTGGTTAGACAGCCATGCGTCATTTAGATGAACGTTGATAAAACCGGGGCCCGCTACTTCTAATTTGCTGGCAATATCGTCAAGCTTCACTGTCTCAACAATTTTATCTGCGATATCACGTGGCTTTTGTTTTAGCTGTTTCGCCAGTGCCATAGCGCCATTAAACTGGTATTCACCAAACTCTGGTCGAGCACTGCGCGAAACGGGTACTGGCGCATTCTCTACGCCCATCTCTTGCAGAGCTTCAGTGAAACGATTAACTAATAGTGCATGTATATTCATAATGTATATTTCTTTAATTTTCGCGCGTGTTCGTAAATTGGATATCTGGGTAGCGTTCTTGGGCTAGCTGCAAATTCACCATAGTCGGTGCGATATACGTTAAGTTATCGCCCCCATCCAACGCCAGGTTCTGCTCACCTTTGCGGCGGAATTCATCTAGTTTTTTCTCATCACTTGAGTAAACCCAGCGAGCCGTTGAAACGTTAATATGCTCGTATAGCGCATCTACGTTGTATTCGGCTTTTAAACGAGCCACAACTACGTCGAACTGCAGAACACCTACCGCACCAACAATTAAGTCGTTGTTAGCCAGTGGTCTGAATACCTGAACCGCCCCTTCTTCAGAAAGCTGAATAAGGCCTTTAAGCAGTTGCTTTTGCTTAAGCGGATCTTTCAAGCGAATACGTTTAAATAGCTCGGGCGCAAAGTTTGGAATACCGGTGAAACGATAGTTATCACCTGACGTGAAAGTGTCACCAATTCGAATAGTACCGTGGTTGTGCAGGCCGATAATGTCGCCAGCATACGCTTCTTCTAGCAGTGAACGATCACCGGCTAAGAAGGTCAATGCATCGGAGATACGCACATCTTTGCCTAAACGGCTGTTACGCATTTTCATGCCTTTTTCATACTTGCCCGACACAATACGACAGAACGCAATACGGTCGCGGTGTTTCGGGTCCATGTTGGCCTGAATCTTAAATACGAATCCGCTGAACTTTCCGTCAGTGCTTTCGATAGTACCTTCTTCTGTCTCGCGGCCTAGTGGCGCTGGCGCCCATTCAACCAAACCATCAAGCATGTGGTCTACGCCAAAGTTACCCAATGCTGTGCCGAAGAATACGGGCGTCAACTGACCTTCACGGAATAGCTCTTGATCAAATTCATTTGATGCGCCGCGCACAAGTTCAAGCTCGTCACGCAAGGTTTCAGCAAGATCGCTACCCACGGCAGTATCGAGTTCAGGATTATCTAACCCCTTAATGATACGAACCTCTTGGATAGTGTGACCGTGGCCGCTTTGATACAAAATAGTCTCATCGCGATGCAGGTGATATATACCCTTAAAACTCTTACCACAGCCAATTGGCCAAGTAATTGGCGCACACAATATATCAAGCTCGGTCTCCACTTCATCAAGCAGCTCCATGGGATCCCGAATATCACGGTCAAGCTTGTTCATGAAAGTAATGATAGGTGTATCGCGTAAGCGAGTGACTTCCATTAACTTACGAGTTCTGTCTTCTACACCTTTCGCGGCGTCGATTACCATAAGGCACGAGTCAACGGCTGTTAGCGTACGATAGGTATCTTCAGAGAAGTCTTCGTGCCCCGGAGTATCCAGCAGGTTTACCAAGTGGTCGCTGTAAGGAAACTGCATGACCGAGGTAGTTACCGAGATACCACGCTCTTTTTCCATCTCCATCCAGTCAGACTTAGCATGCTGACCTGATTTTTTACCTTTTACAGTACCGGCGGTCTGAAGCGCACGTCCGAACAACAGTACTTTTTCAGTAATGGTGGTTTTACCCGCATCCGGGTGAGAGATGATAGCAAAGGTCCTTCGCTTATTGATTTCATTAAGAAAATCTTGGTTTGCCATGTATAAATTCTTTTAGTTTGTACACGGATTTGTACACACTTTTGGAAGTACTCTCTTTTCAGTTCTTCGCTTGTCAAATCC
>Ga0115005_10001624_pt1 | contig 17937 bp, 18 predicted proteins | sample ArcOceMetagenome_FD_87163 | JGI IMG/M metagenome (GOLD analysis project Ga0115005, IMG submission 87163) | Marine eukaryotic phytoplankton communities from Arctic Ocean - Arctic Ocean - Greenland ARC118M Metagenome | ecosystem: Environmental > Aquatic > Marine > Oceanic | place: Arctic Ocean... | reverse complement strand
GCAAACATAGAGAGATGTAGATGGCATGAAAAACATAAATGATTTATTTTATATCACTCTTCAACAACCACTACAATTTGAAATTATTGATTTTTAACAGAAAATTTGATGATCGGCAACTCTTCTTATATCCCTTGCTTATATGTTGTTGTTGCCTCATCCCATTTTGGGAACGCCCCACTCCACTACACTCGCTCGTCGCTGACGTGGAGATGCGGGGCTGGCACGCAGCGCAGGCAGCTACCATTCGTCGTGTGGAACCGAGCCCTGAGATGGTTGGTCATTATTCCAAACGCAGCAAACATAGAGAGATGTAGATGGCATGAAAAACATAAATGATTTATTTTATATCACTCTTCAACCACTTCAATTGTGTACAAAATTGATTGATTTATAACAGAAAATTTGATGATCGGAAACTCTTACTTATATAATGTGTGCTCTCTCATCCTATGAGTGAAATATTGTGAGATAATGTGATCAATAATGGGTAAACTCTTGCGTACCAACAATAACACCTATCTAATAACTCACCTTTCCAAATATTGGCGTTCTGTGCTTGTTGCTAGTATGAAGCGTTTTCTCAGAAGCGACAGACTCTGCTTCACCAGCCCATGATGCAATACTAGTATCACCTGTAATGAAACGACTAATGTTTGATGAATGACCCGTCATTGTAGACATGGCGAAACTTGTATCTGCACTCATAATCTCTGAATCTTCATTGATCACGCTCAAACCATTAGCAATGTCATATGATACAACCTGCATACCGTCATCGTCATCATTTGAAGGAGCACTGGGACGATCCTCTCTAAGTCTGCTAGGGCTGTAAAAGTGTGCTTCTTCAATGTAGTCCCTATCAAGACCTGTTCCATCACAAGCACCAAAACAATTCTGGGAATTGAACACCTTTTTGAACAAGACGAACCCTGCGACGATTCCAACTATGGCACTGAATAGCGCTCCAATAATAACTTTGGACATGATGGTCATCCCCGTCTTTGGGATAGTACTTCCATCGCCATTGTCGAACGTTCCTCCTGAAGGCACTTGAATTTCAGGTAATACTATTTTCGGACCTTTGTAAGAAATTGACATAAGATTCTGAATCCTGGGAGTCAAAAAAAAATCTGTTTTCATTGCTTCGTTGATGACATATCGTGATGCATAGCGTACGTTTTCAAGGTCGGCATCAGTGCTTAGAAAAACAGTCAAGGAACCATGTACCACTGTACAGATATTGTTTATTGAAACACATTTGGCTATTGAATTTCGATTAAAGAAAGTGAGCATTTGATGTGAGCGATGACGATAACACGAGGTGTGAAACATGTGAACCTTGGTGATCAGGGGCAGCGGCTTAAAAAGACTTACTTAGCTCTGACGGCCTATCGCGTGGGTTGGAATTAATGGCAACTATTCCCAATGTTTGTCTATCAAATGGATGATCAGTTTCCCACTGAACGTCCATGTCCGTTGCAAGATTCTTGTGTTGTTTGATACATGGAAGCACTGCTTCTGAAAGTTTCAGCAGAATCTCCCCCTCAATATTCTCAATGATGGGATATATGTCTTTGTCCATATCAGTTTCCATTGAGAATGTATAGGTAAGATCTAAAAATCCGGTGTAGGAATCAGTGCATGACAATTCCTGAGGAAAGGATGGTGTGTTCGTGTCAATACCCTCTAAGTGCCTATTATTGGTAGGCGAGGAATTACGTGTAGTTCTTGTGGAAACAATGCCTGCATTGACGGCGGTGCTCATGAGAGCAAGAGCACCGAGAAAGCGAAATGTTCGTAAAGATTCCATATTGACTGAGATCGTTGTGAAATGAGATGCTTGTTCCGTTGTGCGTGATGACTATGATACAGCAACAATGTTCCAAATGTGATGCACGAATATGATAGCTGTGTGTTTAGTGCATACAACAAGTATGGTTCAAACAGTTCAAACTCCGTTGTATCAAGGTCAGAGATAGAAGGCTTGTTAAATTTCAAATCTCCGTTGAGCGATCCCAGGAAATTCAAATCTGGGGGGCTATAATAAAAACGGGAACATCCGAAACAAAAAAATATGGGGGGTGGGAATATGGGAGTCATTTTAAGTTGAACACCCTCTGTGCCTGTTTTTGTTTTCCGAGATTGACATGACACCGCTTGTTGAAGTTTGAAAGTCCTACTCGGCGTATCATATCTCTCTGGAAATGAATCTTCAACAACAAACCAAAAGAGAGAGAGATGTTGATAGCTGAATCAAAAACCCATTCACTATTCAACATGACCATATGGTTTTTCCTTACTTTGTTGATGAAATTATAATATTATGTGCCACATGCACAACCAGTATGAATACAGAAATAGACAGAAGTCAAGAATCAAATTGAGCGAAATGGACACATCACATCACCAGTATCAGTATCAATATCAAACTATCCCCAACGATGAAGAGCTTGGGTCAAACTCAAACCACGAAGAAGAACGGGAAAAGGCCCCGGAATGGAGACAACCTGCTATACTAATCTGCTCGATCGCATCATCAATGGCTTTATTCGCGACGTTAATTTGCATATTTGTTTTGGTACGCAAGAGATGACAGTGGATCTTTTTACTGCACAAAGACTGAAAACGGAACGTTATTGGTCAACTGGGTGGTCATTTCAGTCATTCCGTTCCGACACAAAGCATATTTGGATATTTGTACTTTCGCTCAAACGAGAAAAAATTGGTTCCACGATAGTACCAAATAGTACCATAGCCGAATTAACCATTAGGATATTCAATACGTGCACCAAATATCAATTTGCAATAGAAAGAGAACGATGCCTTAACCTGAATGTGTAAATTTATATACGTATGCTACAGATCTTTTCAGACACGCCTTTCCAATGCGCATTTGAGAAAGTTGATTTCACCTTTGTGATCATTAGAGGACGGATGGTCTTTTTCATTTTTCATGGAGTAAGAAGACTGAATCCACTCAAAATTTCGAGCTGAACGGACTGTTGTTCTGCTCCTCTCATTCCAATGTGTCAAACCAAGCACAACTTTCGAAGATTCCTTTGGCAATTGGCTTGTATAGTTGTACCTCTTTTTCCTCGCCATCTTTTCCTTCTTCGAGAATTTCTTTTTGAGCTTCCTCCCGATAATATTCACAGCACTGTTCTTTTCAGCCATGAAATCACTGATTGAGACATCGGGAGGGACACCAGTCAGCATGTAACGGACAGTAGTACCAATAGAATAAGCATCGGCAGTCATGCCATAGTCTGAAATTGCATCGGCAAGTGATTGCTCATGATTTGTTTTCATTTTGAAATCTCTATTTTTTCCAGAGGAGGATACATTCAATAATACCTTCTTGGAAAATCCCCGGATACCCTTGAGCATCTCAGGAGCAGCATAGTTTCGGTTACCAACAGCAGAAAGTCCACGTACTTTCTTATGGGAAACAGAGGTGGACATTGACAAAGAACTATCTTTCTGTTTTGAAGCATCGTCTTCAACAATGGCATGATCAATATTTGATCGCCCAAAGAATTCATCGCCTGGTGCTGGTTTTACTTCTACAGAATGCTTGTATCCATCAATATCATCTGGATGCAATGGACGAGCGAAACCAAAGTCAATCAGTTTGATGTTCCAAGTATGTTTCTTTGCAGCATCGTCTCCATCGACGTCGTCTGACCAACATGCTTCAAATCCTTCTAGTTTGGCACCAGAAACGACTAAGGTTTGATCGACAAGATTCGGTCAGTGTCACGAAGCGTCATGTGAAAATGTATTCATGTATTCAAACCTACGTACCAATATTGTCTGGCTTGATGTCTCTGTGGATGACGCCGCGACCATGCAGGAATGACACGGCATCGATCAATTGTGCCGCTAATTGTGTGTTTTTAAGAGCAAGCGAGACATTCTGTGAGTTTCGTCCGTGTACACGTACTAATAATGGAAACACAAAATAAAGAATGAGCAAACCTACCGATTTCTCTAGCCAAATAGATACCCGGGGCTCCTCCATGTTTCAATATTTGCTCCAGCGTAGGTCCACGACAGTATGCTAATACCATACAAAACGGAGACGCTTCAGGCGTATTCTTCTTCTCGTCCTCAGTCTCCTCAATTTTATGCAGCAACTTGACTATGCGATGGTGGGAAATTTCCTGCAAGACCTCAACTTCTCTATGGAAATAACCTGATTCTGACATCTTTGCAAAGGCAGTCGTCTTTTTTGATGATGGATGCCCAACGATCTTGATGGCGACTTGTCGTTCTCCTTCATGTTGGGTTTTAGAGCCTTCTGAGGTTGATTCTGCTAGCCAAACTGTTCCGAATCCACCTGTTCCTAGCGGTTTCAAGGGATTATACAGCTGACGGGCCTCAAGTGGCCAAGATGATGGAATCTCTTTCATTGTCCCTAGTTTTAGTGCGAAAGACGAAAGACAAAAAAAGACATGCATACTGCTTTACACCATTTACACCTACCGTACTAGCTTTTTACACGCGTAGAAATTCAACTTCTTTCGAAATTACAAAGAAGATAAAAAGACATTCATACTTGATTCATATTGAATATATTGAATTTCTACCGGGGGGTGTAAAGCTACACCCACCACGTAGTAGATGTAAATGGTGTAAAGTGATGTCTTTTTTGCCTTTTTCTTGTCTTTTGCTGACACCAAGCTGACACTTTCAACTTTTACTTGTGTGTGGAGTTGAAGATGATCAAGCATAATATAATATGGATCCAAGATCAGAATGATTGCATTTTCATGATTTTAGAGTATTCCGGGACGTTCACCTCCTCTCCCTCCCCCGTCTCTTCCCCTCCCCAGTAGTGACGTTGTTGGGAGCAAAAAGGCAAAAAGGATCCCAAAACGCATCATAATAATTCCACTTCACCGATCCAGCCAGACGGTTCTATTAGACAACAGTTGAACAAGAATTGCACACATCAAAATGAAAAATCTTAAGTCAATCCTAGTCATTTTCCTGGCATCTCAAACCCAAACTGGCGCCTTCTTGACGCCAGTGAGAAAGAACCACAAAGAAGCTTTCAAACTTTTTTCGACAACCACAAAATCAGCCTTCCCAGAAGGTCTCATCAATGTTGTACAGATAGACCCTAGCACATATGGTACAGATGACGACCAGGTGATGCAACTCGCATCATACCGCAATCAACGAACATCCCCAGAGCAAATGATCGCTGCCCAACAAGCTAAACGTGATTCTTTTGACCCCGTCCAAAGTGCGTTACAAGGAGTGAAAATAGGTGTAGGTATTGGAGCAACAGCAGGTATCATCAGTACTATTGGCGCAGAAAATGGAGCCACTCTGCAGGATCAAATATTTATTGGACTGAAGAACTTTGTAGCTATTGGAGGAACATTGGTGCGTAGAAAATTTGCTACAACATCTGTTTTTAGAGTGAAACAATCCTAATCAATATGTGCTACACCAGGGATCTCTATTAGCATACAATAATTACTCTGGAAATCGGGTGTATGTCATGGAAATGAAAGAAGCGGTTAACCGACTAACTGTTGACTTTGTAGCTTCTTTGAAGATTTCTCAAGATATTGGTTTTGCTGCATACCTTGAACCGAGCAAGGCTCTGACATTCAAGAATGGGAGATTTGAAGGGTGTAACGGTATTGTAGGGTGCGTTGATTGTCAATTGCGCAATTCGAAATTCAATAAAGAGTTGGAAGGTGGTGTTGTAATTCGTGACTATCCTGGGTTGCCTGCACATCTTCATGTTAAGAATATGGACGTTGATGAGACAGTAAGAAGGAAGGGAATCGCAAAGCAACTAATGGAATCGTTGGAGGAATGGGCACGTGATGACACTGATGCTGAATTGCTAACTTTGGAAGTTAGAGATGACAACGCCGGTGCTATTAGCCTTTATGAAGGCTTTGGATTTGTGAAAGATACCACTACGAAGAGGAAAACTCGTGGAGGTTGTTCTTTTATGGTGAAGAAGTTGTAAAATTCAAAGAGGACTAACGGTGGCTACGATAGACATCTATAGCTTTTTGCAAAAACTCTAAGTTGTGGCAGTTATCCAACCATACAAGTAACGAAGTCGACGACATGATGATGACCTCATATCACATTTGATAAGATTCTTCTGATAGGATATTTTGCTAATCCTGTATATATCATTACCTCCATTCTTTTGTTTTCACATTATGAATTGTTTCTCATTGTTGAATTGTACAGAATGTCAGCTATGCAAATGAAATCCCAAGCCAAGGCAACAGGCATGGGACTTTGCGACCACAGAAGCCAATGCATTCCTAAAGCTGCCACAAATAATGATCCTTGTGACGAGCCCATCGTCATCCACAGAAGCAAAGGGAAAAAAGACGAAGGCGAGTTTAAAAAGAACCTATTTCATATTGGGAAGCCCTCTCCGACCAGTCACCAGTGACCCTCCCACCTGAAATAAACCCGAAGCCAATTCATGGCAATAAACTCCTCTAAAAAAATCATCAAAACCACCCTACCGAACTCCCGCTACACACAGTACTTGTAACAACGGTTTGACGAGGCAAATATCAAAACAGGCCAAAAGCAAAAGCAAGCACTGAGAAATCATGTGGCATTTACGCAATAAAGCTATTCAAATGAACAGCTTTATGGCAAGGTAATCGAAACAAATACTCTCGCTGTCGTCATCGTTTGAGACAACAGTTTGAGGCAAAAATAGGCCAAAAGGAAAAGCAGTGATGTCTGAGAAATCATGTGGCATTTACGATCTCGTTTATTTCGATTACCTTTCAATAAAGCTATTAATAAAATGAGCAGCTTTATCGAAAGGCAATTGACACAAATACTCAAAGCAAACGAATAATGATACAAGAGAAATTTATTCATTGCTCACGACTGACTCACCATGGTGCTACAATATCTCCATCACCCGCAATAGTGCACTTCTTTCGCTTCTTGGTGGCAAGCTGTCCACAGGCTGCACTCTCGTCATCACCACGAGTGGTCCTAATATAAGTCTTGACACCTGGATCGATAAGAAACTTTTGAACCGTGGCAACACTTTCATCTGATGCGTGTGTGCCTTCCTGAAGAGATTATCATGTACTATTAGAAGTGTACCGCAACAATCTGTTATTCCTCCTCCAGGTAAAGAGAATGCATCATGTTGTCATGTTGAGATGACCCGTTTTGACACGGACCATTGAGACTTCGATCCGAGCTTCGGAAGTATCAATACATAGATTGCTTCTTACAAAAGATTATTCAACGAGAGCATCATCGTCATCAATCTTCAGTATTATCGAATCTTTCGTAATAGCCTCGAACGTATTCCATCAGATATATATAATGGCCTCTAATAGCGTTTTAGAGGTACGCACGCCTCGGGATCCTCTCCGAATCCTGCACAGAGGAGGTTCTGCAAACTTTCTGCAAACTCGGACAGCTGTAAGTAGCACATAACTTGCGGAGCCTGCACTTTCTCATTATAAAAAAATAATTTAACATGTACGTGAACTCCAAGACTGCCACTGCAGCTCTCCTTCTCGCAACCTCAACTGCCTTTGCAAAGGATGGAGCAGTCCATCCTCACAGAATCTCTTATGAGGCACTGAGCGCGGATCCTCTCCATACCGAGAACAGGTCGATTCTTATTGAATCGCTTTCAAAAGAGGGCATTGTTTCAGTAACCGGTATCCCTGGGTTTGGGAAGACCAAGCGAGACCTGATGACCCACCTGCATGCCTGTATGATGGATCAGGGTGATGATGTTCCCCAACAGATCTTCCAAGATGGTACCGTGCGCCGTACTCTCGCAACTGTGACTCTTCCAGGTGCCGGAGCTCAGCCTGTGGCATCGGTATCTGAATATGCTGCCGAATCTGAATCGTGCCAAAGCTTCAACAAACACCTTGATTCCTTCCGCGCAAGTGTAGACAAAGCTACTGTTGCTTTTGCAGATAGACTCTCCTTTGAAATGGGGTCTTCTCTTCCTACGCCTCTCATGAGCACCAAGGATGGAAGTCAAGACTTTCATGACATTAAGGAAGTCGTTGCTTCCGGTGAACACTTAGAGCACTTTCACTCGTACCAAAAGTTAGATGGCAGTGAGACTCAGAAAGAAACTATTGAGCTTCATGCAGATCAAGGTTTCTTCATCTCCTTCAGTCCTGGACTTTTAGTGTCTCACAAGGTAAATCAAACTCCCGATCTTTCCCAGCCATTGGTAGTTTCTGAAGGGTTCTACGTTGAGAACTCGGATGGACACCGTTCCTTGCTTCAGTTTGATGCTGAAGATGATCTTGTCTTCATGATGGGAGATGGAGTCAACCAGTAGTAAGTACTTATGTCGCCCATACAGTGCTCGTAGATTTGATCATTTGTATGCCAAGAATCATGACTCGATTCCAGCACTGTTTATTCTATTTGTTGCCATCACTAAAGATTTGTATCACCATTCACTACTCATAGCATCAATAATAAGCTTACCAATAATGGTAGTTCAATGCAAAAGAAGCTCCGTGCAACTCCTCATGCTGTATCTCTTACTGCACATGACGATTCCCTCGCTCGCGTTTGGTACGGTCGAATGATCTTACCTCCCAAGGATGCCTACAGCCCAACAATGGGTACAAGTTATGGCGACGTTCGACAGCTCTTTATCGATACTCCCCAGGCGGACATTCCTTCTGGTCTTGGATGTTCTTCCATTGATATGAAAGCTATTGATGGTGGTTCAAGATTTCTAGATGGCGATGAAGTAACCGTTGGGTGTGCAGACGATGAATTGTATTGCTGGTTTAGATGCATGCCTCTAGCTGACGTCGGCCTCACTAAGGATACCTGTGCTGAGCAGAATCTTAATCTTCAGTGCGCCAGTCCTCGTGATCAAGTCGTTTTGGACGGTAAAAACCATGGAGATTTTTATCCTTCTTGTACCAATTCTACACAAAATGTTACTGATTACCCAGCCATTCCTGGCCAACCAGATAATTGTGCTGACACTTGGGAAAGCTTTTACATGGACGATTCTTACGATCACAGCTTTAATCTTACTGGAAAAGGTGATGGAGCTTTCCTCATGTGGTCCGTGGTCGATGGAAGTATCAAGGCTCGTCTCGCATTCAACAACGTCTTTGGCTGGCTTTCAACTGGTTTTGCAGACCCTGATGGTAAACATAAAGGAATGAATGGAGGTCATATAGTCATGGCTGTTCCTGGAGGAAACTACTCTGCTATCACTGGGCTCAACCTCGATGTAGAAGCCTCTGTAGGCTCATATGTCATTGATTCAGATGGCTCTGCATTCCGTCATTGGGTCGACACTAAAGGACCTGCCACCAACGCTGCAGTAATGTCGACAGATTGCTTCACCGCTATTTCTTTCGAAAGCGATAATATCAATGGAAAAAAATTTAATATTGAAGGAAGCGATGAGATGATCTGGGGGGGTAATGGAGAAGATCATTTCATGGGACACCATGGAAGACTCAATCGTGCCAGGTTCACTGTTGAGTGGTCTACTGGAGTGGCAGAATTATATGTGCCCCCGACTGCAAGTCCTACTGTGAGTCCTACTATGGAAGGAGGTACCGATATGACAAGCGCCTCTCCTCGTGGCAATTTTGCGTTCTTGTCTGCATTCTTTACCTTGACTTCTATTATGTATTTGTTCATTTAAAAAATGAAAAATCGACCAACTATTTGACGTGATTATTCTATTAAATAAAATTGAGCCGTACGTGTGTACCTGGTACGTTAAACATGTGCTGAGTTTACTGATAAAAGTAAATGAAATGAAAAGTACGTGTACTTGTAGTGGCAGGGATTCAAACATCAACGTTTTCCAGTGTTCACAAAGAAGCAATGTGTATTTTCATTGTTACTGGTAGATACGTTCACCTAAAATATCATGCTTCGTGTTCTTCCTCAAGTGCAAGATCGCTTTCCTGACTGACATCTTAGCATACTTTACTTTTGCCAACAGGCACCTCTGCGGATTCAAATGCCTTTGGCGGATTCAAATGCCTTTGGACCAAACAAGGACAGGAGCACAGGCAGAAGAACGAGAACATGCATAGCACCCAAACTCACAGTGACTGCAAATTGCTGCGAGAGAATTTTGAACACATAAGAGGAGAATAATAGAACGACAACAAACAAAAATGTTGTTGTTGCGCCTCAACACTGCTGCGCCAATGTCAGCCAATGACTCCAATACACGTCTATCTTTATTGTCACCACCCTTCATTATTAAACAGTGACCGACATGAGCACTGTAATCAGTAATCAATGGATAGACCGACAGCAAGAACAATATTGATCACACTGACAGAATCGATAGCTATTCCAACATAGTACATTGCGCCCAAAATCTCAACGATACATGCAGTCCCACATTCGTAAAGAGTTCTTGTCTGATGATCTTGAATCCCTCCACGGCGAAAAATCTTTCCGAGTAGATGCAAGTGTCTGCTGGAACATCATCGCCCCAAGATTCTACCGATGCTCTGTACTCATCCATTGCTTCGATTTGCTTATCAGAATCATCAATGACATCTCCATTCCTCTTTTTCTTGGTGAGTGATACAAGCTCAGATGATACATGAATTGCGAGCACCTCAGATTCCTTCATCTTCAGAATATTTGATATCCTGGAAATATTTTGAACCTTCTTTTGTCAAAACATATTCCTTCAAAGTGGTGACAAAAAGTACTTCAGCTGGCCAGTCATCATCACCAAGGGCTGCATTACCAAGAGTAGATTGTTTAAGGATCCACCCATGACGATTTAATGGGCACTGTCGGTAGTAGGCTCAGCAATGTATGGTTTCTTGTCTGAAAGACTCTTCAAGCGATCATCCAACGTGGCAAGAATATCTTGTTTCTTGTAGATTTCAGAACCGTCCTCGAACACGATAAAAACATCAACGCCTGTAGAAGAAGAATATGCGTCTATTCTATTCACAAACCTTGTCAAGTAACTATCTGGAGGGACGAAACTACGCTCAGTGTTTCTAACAGAAATATTCATGGCTCCCTACACGTACGGTATACAAATGAGATACTGTATGTTCAAAAGAAAGGCCAGTGGTACCGGTAGACAAAAGATCAAGTGAGAATTGTTGAGATTCATCTCCTCATAAATGCGCACAAAGTGCTTTGACTTACATAAATACCAAACCCAAGGATACAAGAGAACAAAACAATGACGACAAGTTTTCCAATCTTTACAAAATAGCAAAGTAACGAGATATTCCTCCTTCTTCATACTATTGTGCATCCTCCTCTTCTGGATTGGCATTCTTACGAGTCAAACAACACAAACACTCTCTACGGTTATCCCTCTGGCGACGCTCATCAAGGACCAAAGTAGCTGCAATATCCATAAGAAGACAATACCAATAGCTGCATAAGCACAGCAACTAGCCAAGGCAGGTAATCTGGACGACGCAGAGATACCGAATGCAACCAAATCCGTCAACGAAGTGACTGTGATAGATGCTCCAGCACGTGCCATAGCCCTTGCACTACGTTTAGTAATATCCTCATTCGATTCAGAGTTTCTGGGTACCTTGCGCTCGCGGTTGAATGCATTCACAATGACAAACGCATCATCTACACCAACTCCAAGAAGGATGAAAGGAAGCAAGGAATGTACCGTACAGGTCCGTAAAAGAGTCCGAAAGCTGACGAGAGACAGAAATATTGGGCAGGATTCCTCGTGACCTTCACTGTGTGCATAAAACACGAGGGTGTGATGAGTTTGGATATTGGTACATGCATATTGCATGCATGCATGCATGCGAGCATGTATGAGACATAATAAGCGTTCAGAAAATGGTAATAAAGAAAATGACTTCTTGAAGATGCGGAATATTTCAAATTGTATTGCGCGAAAACATGTTCAATTTTCAAAATTGGGGGCTTATTTTCCCTCAATTTCCCCCCTCGCCATTCATTACCCCTTACTATTTCTTGAATTGCAGACGAGACCGTCTCAAGCTCTTGTGTTTGTACTAGCACTACCGCAGTCAACAAATTGTTCACGATGGTAAGAATCTCCACCCTTTTGCAAGCTCCTACGCAACAATAAAACCGAGATTGATTCAAGTCCCTGTAGATGATGGTATGGAGGAATGAAGCGATCGAATGGTTCCTTTGACGGCATTTTGGAGATGTGGGACGGAGACAGGCAGACGTTGTACTAGTGTCGTCGGCGATATAGAGAATGAATGGCAACTTACCTAAGTGTACACTGTCGAACACCACATCTTGATACAATGTCCAGTTGAAAGATACAATCTATCGAATTCGGATAAAAGGCGGTTATGGTGGTTTGAAGGCGGTGATGAAATTGGAAAGAGAGCATAAGACAAAGACGTGTGTTTTGTCCTCTGTTATGCCATGTGCATTCTTGAGGATGGATACCGAGATGCATGAAAAACAAAGAACAACAAATAACTTGAAGCTAACATATTACTTTCTCCCTTTACAGCCTTCCCAAAAGACTTTCCGCACCAAGCGCACTCTTGCCAAGAAGCAGAGACAGAATCGTCCTCTTCCCCAGTGGATCCGTCTTCGTACTGACAATACCATTAAATACAACGCAAAGAGGCGTCACTGGCGTCGTACTAAGCTTGGTCTCTAAGCTAGTAGAAGAAAATGGTACCAATTGGAATTTATCTTTTGGAGATTATTGTTGGTGTGAGGAAGAGTTTATATATCTACGAGACTAAATATCGACGATAATGCTAATAAAGTACATTTCACTGTGAAATAATGGTTGTTGTACTTTATATGTTGTCAATGCTGGATATGGCATTAAGTTTTCACCAAGCAAGAGAATCATTTCCACTACTCCTGGCACGGTGTGACATAAACACCACTACAATCCACGTCGGTAAATGTGATGACCTTGAAATAGGGATTTGACTCAGCTATCTTCTTTAGCCATTCATTACAAGCGCCGCATGGCTTGAGTGGGTTTATATCCTGTATTGAAGTGCGTCCAACCATAGAAAAGAGAGAGTATATGAGATGAATTGAATTTCTATTTGAAATTCTTGCTTAAATTCTTCTGCATATTCAGATGAAAAAACTCAAACTTACATCCGGGGATTGCACGATTACTGTGCGCTTCTTTTTTCTTCGAAAGATGCCTGATTTTGATTTCTGATGTTTATCATTGCCCGTTTCTCCACCTGCATAGAGTTTGATTTTGCGTACTGGTGTACTCACTCCAGACGGAGGATCGAAAGCCGCCGTCGACGCCGTCTCTGCAATTACTTCAGGAATGGGTTGTGTTGTAAATAGCCCTTTCTTCCCAATGACTGGAGGAGGACTCTCTGGTACCTTTTCATTGCTTGACATCTGTTCCCAAGATTCATCGGTTTCATGTGAATCACTGCCCTCTACTATGCTCGCGAAACTACCGATACTCAAAGATCTTCTCATATTTTCCGGTCTCTGATATCGTGACAACTTTTCTTCAACCTCTGAAAAAAATGTTGATGTATCTCTTGTCCGAGATTGTTCCTTAGCATCAATGACGGTACATTCATTTGCATTTGTTCCAGGAGGCGGACTTGGTAATTGAGGAGGCGAAGCTAGTAACGTGCTTTCATTTGGCAATGTTACTGCTAATACTGCAACCATTAATAAATCTTGCCTTCTTAGACTTTGGTCTGATGCCAAAGCTGTGCCTATCACGTTTCTCTCTGCACAAAGCGACCCTGTCGGCATTGACACTTTGATGGACAAGCAACGCATGAGAAACTTCAATTTTTAGAGAGCAAAATATAGTCTGGTGATAATTCTTACCTTCCATGTTCATCCCCGTATACATAATGAGACCTTTACCAGGACGATTTACCAGTAATACAGCTGATGGACAATAGATATAATAGAGCATATAAGAAAGGTGAGTTACAGAGAAAAAGACCACCTGGTGCTACAAATATGGCATGAAATACATAAATAAGTAACTCAAATCCGTACTCCCGACGCACTTATACATATCATAGTCAAAGTAAGTTGCTTCTTACCTAGCACTGGTTTCCTTGTTTTACGGAGCCAAAAGTTTTTAATATCATTGTCTCCTTCAAGGTTTTTGATAAAACTTTGACGAAACCTTTTCATTTCATCTACAACCATTTGAACATCTGAACCAGTCTTTTGCACTTCCATCGCCGGCGCTGTCTCCATGCTTTCAAAAGAGTGAACTTCGATATCATCATCGCAGATTTTATTATCATGCCAGAATGTTTTGAGCTGCCAAAAATGGAAATAAGTTGGCCTATAGGAACGAAGACTGGATTGGATTGCATGAGTTCTAGCTGCCGCCCCATCCGCAAACGATAATGTGACTGAAAATGAATGTTTCCAGTCAGGATCAAAGGAGTTTGTTGAGGTTGCTGTTGTTGCCCAATCGTTGTCTGCCACTTCATCTATCACAAGATGTACGTACATTCAAAAATCAAATAAAGTGAGTGTAAATCTGCCAAAGATGTTTCTCACGAAAATAATGGAAAGTAGCCGACGTACCTGGATACCTTTCACCTCGAGCATGAGCATCACGATAAGCATTGACACATGGTAACAGTTCCTTTGTTGCGAATGTGATATTTTCATCGCAACGAAATATTTCTCGTTGCGAGTGAAGCCTTTTGCATCGATCCCAGAATTATAAGGTGAGAAAGGTGAAAACAAATGAATGAGAAGTTCATCAACTTTATAAAAGATACTAACCTCACTACAACCACATCCGGGTATAGGACCTTGATGAAAAACTCCATCAATTCGGATATCGTTTCAGTTGAATTGCCAGTCATGGAATGCGTCCAATTTCTCGGCGTACCTACTCCGCTCACTAAAATCAACACCTTCTTCACATTCATCTTTCCGGTAGATCCATATTTGTCTGAGATTTGAGCATTCCACCTTCTCAGTAAACTGGATAATAAGGGGAAGAAAATTGCATCCATGTACAATGGTTTTGAAGTGTCATTTGATTCTTCAGACGAAACATTGTCACTTTCACCATTTTTTCGCTTTGGAGTAGAAATAAACGGCACATTTGTAGAACCCGTAAAACCCTCAATCTTGGCCAAGTCTTTACCCCTCACTCGCAGTGAATTCATGTCTTCCGAACTCAAATCTAAATTTGTCTCCTCGTTTGTTCCGATCTTCTCTTTGTTCTCCTCCACTAGTTGGGATAGATTGAATCCAACAGGAAGCAACACCTGTCTCTTTGGCGTCACCAACGAAAACCTCGGTGTTATATCACTTCTTTCATACCTTGGGAATGAAATCATGTATGAAAGCAATTGCTGTATTTTAGCCTTTTGTTCCTCTTGTTGATGCTGATCGAGACCTTCCTCTATATCTAGACAAGAGCGGAACACGGATAGGATCCGACGACAAAACATATCGAATGCAGAGAATCGCGGACGACACAAGGCATGCGCCGCCTCGCTTTTGAGATGCGACCCAGGTGACTTGGCATTGCCATCCAGATTGGTATTTGAATCCATGTTTTTGTGTTTGCTTTCATCGGGTATACCCAGAGAGAGGACCATGTCTGTATGCGAAACATTGTGCACGAGCATCTCCACGTATCTTTGGTTGGGAACTGAAGCTGTGCTAGTTTCAGAATTCTGCGTGAGAATGCTATTACTTCTACTTCGACCAAGACGTTCTGATTGTCGCTGCGATATCATGGAGGGATTTATAGGCAGCGCACTTGTACTGGTGCTTGCGTCATGGAAGACAATTGCATTGGGACTTTCAATTTGCACTTCATTTCCAACTTCTGCATTGTTTTCATGTTCGTCATTCTCCAAATGGTCGTGATGGATATTATTAGAATCTTCATAATCATTGCCACCGTCATTGTCATCGCCATCGCCGTTATCATTTAGAATCAAGTACAAAAAGGGCATTGCAATAGAAGCTTGCCTCCCACGAAGTTGAGCTAAAATGTAGAGAATCAGAACCGTCGACCAATCAATGCGTTTCGAACGACGTTTGATTTTGGACAGAATGGGTTTCAGGTTGAAACGTGTAGGTGTAGCATTCGATACAGATGCAGATGCACTTCCGTCCTCTTTATTGTCTCTCCCATGGATTAGACGGTGTGCCATAGCGTAGCCTATCCCGGATGACAGTCCTACCAGGATACTTGGTAGAAGTGAAGATGAAGATTGTGCTGGCGGTTTCATTTTCTCAAATTTCAATCGGTGAATGAATGAATCGTTCGTAAGAGAGAAAAATGGATTAATCAAGTTCGTTCGTATAAAATACAATACAACCGCAGGTAAGATGTTGAATGATTCTCAATAGAATCCCAGTGCGCACGTAGAGTCGAATTTCGAATTGTTCTTGAAGTCATTTTCTTCGTCTTTGTTCTGAACAAAAACGAAATTGAAATGAAGAAGAATCTTCTTCAAGTGACTAAATTCGAAATTGAATCACGATTGAAGCAATCAATCATCGGCATAACCCTGTACGTGTAGGTGTTTTTTTTTAAATTGAAGATCCCTTTTTATGCGTCACCTCTTCTTTCTTCAACAACAAACTTGTGCACTTTCCAGCCACCGCCGACTAGCTAGACTGTCAATTGAACGTATCTTCTTGCTTGGATCTTCCTCTGGCTTCCTTCTTCATCGCTTGTGTTTCATTCCTTTGTACACCTTTCTCTTTTACAACAATTGATTTGATTATTGCAACAGTCAGTCTTCCCAATTACAACCAAAAAAGCACTTCTATAAGATCATGGTTAAATTCACAATCGCCGCAACCGCATTCCTCGCTGCCACAGCGAATGCTTTCGCACCCAACGCTGCGAGACAAACATCCATCACCACTTCAACATCCCTCAATAGTGCTGTAGAATCTCCTCTCGCACCTCTCACCATCTGGGGAAATGACATTCAGGATATCGCAACAACTCAAAAGCAATACAAAAAGGGGAAAAAACCAGACTTTGCACCCACCATCTCTGCAAAAGCTCTCAATATTGCTGGAGATAAGGAGGCACAGCTCGAATACGCCAGGGCAAACGCTATGGAAATCAAAACTAAAATGGTTGAGAACGGAGCTGTCGTATTCAGAGATTTTGATTTGATGAAGGAACAAGATGGATTTGTTGCTTTTTATGAGGCTATTGGGATGCAAACTTGTTTGGATCCTCTTCACTCTGTCAGTGCTAGACCTACTGTAGACGGAACCAAGGGGTCTCCCGTTTATGAGGCTGTGAACAAGGAATCTCGTAAAAACTTTTTCATTGGTAAGTGCGCTCTGTCAAACTTATGAATATCCTATCGCGATCGCGAAAACCGAATCAATCAGAGAACGATAAAGAACGGATCATGAAATTGACAACTGCTTTTTCAATGCTATTTTTAGGAATGCACAATGAGTTCGTTGGAACAAGAGCTCCACGTGCTGCTGCATTCGTCTGCTTCAAGGCTGCTGAGGAAGGTGGAGAATTCCTCATCGCTGACGGACGTGGTATCTTCCGTGATCTTAAAACTGAATTTGTCGAAAGATTGTACAATCGTTCCATTCGTTACTCAGTCATGGAACTCCCCTTCTTTGGTTGGATGGATAATATTCCCGGACCAATTCAGCAGCCTCTCATGGGAGCTATTAAGGGATTGGCTTCTGCGGCTATCAATGGAAAGGTTGACTTCAGCGTCGATTTGCAATGGGGAGAAGGTGGATATGATAATGTAAAAATGCTGCAGGCTAGGGCGCCAAAGCAGCCTCCTATTGTTAACCATCCCGTTACTGGAGATCCTACTTGGTTCTGCAATGTCCACAGTCACAGCAGTAAGTTGAGAAAGGACAGAGAGGAAATTTATGGAGCAGAACGTTTTGAGGATGGAGCTTCCCAAATCAATAAGTCTGACATGTACTTTGGTGACGATGGAG